>ENA-UAOK01000526-UAOK01000526.1-human-gut-metagenome-genome-assembly--contig:-NODE-526-length-21146-cov-10.935233_pt1 | contig 21146 bp, 56 predicted proteins | sample MGYA00243467_ERZ654553 | MGnify/ENA primary metagenome ERZ654553 (study PRJEB26926, sample SAMN06164886) | human gut metagenome | biome: ENVO:00009003; feature: ENVO:2100002; material: ENVO:00002003...
TCTACACTCTCTCCGTCGTCGGCAGCGTCAGATGTGTATAAGAGACAGCTTGAATATCTTCTAGCAACTGTTTAGAAACTGACCCATAATGAATAGAAGTAGTTATTGAATTTATTCCTTTATGTCTAAAACTATCTCCTAAAGTATAGCCATAAATAAGAAGCTTTAAATACCTCACAGGAAGATTTTTTATCCAAGAAGGAATAAATTTATTTTGAGATTTACCAAATTGGTTCATATAATCCCATAATTGTTTTTGATATATAGCATAGTCAGCTTTTCTTTCCCTATCGCTGGGGTATATTTTATTTATATATTTAGAATATTTAAAAGGTAACTTATTTAAGATATTCTCTACCTCTCTCCATCTAGATTCTCCTTGTTTTATCCCCACAGTATATCCATGTCCGGTTCCTTTATATGTAGAAACGAATCCATCAGCCAACCATAATCCGAAAAAAGGAAGCCAATCAATTAGAGGTATCTTTAGTTCAGGATAAAAGCTAACTTTACTCCTAGGGGGATTTTTTGTATGTGGGAGAACTAAATAATCGTTGTTAATCTCTCCTTTCCAAGTATATCCATTTTTAGGAAAATAGTGTTTACTTCCAATTTCGGAAGCTCTTAATAAATCCCCATCTTTACCAATACATAACTCATTAGAATATTTATTGTAGGCAAACATCCTGTGGTCAGAGGTAACTAATAAATCCATGTTTTTATTTTTAAAATGATATAAATCCTCATTAACCTCTTTTTTTATAACTCTCGAAATTTTATCCCAACTAATTTCTTTTTTATTGTTTACGGATAAAATCTCATCAGTTGGTAATATATTCGGAAATCTAATCCATCCTCTTTTAGTAAATACCTCTGTATCATCGCTATAACAACTGAACGGCGGATTTGAAACAATGACATCTGCTTCCGGACATTCATATTTGAAAAAGTCAAGCCCTATGTCTCGGTGTCCAAACCTGACATCAAATCCTTCCTTATAAAGAACGCGAACATATTGGGACACTACTGTATCAAACGGACACCAAACAACCTTAAAATTTTTAGCCTTAAGATATTTGACAATAGGTTCCACAACGTATCTGGGAGTGATTACTTCATCACTCGCTTCATCTCCTCCAGAACTAAGCCAAGCATTGTTTCTCATAATATAAATAACTCATTCAGTTGCTTGTTAACAAAGTTTAAGTCTCCGTCTCCTGTCTTCAATATTGATGGATTAAATGGATAATCTATAAAATCTACAATCTTGAAGAACATGTGCAGACTACCATTATAATAAGCTTCATAAAAATTTTCCAGTTGCTTTGGCTTGAAACATTTTTCTAATTCATCTGCCAAATGTTCAGTCAACATCCCGCCTGAGGCCAACATCATATTAAGTTCTTTTTTTACTTCTTCCGGAATATTCTCCCAAGAAGACTTCCCTATTCCCGGTACTCCCGGGATGTTGTCTGAATTATCCCCGACTAAAGTTTTATAAAGCCTAACAAATCTAGGTTCTACCGGAGGAGTAGCCAGAGTAGTTACTCCTGGATAAACTAAAAGCTGGGTTAAATCTTTATCGGTTGAGATAATATGAATATCTTTTCCGATGTAATAATCATTTCGGTATCTTACCAGATGGGCAATAATATCATCTGCTTCCATTTCCGGGACTTCTACATAAAAAACATTTTTTGGAGCATGACGCAAAAGGTTCTTAAAGAAATTGATACCATCATAAATAGAGGCATCGGCAGGCTTTCTTTTTGCTTTATACTCTGGGTAGATTTCTTTTCTCTTTTTTCTTGAATTAAAACCATCAGAGACAAAAATTTGAACCTCTCCTTTAGAAGAGTTGTATAAAACCTCGGACCAGAAATTGTTAATGGTTAACTGGTCTCCGTCGGTTGACAGTTTAACTCTTATCCAGTTATTAACATCATAAATTAAAACCATATGCGTTTCTCCTGAAAGGGGGAACCCGAGATAGTTGTTCTCGGGTTGGGGAGATGGGCTTTTTACCAGAGCCCTAACTGGGTGGGAATTAAATTGACTGTTAAGCAGACATCTTAGCCGCATAAGTAGCAGCTTCATTCTCATCCAACAATTCAAAATTAAAAGTAGCCCAAGCGAAGCTTCCTTTGTTTCTGTCTTGGCGGACAACGCGGACATAAACAACTTCGTTACTCGGTACTTTTCCATCACGTTTCAGGTCATTGATTAAAGACTCAAAACCGGCTCTTCCGGTGATAGCCGTAGTATGTCCCAATACAGTTCCTACCGGAGCTACTACTGAGGTTGCAGCCTGACCATTAACTACGCTGACATTAACCAAGTCTTCACACAGTTTCAACGGGATGTCGTAACTTGTATAAGGACGCGCATCGGCTTGGATTCTTTGAATGTTCTGGATAGCTGTCATCCAAGGAGTACCATCGTTAGCCGTAACACCATCGGTTGTTGAGAAATATTTAATGTTACCAGCAGAACCGCCGCGGATAGATAACTTTTTGGTTACGTTAGCCATAACAATTTCAGCAATGAAAGAGTTATTGGTTACAATCTTATCGTCTACGATTGTTTGACTGTGCTTACATTTCAAATAACCTTCTACACCAGACAGACCAGAAGAGGTCGGAGTATCGAGGTCGAAAGCAGAACTTTGCGGGGTATATGCAGCAGGAGCAGCAGCGTTTCCTAAGGTAGCGGGAACAGATGCTACTGGAACAGAGGCTGCCGGGACGGCTTGCGGGGCGGCTACAGAGGCGGCCTGGGCAGACATACCAATCTGGTTAAAATAAACAGCCTTAGCCATTTCCCATTGAGCAGGGTTAACTCCTTCCGGACAGTTTGTTTCGCCGTTGGCAAGAGCTTGAGAGATGACATCATTAATATTGACTTCTGACATAAAAAATTCCTTTCTTTTATTAAGTTTCGGTAAATGACAATATAAGACTCTTATTGTCATAAGAAGACATTATATCTCATCTTGATTATTGTCAATCATATTTTTAAGGGTAGTGCACAAAGAATCTAAAATAGGGAAAATTTCTTTAATTTTTGTTTTGGTATTTATAAGTACAGAGAGCTTAATAACCGATTTTAACGTTAGATTTTTCTGAATACTTGAACGTTTAAAATGTTCCGGAGCCTCTTTAGTTTTATGGCATAAAAAGATAATTTCCCAATAATTAAAACTATCTTCTCTTATAACAACCTCGAAGTCCAGTGCGGCACAGGGCCCAAAATTTTTTCCGTAAAAATCTCTTAATCTAAATCCAAGCTTTTCTGGCTCAAAATCATAAAGTAAAAAATCATTATTTATATTAAACATTAAATAATCTCATCCTCTTCATTTTATTAACTATCGAATTAAGAGTCTCATCAACAAGTACTAAGGTTCCATTATCAAGAAGTATTTCAAGAATTATTTTTTTCTTAGAATCCGAAGAAACTTCTTTGATATAAGAAATCTTATTTACATCAATAAGAATAATTAAAGAACTTCCTACCTCTTTAAAAGGTATAAAAACGTTATTCATGATTAATCTTTCCTTTTAACTGTACTAACCAATGAAGTATAATCAGAGGCCATATAAGAGAGATAATCAAGAAAGTAACCAAAAAGTACGTTATATTATGCGTTAGAAAATATCTTCTTTCAGGAGATAATTTCTTATAATCCTCTTCATTAAAAAACATATCTAACAAAAAGATTATTCCTCCGATTAAAATATAAGTAATCATTTATCTTTCCCCTTAGAGATTAAGTTAATTGCCTTTATAAGGTTTTCCCTTATTTTGTAACAATAATCTTCCGGAAAGGTAAAAGGCCTTGGTTCCATTTCATCAAGAATTTCCATTATATTTTTAAGATACCGGAGGAGTTCTTCATTTTTCTTCATTTTATTACCTCGGCACAAATATAGACCCTATCAGTAAACGGAGCTGAAAAGATTTGGTCGTTTATTAAATATCCACTAAGTATAGCCATGGAAACTAATGCACCAAAATAGGCCCCCAAGACAAAATAGAGCACATTACTAAATTTCATTTTGATTACTCCTCCTTCTAAATAAACTTTTCCCATTAGTGGCAATATAATAAATTCTGTTCAAATCACTATCTTTCTCAAAAGTAAAACTGTTATGGAAAGGCATATTATCATATTGTTCTTTTACAACCTCAGATATTTCCCTAAGATTTCTTTTTAAAGTTCTTACTTGTTTTTCGAGGATTTTTATTTTTTCTTCATAATATTTTGATACTTCCATATTAAAACGTTTTTCTTGAACTCCGCCTCTCATGGCCACCTCATATTCTTCCCTAGAATGGTATATCATCATCTGGTTCCTCCTTATTTAATAAAGCTTTTCTTGCCATCTCCCTAAGTTCTTTTATCGTGGCTCTTTTACAATTTAAGCACCCTAGCATGTCTTTATATGGGTAAACTCCATCCCTTATATCTTCCAAGACTTCCCTATATTTTAATACTTCTTCTTCCAAAGAAGCTATTCTCGCTTCAAAAAAATCCATTAAAAGTCCTCCTCTGTTAATGTTTCATCTGCCATTTTGCCAACCATTTGCCGGTATTTATCAATCTCAGCCAAAGAGTCAACAAATATCCAAGTTGTTTGAGTGTAGCCCCAAGACCAGCAAGGTGTTGTTGATTTTTCGCTATAAAAATGAGTAACCGGCGTTTCGATGGCAATGAAATAATGGTCTTTAGGTGCTCGACAGTCCAAATATTCAACGGCCTCTTGCTGGTCATCTGCATCAAAATCGATTTTGTAATTAATAACTCTATCATCTTCCAGAGCGTCTAAGAGGTCTTCTAAATTATCATCATCGATATAATCATTATGGAAAGCAGTTTCATGTAAAATATTTAAGTCGTTTGTGGCAATAATGCCGGTTAATTTTGTTTGATATTCTGTCATTTTCATTTTCCTAATTTTTCATTTTGTTGGTTACACCATTCCTCAGCCTCCTGCAAAGAGGAAAAACAAGCGCATTCCTCTGTCATAAAGATACTTGGGTTTTTACCCTCGAACCAATAATAAACTGACTTTTTATCTTCTGGTGGAAAAGACATACATAAATTAAACTTTATGTTTCTAATTTTATATCCAAGCTTTTTTCTTACCCGATATTTTCCTCGGGAATAGAAGGTCAAAAATACAGTGTCACCAATATCAAATTTATGTTCAAAACTTGTTATCATATCTCTCTCCCATTAATTAAAATTCAATCACACAACGAACGCGGTAACTGTAACCCTTATTGTAGGAGTCCACGCCGCCGTCGGACGGTCTGACGACCCACGCGTAGTAGTCGCTGGCGCTGTACTCGGACGAAGACCAATAATACTTGTTTTTTTGCAGTTCACTGCCATGTTTTTTCAACTTTTTGTCAATAATTTCTTTGTTCTCTAAGTAAAGCAACCACTCCAGAAGTGAAAAAGGACGTTTATCTTTTAAATCCATTGTTTCATTAAAAGTATATTTGTCTTCCTCATCTTTAAGAGCCATTACTACATCTTTGCCGTTGTAGCTTCCAATGTAGATTCCGCCCTTGTAAAGGTCACCTATCTTAGGTTTTTCACTGTCAACAACAATGGGCGATAATTCGGAATCTTCTTCGGTATAGAATATAACTTTTTGTTTGATTTTCTTTTCTGCTATAATTGCTTTTTCAAAGTCTTCTTTAGTTTCTAATATCATCAATTTTCCTCCGTTAAAAGGTTGTATATATCAGTATCGCCCATTTCATTAGCTTCAAACTGCCATGCTTCGTGTGCGACACGGTTATAAAAGTCTGCTTCTTTATCTAATTTATTACAGACAGTTTCATATGTTGCCCCTTTGGCAATAAACTGTTTAGCGTGTTTTACCCCCTCGGCTTTCCCGTAAGAAACAAGCTTAAATTTATATAAATCACTAGGCATCTAATCCCTCCATATACAAATCAATGATGGTATAACAAAAATAAGAACATACATCATTATTCTTTCCTGTATGCTTACCCCCAGATTATTTTTTCCGAGTTTTTTACAATCCTTTACCCAGACATAGGTTATAATGGATATGAATATTATATGGATAACGGACCATAAAATAATTTTCTCAGTCATCTACAACCTCCCAATCATCAGCTATAAGGGCATTAGCTGATAAACTGAAATAGTTTCCATTCTGGTTCAAAAATTCAGCTTTTTTATTATGATAATCATACTTATACACTATATAGCAATATTTTCCCCAGCATTTACGTCTAACTTTTTTATTGTTAAATAAAGCACCTATAATTAAAGCGTTAAAGTTCATTTTTATGGTCCTTTCTTTCCAATACTTTTCCTGTTTTTTCTATCATTTCTTCTAAATCTCTGGCGATAGCACTTTTATCCAAAGATTCGATTGACCTAATTAAACTTAAAGCTAATCGAGCTGTTGAATTACTATATTGAAGAGCCGTTTTTAATAACTTTACTTCTCTATGTAATTCTATGATTAACATGACATCATCTTTCCTGGTCATTTTCCTTATCCTTTTCCTCAAGTTCCTTAACCAAAGAAGCAAGATATTCGTCAATCTTGCGTTGGTCTTCAGCTGTTAATTCTTCTTTTTTATGACCACGGAAACAAACAAAAGTTACACTATCTTTTTCCTTGATTACTGTACAAGTCATCACTCTCCTCCCCTGCTTTTATTAATCTCTTAAGGCCAACATAATTTGATACATCTGGTCAGGCGTACGGTTTTCTGCTATTTTACTTGAATAACCAAATTCATAGTCTTTGATATAAATGCTTCCATTTTTATAAAAAGATTTATCTCTATATAAACTTTCAAGGCTATAACCCCATTCAGAATACCCGAGCTCTTGTGCTTTCTCACAAAGTTCTTCCCATGTCATTTATCCTCACTTTCGCCGTTTAAGGCTTGTCTAATTCTTCTTATATTATCGTCAGCAAAGAGATAAGTTTCCGGATAAAATCCTTTTAAAGCCCCAAGCGCTTCAATCTGGCTCTTTAAAGCCGCTCTAAGCCTATCAATCTCGGCTTGCAGTTGTTTATTTTCTTTCTCAAAATAAACTAAATCATTCCACCGACACCATCTTATAAGATTGGACGCATAAATAAATGCTTCGTCATATTCCTCTACATCCACACCATCGTCAAATTGGTAGACGAATAAACCTCTTGTGTCTGTAAAATCTTCAGGAAATTTTCCTCTTTTGTTCCAGATACTCATTTTTCCTCACTTTCGCCGTTTAATGCTTTATCTATTCTAGTAATTATCAAATCAAGGTGCTTCCTATGGTCGTTAGAGTTGATAGAAGCAAGCATTAAGACATCTCTAAAAGCCGCCCTAAGCCTATCATTCTCAGCTTTTAATCTATTAATTTCAAATTGTTGGTTAGATACTATAATATTAAGACTAGCTAACGCATTCCGCTGGTTAGCACAACGTTTTTCTGTATTGTCTTTCTGCTTTCTGTGTCTTTCTTTTAACCAATTCTCAATCATTTTTCCTTACTTTCAGTATTCTGCCAATGGGTAAACTCACCAATAGCTTTTTCCAAACATTTATTACTACAAACGACCTTATCTCCGGCATCTATAAAATTTTCAATACCTACAATAGGTTTACCACATATATCGCAAGTTGTTTCGAATTTTTCACTTTCCTTAGGTGTTTCAGCTTTAATCATTCCCTCCCTCGCTTTCACCATTTAAGGCTATAAGGCAATCGTTTTCAATACTCAATAAAACAGCCGTTTCTGGGGTAAATAATTGACTGCTCTTTCCTCTTCTGGCCATGATACAGATGTTTTTCAAAGCCTCTCTAAGATGTTCAATCTTGGCTTGCATATCATCAATTTTACGCAAATCCTCTTGTGTAACATTTTCGTCACTTTCCTTTACACAATTAAACAAATCCTCACAACATCTTAAAATTCTATTTTCATCATCGTCAGAGAACTGATAATGATTCAATAAATCATAAAAAAGAAATCTGGCGCCACTAATAACCATTGATGTTTTTTAATTTCATCATTCCACCTCAAACAAATCTTTAATGTCAGCTTTGCTCTTGCCGAGATATTTGGCATTATTTACAAAAACATCCATCCAATACCAACAACCTGCTACATACCCTTTTTTATCCATATCATAGCAATAACCAATTATTTTTTCATTCTTATCCTTGGAAAGTTTGCCAACATATAAAATCAAGCCATCATTTTCCCATACATCGCCGACTTCTGGTTTCTCTGCATTCATTTCTTACTTTCCTCCATATCATTTCTTACTTTCCTCCATATCATTTCTTACTTTTCGCCAAAATCTATCTTCATTATCCTGCCCTGAACTGTCTCCACTCTCAGACAATGTCCATAAATCCCATTCTTCAAACTCTCTTATCGTGATTGAATTGTAAAAACGATTTTCTAAAGAGTCTGCAAATTTTCTATGAAATTCACTTGCTTTATATTGGTAATATTGAGCTTTATCTAAAAGCTTTTGTTCATGCTTTGTTAAACCATATTTTTTAGTCATTTATAAAATCCTCCATTTTCAATAACACCTTTTAAAAAGGCATATCCAAACCAAGCACAAAACAGGATAAAAACTAGAGCCGGGATGCCGACAATAAAACCGATTGCCCACATCACCCAAACTGGAATAGTAAAAGTCATTTCAGCGCCTCATCAAGTTCTTCTAAAATTTGCAAAGGTTCTTGCCATCTTAATTTGTCATAATTTTCTGCTATGGTTTGTTCCTCAAAATATTTGTCAACATATGGTCTACATTTTTCCAGCAGCTGCTTGAGTTGTTTATTCTCCTCCTTTACTTCTAAGATTCTTCTTTTAAGAAAACTTATGGTCTCTTTCATATAATCAATCTTGTCATAGTCACAAGATAATAAAACTTCTTCAATATATTCCTCTCCCTCAAACTGCAATTCGAGAAATTCGTTACGAGAACTAACCCATCTGGTTAATCTACTAATTCTAACCTTTCCATCTTTATCCCTAACCCAATAGTAACCTGGAAGGAGTGTTCCATGTTTCCAATTATCTGTTAAATTCATTACTCTTTTCATTGCTTTTTTCCTTCCTTTTTTCTGCTCTACGTTTTCTCTTTTCCTCAGCAGCTTTTTTGTACGCTGCAATACTTTCTTCACTTTGTGGAGTATCAATTACCTTGGGTGATAAATTACCCTCATACAGGTCATCATAAGCGGCAGTGACAGCCATTAGAGGAGCAAAGGCTCGTAATATGTTTTTCATTTCAATGCCTCGTCTATTTTAGTTAAAAGGTCTTTTACCTTTTGATATTGGGGACACATTCCGGCATGATATTCAAGAGAAAAAATGCACTCTTTAAGCAACTTCCGGAGTTGTTTTGTAATTACGGTTTCGTGAGAATATAGCTCCCAGCCTTTTTTAAACCGTTGCAGTTCGTCATAATCACAAACATCCAAAACGTCTATAATCCTTACTGGACTAATAGGAAAACCATATTTATCGATAAACTGACAATCTTCATTTAGTTTTCTAACCTCCGGAGATTTACAATCCTTAAATAAAACCCAATACATTTTACTTGTATCGAGAGTTTTATTCTTCCATTCTTTCTTTAAAGACATTTTACCACCCCACTTTCTTAACATCTTCTTGTTTACGCTTGATAATTTGCCATAGACGGTGTTCAACCGCTACGCCATAATAAAGACGGATTACTCTCAAAGGATATTTTCTCGTTCCTCTGTCGGCTCTCTGCATAGCTTGTTTGAAATTACTATCTTTATAATCCATGCTGACAAAGATAACCGTATCAACATGCTGCCAGTTAAAGCCAACAGACATAACTTCCGGAGAACCGATTACAATATCAATCTTTCCTTCTCTAAATTCGCTGTCAATTCTTGCCCGGTTTTTATCCGAAGTGTCTCCATTCATCAGCTCCGTTTTAAATCCGTATTCTTCGCAGAGCTTCTTTAACCGGTCTTGTTCGGCTCGAAATACCGAAAAGATTAAAAGAGGTTTTCCGCTATTCTTGGCATCCTCAAGATGAACCTTTAATACTTCATCTTTTCCGAGCTCTCCCTTGAATCCGGGAAGTACACTTTCTGGAGCTTCCAAAATCTGCCGGCATCTTAATTGCTTTATACCTCCGGAACCGTGAGCTTCCAAATAACCGTCTTCCAGTTCAACCAGAGCCATTTCTTCCATTTCTTTATAGGCTTTTTTCTGTTCCTGATTCATAATTTCACACTCTTGAGATATAATAATTGGCTTGGGTGAGTTCTTATATGCTTCCTCAAATTTAATGGCTACAGCATGCTTACTTAAAATTCTGGCTAAACGGTCGTGGTTTCTCCATCCGATTAATTGACCGTCCCAATCATACAAAGCGTGCATAGCCTTAAAAGAATTATAACTCATATAATAATTCGGATTAATAACCCGAATGGCCGGATAGGCTGAATCCAATCTTCCGTCAATAAGGGTTCCGGTCATTCCCAGAAACCATTTAATAACTCTCATTGCCCTATAAAATGATTGGGTTCTAGCCGAACTATCCGTCTTGTATCCCATATGAAATTCATCGACAACCAAGCCATTAGTTTCATCCGGAAGCTTTCCCCATTCTTTAGAAAACATATCAAATCCCATCAAAAATACTTTGACATTAGGGTCATCATATATCTTCTGTCTTTTTTGTGGAGTTCCAGTTACAATCGCAACCTCTTCTTCTTTGAAATCAGCGAAGTTAAAAAGTTCACTGTAATTTTTCTTAAGAAGAGATTTAGGCATAACAAAGGCTACCTTAGCCCCCTCATTTCTTACCAGATAGTTGATAAACAAGCAGGCGGTGGGAGTTTTTCCCGTGCCCGGAGAGGACAGATTAAGGCTTCTTATCTGTTGAATGTGAAAACCCAGTTGGGCTGATTGATATGGTCTTAAACTAAATTTCTCTAACATTTTACCGCCGCCTGTTTTGATATTATTCTTTTTTCAAAAGGTTTACAAAATCCGAAGTAGAAAGCTGCTCCTTAGCCATATTTTCAAAATGATTAAGAAACTCTTTCGCATCTTCGAGAACGTCTTCCGATTTTCCGTTTACAATTTTTTTAAGATAAAGATAGAAGTTTGGAAGATTGGCAACAAAATGTTTTGTAAATTCATCATCACCAAAATTACCAATATAAATATCTTCTCTGGCTTGCTTCAATAAACCTGGTGTTTCGGTTGATTCAACAATATCCATTTTAGATATTATTTCTCTTACATCTTCTACTGAATAAGACATCTTTATCTCCTTATTTGATTACAACTTCGAAAGTCGGTTTTGTTTCGTGCTGTTCCAGATATTGGGCCATACATTGCATTTTCTTAGCCTTTGTCTGGTCTAATTCAATTTTTACCGGACGGAGGTCAGCCGGAAGAGATTCGATAAACTCCCAGCCTTTCTCATTACAGGTATATTTGATGTTTCTTTTAATTTTAATCTGGAAATTTCCTTCAGTAATGGTTGCCGATACTCTGTCCTCAGCTACATTATCTCCATAAAGTTCCAGCAATTCCTGCTCGATTTCAAGTCTTTTTTCTTTGGCCGCAAGCTCTTCTCTTTTGAGCTGCATATAAGTATTCAATAAAGCTACGTTATCCATTGATTTTCTCCCTCTTAAATTATTTTAATATACGGAGGAACCGGAACATATGGGTCTCCGCAAAAGTAAATGGGTCTTGGATATTGGAGCTGTGTAAAAGGCAGCAACTTATCCATATCAGTTCCCATATCTATCCCGTAAATAAAAACGGGAAGTGCATTTGTCATTCTTAGTGCTTTCAAAAGAAAGCTCCGCCCCGGCATCAATTTTGCATGAAAAAATGTAAACGTTTTATCATCTAAAATTAATCCTTCCGGGACCATTTCCAAACATTTGTCGGCTTTCATCGTATCAGAACGAATGTAGGCCGCTTTATACCAATTTCTGGTAGTCTTTTCAGACAGTCCTCTATGGGGACACTCGACTATGTTTCGTACCGGATGGAAGGGGCAAAAATCATCATCTACCGTTCCTGGTTCAAGATAGAATTTAACCCCCTCTAATTCGTGTACTCCCCAATAGCTAATTGGTATTTTTTCCATTATATATCCCTAGCATCAAACAAAATTTATTAGCATCAGACACTAACTGGTTTTTTAATTTGTTTTCAGCTTCAACAGAAATTTCTTTTTGTCTTATAATGTCCGATATTGTCCTCATTTTACATTTATTTTTGATAATGTCAAGAGACTTATAAAAATCAACCACTTCTCCCATTCTTTTCTCCCGCCGTTAAAACTTTATATAATTGTTTGGTTGCTTCAATATCTACCGAAGCATCATGCCAGTTAAAATCCTCTCCGATACCAAAAGCTTCGCAGACTGTTTTAAGCTTAAAGTTAGTGAGAAGAAGCTCTCCCCTCCTTTCCATTAATTCCCTGGCCGCAATTTGCATTACATCAATAGATGGTGTCCAAAAATAAGAACCGAAACCATTTCCGTATTTGTACTCTTTTTCCGTTGTAGAGCAATTTTTGAAGAACTCCCGAAAGAAATCCTCATCAAATCTGGAATTATAACCATGCAAATGAAATTTATCGGTCTTATCCCAAAAGCTGACATAATTATCCATCATCCTTTTAATGGTATTCAATACCTGTCTCGGTTCCTCAAATGTTACCAAATCCTCAGGATTAATATGGGATACAACCAAAGCCTCGGGGTCAATTACCTGTCCGTCAAAGGGTTTAACAAAATAGTTAAAACTTTCTTTCACTTCTCCGTCGATTTCTATTTGACCGGATATTTGCAATACCGGATTTATCTTTTTATCAACTCCTCCGGTTTCCAAATCTAACCAAAATATTTTAGCCATGGTGGTCTCCTTTATAAATCCCGTCTCCTTCCGGAAGTGGAACAAATTTAAAATTCCTTGTCTGATTATAAGTAAATTTCATTTCCATAATGGCTACAAATTCTTCCTTGAAAAGAAGCTTTGAATAAGCCAGAAAGAAAATACTCTCCAGATGTTTGGCCAAATCCGGGGAATAATCCTTGAGACCCTGTAAAACAAACAAATAATCCGCAGCTTCCTCCATAATAAGGTTAATGTCCTTATTTCTTTTCTTGGTTTCGGCATAAAATTCTTTAAATTCTTCGTTTACCTTACACAACCAGCCTTGTTCTTTTTGAAGAGGGAATTTTTCTTTCTGCCACTTCCGATAAACTGCTAGGGTGTCAAGAATTTTTCTTTCGATTGTTGACTTTCTCAATTATTTTCTCCATCAAAGTTTTTATCTTTAGTATCAATTTAACGAAAGGAAGACACAGCCGGCAGAAATGGCTCTCAAACTCTTTCTTCATTTCAGAATAAATCCAATCCATATTGTTTGAAATAAATCTCAAATAAGAATCTCTCGGATTTTTCATTTCCTTTATTTTCAAAAGAACCTTACGGTATCTATTGTCATTCAACAATAAATCAAGAATATTCTTTTCTTCTCTTTTAGGATACCAACAAGCCATCAATCATCTCCTGCATTTCCAAATTGACCCTTAGCCCAATTCTCAGCCTTCATATTTCTGTGATATTCCTTTTGGATTTTATAAATCTTCTGAGCTGTACTTTCAGGTATCTCCACAGATAATATACCCAGTAGCACAATATAATCCCCAAAACCAGACTTAAAAGCAACAATGTCGTTATCAAAGCAAAAGTCGAGAAGAGACAATCCCTCAAGTTCTGCCAAAGATTTTTCAATATCATATTTCATTTTAACTCCTTTTTTAACTGTCATAAACTACATCAAGAATTACATAATTCTTTTCATCCTTGACACCCTCTCGGATTAATCCGATAGAAACTTTCCCGTATCTGGTCTGGACAATAACCTGATCGTCTTCGTCCATTGTTTCCAAATATTTCTTTAGTTCTTTTACCTTCAAAGATTTTTTCATTCCTTACTCCCTACTGTAAATGAATCATTATCGTTTCCGGAGCTTCGTATGCTTTGGAAGAGGCAAAAAATCCAAGAGCCTCTGTCCTGGTCTGAAACTCGGTAGTGATTATCAGATGTTCTTTCCTTACATATACCTGAAACAATCTATTTTCCTCAGCCAATTTGGCAATCTTTTTTATATCATCAGGTATTTGCAACAAATTACAAAAGTCGATTTTACCATAAACGTCCTCAAATTGTTTTAACTTCGCTTCCGGTGTCATCATTTGATTTCTCCTCTGCGGCTACCAGATATTTTTCCTTAAAAGTCTCGACCGTTTTTACGGCCTCTTTTTCGTCCTTACAGAAGATTTTTTCTGTTTTAAGTATAGAGACATCTCTTCCCTTACATTTACGAAGCTCAGCGTAAACTACGGGCAGGATTTCGGCTTTTATAATCTCTCCATGATAGAAAGGGCCCATTCCGTCCAACTCAAAAATGGACTTTACAATCGTTTGTTTGAGAGGTTTCTTGGCTCCTTTCACGGTAATAGAAACTACCGGAGTTAACTGCCAAAAGATATTGGGGACATAATAAGTTATTTTATCATCCTCGGTTTCAACCAAAACGGCTTCCGAAATATTATATGCCGGAAATTCACATTTACCCTCGCTATCGAAACGGAAAGCAACTTTCGTCCCAAGGTCGATATAATATTTCTTATCGTCCATTCGGAAAGCAATGCTTTCAATCTTGGCTTCCTCTCCATTTTCAAATTTTAGTACGTCCCCTTTTCTAAGGGAGTCCATATCTATTTTCATAACACCTCCATTACTTCTCTGAAATTAGAACAATCTTTCAATTTATCGGTCAATTTAAGACCGTTTCTCAATACACCTTTACGGTCATAAAGGTTCCAACGATGATATCCTTCCAAAAGGACGACATTAACATCCGGGAGTTCGGTCTCCCAAACTTGCATAGATGCCAATTCATTATACCTTTCGGTTCCGTATTTTCTCAATGCCCGGATATGGTCTCTGGCCTTTTTCAAAGCTTCGACCTGCTCCGGAGTTAATATAACTTTCTTTTTATTTTTATCTTTCCCGTGGATTTTTCTCACGGTTGGGACTGATACATTAAAATGTTTGGCGATAAAGGTCTCGGATTTGCAACCCTTTAACATCTCAATCGCATGCCGGGTTTCTTTATCAATTTCTTTATAAGCCATACTTTAGCGCCTTTCTTAAAATATACAAAATAGAAGCAGGAGACTTATAATGTAACCTGTTGGCAATTTCCCGGTAATTATATCCTTTATCTCTAAGTTCCCGAATTAACCCAACTCTCTCTTCTAAATCAGCTTTTTTCTTTTCCTGTCTATCAAATTCCCTTTTAACATATTTATCATCAATTCCCAATACTTCAATGATAGCTATTTTAGAGTAAGTTTTACTATCCCCATTTAAAATAATTCTCGACCTTACCTTTACTTCAACTCCTATTTCTCTAGCGATAGTTTTAATTCTTGCATATATGATGCTATAGCTAAAATCATCTGGAACCGGAACATAGAAATATTTATATCCGGACTTCAAAGCTGCTGTCAGTCCCGACAAAACTCTTTCATTTTCTTCCATAAGAAATCTCCTTTATATGTCTTATTATGTCCTATCACGAAAAAGTTTTAGAATCAATTAGTTTGTTCTATAGATGTATATATCTTTTTTATTTTTCTTCAATAAAAACACAACGAACGCGGTAACTGCTATCCTTATCGTTGTAGTACATGTTGCCGTCAGACGGCCCGACGACCCGCGCACTGAAGACGCTGCCGTAGTAGTACTCGGACGAAGACCAGTAATATTCATCTTTTAAAGGCTCGCCACCTGCACGTTTCAGGGTTTTGTTTACCGCCTCAAAATTCTCCGAGATTGCCAGCCATTCCGACGACGACGGAATACCCTTATCATTTGCTTTTTTCCAATCCAAATTATTAGGCTCATCTTTCAGCGCAATATTGATAAAGCGACCGTTAACCTCAGCAGCACGGACAGCGACGGGCTTGCCGTCTTTTTTAATAACTTTTACTCTCATCTTAAAAATCCTCCATTAATGGTAATTCCAAAAATTCCTTTTTATTGAGACCCGAAAATGACTTAATATGTGTTCCGGTTGTGGTTGTCCAATCATCCCAATATCTCACTATGGAACCATTATCAAAAATTTTCATAATTCTGGTTCCATAACTAAGCAAAACCTTACCGTCTGATTCTTCCAAAACCAAAGCTTTTCTATTAAAACTTTTTCTTCCGTTTGTTGGCATTAATTCATACATCATTTTTCTTCTCCCTATCAGATGTTATAAGTGATTATAAACCGTTATCAATTCATTATCGTAACCGTCCCTGTTACAATAATTCCCTTCCCAAACGTTTTCTAAGGTATTCTGGGTTATATTCTCAATATCACGCTCAGATAATTCCCTTTCAATAAGATACCTAACCATAAGATTAAATTTTTGATTAAAATCTGCTTTATCATTCCATTTCACATCTTCCTTTAAGGTTTCCAAAAAATCTTTTTTATTGTTTGGAATAAAGGAAACAAAACCAGAATAGGAAGAGAAATTCTCCTTGCAATACTCATCGAAATCTTCATCGGTTTCGATTTCTTTTATAATCCGGTCAATTCCTCCAGCCGGAATGTTTAAGTAGCCCTCGATTTTATCTGTTGTAAAATTATATTCTTTTGGATTATGAATCGATTCATATTCAAATCCGAAACCTTTTAAGATTTCAATATCGGAAATCTCATTGTTTAACCAATAAACGAACTGCTCTCCGATATCTTTCTCATATTCTTTATTATCGAAATAATCCCAAACCGAAACCCTTTCGATAGCATCTTCCAATTTGTCATCATTAAGGTTTTTGATTTCTAAGCGCTCTTTTATATCCTCTGTAAAATTAGCGCTAACCATATCATAATCGGGTTCGAAAACTGTACCATAAAATCCTGGAAAGAAAGGGATATAAATAGCTGCTTTATATTCGCCGTTGGTTTTCATTTTACTTCTCCTCATCATCAATTATTGTAACCTGTCCGATTTTTTCTTCGCCTTCCCGGTATAATTCGATAAGAGGCTGTAATTTTTTATCAGCCATTAGAACGCTTATCTTTTTATTTCCGATACAATAAATATCACAACCGAGATATTGGACAGTAAAATCTTTTTGAATTAATACCCGGATAATTTCCTCTATACATTCATGTTCATTTTCGGTTAAAATATTCTTAATTTTTTCGTAATCGGATACGATTTCGGTTTCGAAATCTCTATCGATTTCTATTTGGTCGATGTAGTTCATCCTAAAATCCCCCATATAACAACATATATACAATTATCAGGTTCCAAATTATAAGCATAGATTTTGTCATCCTAAAATCCTCCCTATAAAAGTGTTGTTCGAATAATCCAAGATAACGTCTTCGGGCTCGGGTTCATAAGGAAGAAAGCTAATATACCCCAATTCTCCCTCTCCTTTGTCCATAACCCAAACGGTAATGCAATCATCTCCGCCGTCCATTTCTTCCAAAACATTTTTCAACATTCCTATAAGTCCCTAAACAGCCATCGGAATCAATCAGTTGAAAGATTACGCCTCCCATATCTTTACAGGTCTCCAAAACCTCCCGGATTTTCTTAGCGTTATTTTCTGGTATATACTTCAGGATTTTACTCCCATTCTTCCCTAACCCATTTTATGGCGTCCCACTTGAATTTAAAACGGGTCTTGATTTCAATTTTATCATTAATAAACCGGATAGCTTTCCAGCCCATTTTTGTCTCGACGACTGCCCCTAACGGGAGTTGGTTGGGAAAATCAGGCTGTTTCCCTTTCAAAACCTCATCCCGTTCAAAAATATATGTAAAAGCCAATTTAATTCTCCTCCCTAATAAAATAATTTTTCAACCAAAGCCCGATACAGGTTATATCTCTTACTTGTAAATCTATGAAAGGACCTAAAAATAACATTCTTTTTTGAATCGGTTAAAATCCAAACCAATGGTTTAGTTTCTTCGATTCTGAAAACATATAAGACACAAGATTCATTTCTGTCTTTATCTGTTAACAAATCAAATATAGGTCTCGGAATATCTCCGAACTTCTTAAAAGGTTTTAAGTCAAACTCTAACAGATGGCCTTTTTCAACCTCTTTTCCGGCCGGGTTTATAATCTCGCCATAAGGCCTGATGTAAGATGAAAACTGAACCCTGCTGCAAACATTTCCTGTCCCAATATAGTCAACCTTTTCATCAAAGGTCTTATACCCTGAATCAAATTTCACCATGGCTAATTCTCCCGATAATATTCAATGCCTTCTCTCAATTTCTCTGAACCGATAGCTTGAACCAGTTTCAGATAGGTTTCCTTACAGCCCTCATAAACTTTTAAAGCTTTAATGCTGTCGGTATCCCAACCAAAGTTAAAGCAAAAGTCCTCGAAATCGGAACTGGATTCAAAGCACTCAGCATCATTAAACAGACATCTTTCAACATCTTTAAGGTCAATTAAATCCAAAATCTTATCCTTTAAGGTTTTAAGGATGACACCCATGAAAAATTCTTTGGTATCGTCATATAAATCTTTATCCCAATACTTACTGCAATAAATTTCTAAAAGATATTTAGCAATTCCGGTATCGTACTTCGAATTTGACCGACTTATAGCATCCACTAACTGGTTAAAGGTTTCCCCACCTGCTTTCAGCTGATAAAACGGATTGCATTCATAAGTTGAAATAAACTTGCCGTTCAATTCAACATCAACCATGATATGTTTGTTCGTAAATGTTCCCTGCCTCGGGTTTTTAATCGTTAAGTTAAGCATTGTTTTTCTCCTCTTATTCAAAACAGTAATTATAAATTTCCGGGTCGTCTTTCGGAAAACAGTCAACATTTCCCGTCAAATTAACCTTATTATCCAGCCATTCTATTTCAAAACAGCAGCTGCCGCTCTCAAAATAGAAACCGTTATCAAATCTGGAATAACAAGGCGAATAAAAATCATTTTCAAAATTACAAAGGAACTCTTCTTTGTCCTTATAATCAAATACCCCGGCGTTTGCTAAATCCTTGCGGACCTCTTCCCAGCCCTGTTTGGCACAAAACCTGCACATTTCGTATTTATTCATAGATATAACCCTCCTCATCAAATTCATATTCGTTTGCTCTCAAGGTATCGGCGACGGAATTATCCGAGATAAGATACTCGTATTCGGTTTCCAAATCCTTATAGATTTTATCACACAAATCTAATCTCAATTTCTCAGCGATTTCTCTTGTTTTGACCACCAAATCGGCGTCTTTTTTATTGAAAAAGAAACTTAAATCGGTTTCTAAATCGATATATTTTGTCCTCTTGTGGCTGTATATAGTCCCCTTATCCCGGATTTTTAAGGAAAAGGAATCAGATAACTGAATTAACCTCTTTTTCTCTTTCCCGGTTATGAATCGATTCATAACCAGATGTTCGGCCAACCTGGTTATATCAAGCCCGTCACAGGTAAAACAAGCCCCGTCACCTTGAGAGCCAAACCCATCAAAAAAGATTTTAGGATTTATAAATCCAATCTTTTTTAACTTTTCTTTCCATTCGAAAATAGTGTAAGCATACCAATCGTTGTCCTCAACGTTTATGTAGCGATGATTTCTAACCGCTTGTTCAAAAACCTCTTCCAAGGTAAAGATTTTAATCTCTTTCGTAATTGTCCGCATGGCTTTTCTCCCTATCTAACCTAATTCAATCCAACCTGGTCTAACCTAACCTAATTCAATCCAACCTAACCCAACCAAGACCTAACGAGTTCGGAATCAAACCAAAACAAGTCGTTAAGCCGGGTTGCGTCCATTCCCTGCGGATATTCCATTTCCAGAACAGCTTGAATCTGTTCCAATTCTTTTTCGGTAAATTCCTTAACCTTTAATGTTGCACCGCCCCAAAACTCGAAGTCCTGCAAAGATATTTCCTTATATATTTTCATGATTTTTCTCCCTAAAATATTTCTTTCTGTTTCTTCCTGGAAAATTCAATCTGTTCCGGAAATCGGATTATGAATCGATTCATCTTTCTATCTTTTTTTTTGCCCGTACAGAGGCTTTTTTTATCGTTTGGCTACCCTTATACCAAAAATAGCTGATTCGCGTTTCCTTGGCCTATTTTTCGGCCTTATCGGCTCCCATAATTGTGTTAGTTAGTATTCCCATAATTTTAGGATTATTTAAAATCCTCGAAAAATCCAAAGACAAAGCTTTTTGTTCCGGTGTTAAACTCAGGGCTTTTAGAAAAAACGCCTGTACCAATTCGGTTTCGGTTATTTTAAAGGCCTCCCTTTCCTGCATAGAATTATATAAATTCAGATAACCCTTAGGGCCATGAGCCATACACTCTATCCAATTAATGTCGTCGGCGGTATCTAAAAGGTTTAACATCTTTGTTCTAATTGCTCCGGTTTTTCCTTTATAAAGCCCAACCCGGAAATGACACGGGTTACAACATTTTTTATCTTTACACGGATTTAGGGAGAAGATGCCCCCCAAATGTATTCCGGAACGCAAATAAAAACTTCTTACGAACTCGACAGGGGTAACGGTTTCGGAATCCAGATACCAATGCTCGTTTAAAAACTCTTTCGGTTTTATTATCATAAAAAAATTCCTTCTCAAAAAATGATGAAAACCATAAACATAATAAACCAGACAACAGCCACGGTCAGTAATGTAGACAATACTGTAGACAATCCCATTATAAAAGGATTTGGCTTTTTGACTTGAATTGATTCGTGATTATGAATCGATTCATATCTCGGATTCCAGAAAACCCGGTTAAATTTGTTGTTTTGTTCAATTTTGTTTAAATTTAAAGCACTTTTTTTAATAAGTGGTTGTAAAATCATTATTTTTTTCCTTTTTATGTAGACTAAAATTTTGTCCAGATAATCATCTAACGGGATGTCTTTGTTTTTACAAAATAAAATCTCTCCTTACAAGAGTCAAACATCGTTTTTATTTTTACCCTATTATGTTATTTTTTTTCTGTCTCTTATACACATCTCCGAGCCCACGAGACAGGCAG
>ENA-UAOK01000569-UAOK01000569.1-human-gut-metagenome-genome-assembly--contig:-NODE-569-length-20246-cov-4.223565_pt1 | contig 20246 bp, 23 predicted proteins | sample MGYA00243467_ERZ654553 | MGnify/ENA primary metagenome ERZ654553 (study PRJEB26926, sample SAMN06164886) | human gut metagenome | biome: ENVO:00009003; feature: ENVO:2100002; material: ENVO:00002003...
GGCAGCGTCATATGTGTATAAGAGACAGGCCGCAAGGTCATCGAAGCCTGCGTCCGGGCGGGGATTCTCTATGAGAGCGCCGACTACCACAACGCCGTGTTCGTTGGAAAGGACGAAACCGGCGCTGCCCGGTACGCTTTCCTGCGTGGCACCTATACCAAAGGAAAGCCTTTCAAGGCGGAGGTATCCGGCAGCGAAAAGCAATACTGCTTCTGCCTTCCGCCCAAGGGAACAACCAACCGGCTGGCTGTATATGAAGCGTCCATCGAAACCCTCGCCCATCTGACGTTGGAAGGAACTGCGGATAAATGGCGGCTGTCCCTTGGCGGGATCAGCGCCCCGAAAGAAGGAGAACCGGCACGCTCCTTTTCCTTCAAAAAGCCGCTTGCGTTGGAATCCTTTCTGGGGCGGCACCCGGAAATCGAGGAAATCGAAATCTGCACCAACAATGATTTTGCCGGACGATGGGCGGCTGAACACTTGGAAAAAGCCTATCAGGGCAAATACCGCATAGTGAAGAACCTGCCGGAAAAAGAGGGCCGCGATTACGCCGACCTGACAAAAGAACGATATGAGAAACAGGCCGCCCGCCAGAGGGCGGCCTGCTCTCGTTAGAAAGGAGATTGGAACATCGACGAGAAAGAAATCACGCTGAAACTCTATTCCCCGCTGACTGGGGATTTTTACAAAAACGACGTGGATGAATACGGATGGAACAATGGTGTGACAGATTATCCCACGCTGTTTTCCGGCGTCGATATGGCCTACTATGAGGAAAGCATTCAGAAAGCGGTAAAGCAGCGCAGCAGCGACGATGGCGGGAACTTAATGATTTACTTTGACGAGGAACGAAACCCCGGCGTCAAGGAAAAGGTACTGAGCGCCATCCCCTCGGTGGAAATCCGGGGTGATGAACTTATGGGCTGCACCACCGTGAAGCTGCGGGAACCCCTCACCGAACCGGAAATGCAGGATCTGCAGGATTATCTCAAGGGCCAGTTTTCCGATGGCTGGGGCGAGAGCTTCGAGCAGCAGGAAATCCAAACCAGCGGCGGTGTGCTGTATGTACACTTTGCAGAAGAACGCTTTGATTTTGAAGTGGAACAGGTACAGAGTACAGAAGTTTCCAAAGAACAGCCCGTTCCCCAGCGTCTGAAAATGAAGCTGGTGGGCATGGATGGAAATATCTTCGCTATTCTCGGCAGGGCATCCCGGCTGCTGAAAGAAAACGGACAGCCGCAGCAGGCCAGAGAGATGAAGCCGCGTCTACCAGTCCGGGGATTATTACAAGGCCCTGAATATCATCAGCGAATATGTAGAAACCGAACTGTCGGAAAAAAGCCTTAAGAAAACGAAAAAAGAACGTGGAGAAGAACGATAGAAAGGAGGCTGCGGCGGATTGAAACACAGCGAACCGCTGATTTTGAACAAGGAAGAATTCTTCGAGGGGTTTGACAATCCCTCCATACAGGAAAAAGTCGTTGGAGTAAAAATCGCCCTTCTTCAGAATGACAACGGCGAAATAGGTCTTGGGCTTGGGATTGAAGCGCCTCCGTTACATTCGAGGGAAATCGAGGAAATAAACCGCTTTTTTGCGAAAAAGTACAATGTCGACGAAATGATACAGAAACTCTTACAGCACTATCAGGATCAGAGATCACAAAACGCAGACAGTAAAAGCCAATCAGATCGGAAGTATGAGATTACCGATATCGCTCACCCGCAATACCCATGGCTGCACCGCATCCGGGCGTTACAGGACGTTCGGGAAGATGTCCATCAAGGCGACCTTGGCGGCTTTGTAGAAAGCGAACGGAATCTCAGTCAGGAAGGAAGCTGCTGGATTTTCCATGAGGCCATCGCAGCGGAGGACGCCGTAGTGGCTGGCGACGCCCAAATCCGGGAGCTTGCCGTCATCCGGGGCAGTTCCATGGTTTCCGGCAGCGCCGTGATTCGGCACCGCTCCATTGTAGAGGACAACGCCATTGTCACGGCAGGCATTGTGGAGGCTGATTCCCGCATCGCCGGAAACGCCAAAGTTATAGAGAGTCCATGGACACAAGCTGCTCCCCATATTTCCAACGGCTTGGTGTATGGCAATATTTCCGGGAACGTGCGCCTTTGCCAAGGGGCGCAAGTACTGCCGGGCCAAGTTTTCGACAACCCCACCCCGGACGAACTCCGTATTACGGATGCGTACATGAAAATCTTGCGCACGCCGGAACGGGAAAACATTCGCTTTGCCTCACCGGAAAGCCGAATGCCCGCCAAGAAGAAAACTCGCTCTGAAACGGAGCGATAACCAAACAACGAAAGGATGATGCCTCTGAACAAAACGAAAGAGCTCGCACAAGTCGTAGACGAATCCATTTTGCCTTTGGAGCACAGCGGCGGGGATGGCTGGACCATCCTGCATGGGGATACCCTGCAGATCATCCGCGCCTTCAAGCCGCAGGTGTTCGACGCCCTCATCACCGATCCGCCCTATGCTTCGGGCGGCTGGAAGCCATCGGAGAAAAACCGCACCACCAACCAGAAGTACAGCAGCATGAACCCGAAAAACGCCCTGCCGGATTTTGACGGGGATAACCGGGACCAGAGAAGCTGGACGAGATGGATGGCGGAATGGCTTTCTGACGCACGGAAAGCCTGCAGGCCGGGAGCGCCCGTCTGCCTGTTCATCGACTGGCGGCAGTACCCCTCCATCACCGACGCTTTACAGTGGGCCGGATGGATCTGGAGAGGATGCGTGGTATGGGATAAGATGACCAGCCGCCCGCAGAAGGGGCGCTTCCGCCAGCAAAGCGAATATGTGGTGTGGGGCTCTAACGGCCCCATGCCAGTGAACCGCCCTGTGGGATGTTTGCCGGGGGTATTCCGCTACGCCAATCCGCAGAACCGCACCCATGTCACCGAGAAGCCCCTGCAGCTTATGCGTGACCTTGTGAAAATCTGCGTACCGGGCGGGCGCATCCTCGATCCCTTCTGCGGGGCGGGAACCACTGTCCTTGCTTCCCGGCTGGAAGGATACGAAGCCGTGGGCGTGGAAGTGACCGACGCCTATTACAAATTGGGCTCTGACCGGGTGCGCTTTGCCTTGGAAGCCCATACCGAAGCGGAAGAAACCGCAGAATCATCCTGTGGTTGTCCACGTGGATGACCAACAGGAAACCAAACGGCAGGCTGGACGTCCACATGGACAACCAGCCTGCCGCCATTTTATCAGATATATATAAGGAAAGGAAACTCATCATGGAAAAAGCATTCGCCTACATCTGCGCGGCTTCCGACGCCGCGCCCCGCCTATTAAAACGCTACTGCCGCAAGGTTTATGAACTCGGATACGTCCCCATCTGCCCAAAACTGAGTGAAGCGCAGTACCTCCAGCCGGATAACGCTGACGAAAAGAGGGATTTCCACAGCATCGCCCGTCAGAAGCTGGGCCGGTGCCGCATGCTGGTGGTATGCGGGAATGAAATCAGCCACAGTATGTCCGCTGAAATTGGAGCCGCTGAAAAGCGCAATCTCATCTGCACTACGCTCGACGGTCTTGCCAAGATCAAGGAAGCGGATGAGAACGGCGGCCTCTGATTCGAGGTCGTTTTTTCTTTGCCAGCCGGTGACTGGTTTTGCAAGCATAGCGTTTGGATATCCAAACGCATCTTGGGGAGCGCCCCAACCCCCCGCAGAACCGCACCGGCTGATTTCGTTCAAGAAATGAGAGGTGAAAATACTGAGAGAAAAGCAATATGCCGCGTTCGCGGCAAACGCCAAAACACTGGACAGCCTGCGCCGGAACGAGGTAAGCTACGTCCCCGGCGTTTTTGAGGTGGCAAAGGTCATCATTCTGAGCAAAGAGGATTTTGAAAAGCTCTCGGAGGACGTCTCCCCGGAATACCCCTTCCTCAAGGATAACCGGGAAATCATGAGCGCCGATCCGGGCGGGTTGTTTCGCTGCCTCATGGTGCGGGCCGAAGGGGAAAAAGAAAATATGCTTATCGCCCAAGGGCGCGATACCCTGTACCTTGGCTACGGCAGGGATTACCGCAGCGTCGACCTGCAGGGCGTGCCGAAAGAATACATCGCTTTGGAAGAACCGAAATCTTATCAAGAATATGCCATGTTCTATTACCGCCCCCGTCAAATCGACGGCCTCAAAAGGCAGAATCCTCTGAAGCCTGAACCGGAACGGGAAAACCGCTTTCAGGTAGAACAGATAGTCATTCTTTCCGACGAGCAGTTCCGGCAGTTTCAGGAAGCCAGTCTCATGGACGATCAGAACTTTTCGTTTGATTACAGCGATAAGATGCAGTTTGATCCTGACAACTTATACTGGCACTGTATGCTTGTCAAGGGCCAGAATAGCAAGGATGGTTTACTTTTGGGATCAGAAGGACTCGATTGCTTAAAATATGTTGCATATATCTCCGACTGCGACAGGCTGCGCCTGCAGGATATTCCCGTCCATTACGAACACCCTGCCAGAGCGCCGGAACGAAAAAAATCTCGCCATCGGGGGGACGCCAGATGAACCCAAACGAAAAAATCAACATCATCCGCATTCCTCATGAACCCGCGCCGGTAAAGATTGAATTCGAGTTTCTCGCCATGACTGTCCCATACCGGGAATTAAACAGCCTTTCCTTTCCAGAGTACATCCAAAACATAGAGGACGTCCTGACCTATGACAAAGAACAGAACCTGTCCCACGGTGTGCTGGTGCGGCGCTTTGTGAGTCAGGAAGGCATGGTGGTTTACCGAAACGAAGCCAATCAACCGATGAAATGGCAGGTGCAGGATATCTCCAAGCTGGGGCTTGTATTCGGAAAAGAGCGCCTGCCCTCTCGGATTATAACCCCGCCGGGCAGGAAGCGCGGCAGGCCCCGGCGCGACAACAGGGAACGTTAAAGGAGCCTCGCTATGAGAAAACGAAACCACATCATCCCTCTCCATCTCAACAAAAAGGAACTGGCGCATCTGGAAGCGCAGGTAAAAACAAGCGGCCTGCCCCGTGAGGAATTCCTCCGCACCCTCATCATGGGGGCAGAACTGCGTGCGAAACCCTGTGAACATCACGCCGATTTGCTTCACAAGGTGGCGGGGTTGTGCAACAACGCCAACCAGCTTGCCAAGGTCGCCAATACCTACGGCGAAGCCCGCCAGCAGGATATCGAGGAAATGACGAAACTTGCCCGTCAAGTATGGGAAGAAGTAAAGGAGAACTGGTAGCCTATCGCATATACCAGCGTGATCCCCGTCTACCGCCTCGACAACGCCATCGACTATACCCTCGATGAGAAAAAGTGTTCCCGTAGGGAAAACGAGGAATCACTGGAGGGGGAAATCAATAAGGCCCTCAACAAAGACAAAACCGAGCAGGACCTGTTCCAGTCCGCCCTCGGCTGCACCTGCGAAACAGCCTTCGAGGATATGTGCCGGATCAAAGAAATGTGGCATAAGGAAGAAGGGGTGCAGGGCTTCCATCTGGTGCAAAGCTTCGTCTCCGGGGAGGTTTCCCCGGAACTGGCCCACCAGATCGGGCTGGAATTTGCGGACCGGCTGCTCGGCGGGGAATTTCAGGCGGTGGTCAGCACCCATCTCAACACCAAATGCATCCACAACCACATTGTGTGGAATTCCGTGTCCATGAAAACAGGCGGGAAATACCGCAGCAATGAAAGAACCTATGTCACCGAGGTGCGGCAGATTTCCGACGAACTGTGCAGGAAGCATGGCCTCTCCATTATCCATACGGAGAAATCGGAACGGGTTGCCCGCCCCTATGCCCAATGGCTGGCCGAGCGGAACGGAGCACCCACATGGAAAACGCCCATCCAGCAGGATCTCAATACGGCGGCCGCCGCTTCCCTCACATGGAAGCAGTTCCTGCGGACGCTGGAGAAGCAGGGCTATGCCTTCCGGTTTGACCGCAAATACCCCACGCTGATCCTGCCGGGCAATGGGCGCGCCGTGCGGTTTAAGACCTTGGGCAAGCAGTACACCCCGGAGGCCCTCCAGCGCCGCATCCTTTACCCCAAGCCTCCCCGCCGGGCTGGGAAAGAACAGCCGCCAGCCAACCGCTTCCTTCTCCTTCTTGGGGAAACACAGCCCCGTAGGCTTTCCGGCCTGCGGGCGCTCTATTTTTCCTACCTATACAAGATGGGGGCGCTGCCCAAGAGGCCCCGGTACCCAAGCTATGCTGTGCGGGAGGATATCCGCAGGCTGGATCAGCGGATCGGGCAGGCGGAATTCATCTTCCAGAACAAAATTGAGGATCGGAGCCAACTGAATGCCATCCGGCAGAAAGCCGAGGATGAAATCGCTGTGCTGCTAAAGCAGCGCCAGAAGCTCTACCGTTACCAACCGGATTCCCCGCAGATCAGTGAACTCACAGAGCAGCTCAAAAAGCTGCGGCACACCGCAAAGCTGTGCCGGAACATCGAAATCCAATCGATAGAGATGGAACAGCACCTGCAGGCGGCACAGATGGAAGAACAACGGCGGCGGGAACAACGGGAAAAAGAAGAACAGCAAAAGAAAGCTCGAAATCGGGATAACCAAAAAAGGAGATGATCATTTGAACCAACGGCCTACAAGGGAGCAGGTTGAATTCCTGCGGCGGCAGTACCCTGCCGGAACCCGCATTACCCTGCATTCCATGGACGATCCTCAAGCCCCGCCGCCCGGCACCAAAGGTACAGTTTCCTATGTGGACGATATGGGTACGATTGGAATTGAGTGGGACAACGGTTCCGCCCTGTCCCTGATTCCCGGCGAGGATTCCTTCTCTAAGGAAGCCGCACCGGAAAAAAACAAGCACAAACGCTCCCGCGACTTGGAGCGATGAAAGGAAGGTGAATTGACTGAACTACGGAAGCGATCCAGCCGACCAGATCGTCCGGTTTACCCTTGAGGGCACGGAAATGGCCCTCAAGCTGTCGGGCACGGCGGCAAAAAACTTTGCGCTGTTTGTCTACGCCGTACTGAAGGACCAGAAGAAAACCCACGGCAAGACAAGGCTTGTGCGGATGCTCAGGGAACAGCGCCCGTTCAAATTCTTTAACATCCCCACGGAAAACATGAAGGAATTCGCCACAGAAGCCAAAACCCACGGCCTTTTGTATGTTCCCATTCGGAACAAGCAAAAGGCGGACCGCATTGAAGTGGTGGTGTTCGCGGACGACGCCTCCAAGGTCCAGCGCATTTTCGACAACCTCGGCCTCGACGCGGTTAAGGCGCAGGCTGGCGAAGCCACCATCGCAAACGTACAGGAGAAGGAAAAACAGGCTCCCGCAGCCCCGGCCCCCGACAAAACGGAAACCGTCAAAACCGAACAGGGCGAAGTGGAATTTGAAGTGGGCGGCTTTGAGGACGATTTCAATATCGGCCCGCCCCAGCAGGACGCCGCCGAAAATTTTACTTCTGGCCGGGAGAAGGAAGCCGGGGAACCGGCGGAAAGGAATCCGTCCGCGCCTTCCTCGCCCAGCAAAAGCTCTTCGCCCAACTCAATAAACCCTAAAGAGCCGGAGCATAAGCCCTCGGTAAAACAGCAGCTGCAGGAAATCCGGCAGGAGCAGGCAGAGAAAAAGGCGTCCAAATCCAAGCAGCAGGAGCGCCAGCATCCCACCCCCGGCCACGCCAAACAGAAGAAAAAGAAAAAACAGAAAGGAAGGTAATGCCCTATCGACTTATCCAGTTTAATCGGAAAGAAGCAGGAGCCGCAGCCCCAGCAGCCGGAACAGCAGTACACCAAGGAAGAATACGCCGCCATGAAGCAGGCCGAGCGTGAGGAAGCCTGGTCGAGAGTCAACGCGCAGGCCGAGTTGGTGTTCAGGGATGACGAATCCATGAAAGGCTTTTTGAATTTCATGGCGGGATGTACGCCTCAAAGCACTCGAAACCTTCTCATCCTTTACGAACAGAACCACGAAATCACCCATCCCCGCACCTTCGATAAATGGAAGGAAGTCGGACGCTCCATCCGTTCCGGCGAGAAAGGATATACCTTCTTTGCCGAACAGGAATACACCAAAGAGGATGGCACCATAGCGAATGGTTATACCATTACCAAAGCCTATGACATCTCCCAAACCAGAGGCCCCCAGCCTTTGCTCCCGCAGAAGCATCTGCCGGAGGAAATCATCGCCGCCATGGTAGAAAACAGCCCTGTTCCGCTTGCCATTTCCGACCAGCTTCCCCAAGGGGTGCAGGCGCAGTATGTACCGAAACAGCATACCATTTTTGTCCGCAATGGGATGGACGAAACCGCCACCATCTGCGCCATTGCCAGAGAGCAGGCCCACGCCAATTTCGACGCGGTAGGCAGCGGTTACTACCGGCAGGCGTATGCGGCCCAAGCCTACTGCGCGGCCTATGTAGCGGCGCAGAAATTTGGACTTGATACCTCAGTGTTCCAGTTTGATAAGGTGTGTCACAGCTGCGCCCAGCTGACGCCGGAAGAAAAGCGCGGCTTCATAAGCGATGTGAAACGGGCGGCCTATTCCATCAACCGGGATGTCCAGAGAAGCTTCCGGGATTTGGAGCAGGCCATCCAGCCGGATGAGTTCTCCGTCGCAGCGCCCAAGCCCGCCAAGGCTTCCAAAGCCCAGGCGGAGAAAGAACCGGAACGATGAGAAAGCGTACCGCCGAGAGTTTTCCGTTTGTTTTCTTTTGTCCGGTAGCGTTTTGATTTAAGCTGTGATATACTGAAAAAAACAGAGAAAGGCGGGGCCAAAATGGAAAAACAGCGATTGATTAAAATGGGCGATCTGGAACAGCGGTTCCTGCTCAAGGCCCTTGGAAAAACTCAGGAAAGAACAGGCATGGGACAGGATTTAATGGACAAAATCGTTCATGTCCAAAAGAAAAAGCTGTATTTGAGTGACGAGGAATATGAATGGACCATACAATCCTTAAACAATATGCGCAACGACTACCTATCGGAGGGACGAAGCTGCGGAGGGATTGACCGAGTCCTCTTAAAGCTCATCAAAAGTAAATACCGTCATGTTCCTGTTCGATAAATAGAGCAGATACCCCCGGAACCTGCGGGAATGTTTTCCCATGGGTTCCGGGGGATTTTTTTGTTTTCATGGAAAGGAAGGATGATCGAGAAAACCACAAAATATGTTGTTTCTTTATCAGGCGGCAAAGATTCCACCGCCCTATTACTGCGGCTGCTGGAAGAAAAAATGCCGGTGGACGATATCCTGTTCAGCGACACCGGGCTGGAATTTCCGCAGATGTACGAGCATCTGGAGAAGCTGGAGCAATACACCGGCAAAGCGGTCACCCGGCTGAAGCCGCCGCACAGCTTTGAAACATTTTTCTATGAGTATTCGCCAAAGAGGAAAAATCCGGCGCTGAATGGCTGCCGTGGTCTCAGCTGGCCCGGCCCACAGGCAAGGTGGTGTACCGGGCGGCTGAAGCAGCGGGTTATGGACGCCTACATGCGGGAACTGCGGCGGGAATACACCGTCATTTATTATGTCGGCATCGCCGCCGATGAAGCCCATCGCGTCCGGGAATTTCAGTATCCTCTTGTGGAATGGGGTATGACCGAAGCCGACTGCCTGCATTACTGCAAACAGCGCGGTTTCGATTGGGGCGGCCTTTACGATATTTTCAGCCGGGTATCCTGCTGGTGCTGCCCATTGCAGTCCCTTGGTGAACTGCGGAAACTGCGCGCTCATTTCCCCGACCTATGGCAAAAACTCCTGTATATGGACGCTCATACATGGCGGCAGTTCCGGGCCGACTACTCGGCGCAGCAGTTGGAATGGCGCTTCGATTTTGAACAGCAGCGCCAAGAGAAGGGGCAGTCTATCCGAAGCCGGGAGTTTTACCGGCTGCTGAAGGAACACCTTCAAGCACAGGAAAGGGCGGGTGTCTCTTCGACGGAATAACGGCAAGAAAAAATCCATGGTGGGTGTGGCTTCTGCCTCTGCCCATCGTCTGGTGGCTGGCCCTTTTGACAGCCGGAAGCTGGAGCGAAGGGATGAACCTCGTGGATCTGCTGGGGAAGCTCTCAGCCGCCATGAACCATCCCTTTTCTGTTCATTGGACGGGATATTCCGCCCGGTGCCTGCTGTTTTTCACTCTTGCGTATGGAATCGCTGTCCTTGTGATAGTTTCCAGCCGGAAGAACACCCGCAGGGGCGCGGAGCACGGCTCCGCCAAGTGGGGTGATGTGTTCCAGATCGCCAAGAAATACCGGGATAAGAAGAACCCCAAGGAGAACCTCATTTTAACCCAGCATTTCCAGATGGGGATGGATGGCCACAAGCACAAGAGCAACACCAACGTGCTGGTCATCGGGGGCTCCGGCGCTGGAAAAAGCCGTTCCTACGCCATCCCCAACGCATTAAACTGCGGGAACTGTTCGCTGGTGATCTGTGATCCAAAATCCGAAATCCTGCGGAAAACAGGCGGGGCCTTAAGGGAAAACGGCTACGAGGTGCGGGTATTTGACCTGTTAAATCTAGACGCCTCCTTCTGCTACAACCCATTAGCTTATGTGCGGGATGACAAGGACGTGCTTCGCCTGATTGAAACCCTCATCCAATCCACCACCCCGCCCGGAGCGCAGAGCGCCGATCCCTTCTGGACGAAATCCGAAACGGCGCTTTTACAGGCCCTCGTCCTGTACCTCAAGCACGAAGCGCCGCCGGAAGAACAGAACTTTGCCATGGTGATGGAAATGCTGGCCGCAGCAGAGGTGCGGGAGGAAGATGAGGAATACGAGTCCCCCTTGGACGTCCTGTTCGCAAGGCTTGAAATGCGGAACCCGGAGAGCATCGCCGTGAAGCAATACCATGTCTTTAAGATGGGGGCCGGGAAAACACTCAAGAGCATCCTGATCAGCGTAGGGGTGCGGCTGTCCGCTTTCAACCTGCCGCAGATCGCAAGGCTGACCTATACCGACGATCTCCATCTGGAGGAAATGGGCGAGAAAAAGGTGGCCCTGTTCTGCTGCATTCCCGACAGCGATAAATCCCTCAATTACCTTGTGGGGATGATTTACGGGCAGCTCATCCAAACCCTGTACTTTGTGGCGGACCGGAAATACAAGGGCAGGCTGCCGGTACCGGTCCATCTTCTGATTGACGAGGCCCCCAACATCGCCCTGCCTACGGATAACTTCCTGCCATGGCTCTCCACCATACGGAGCCGCAATATCTTCTGCAGCTACATCGCGCAGAATATGGCGCAGATCAAGGCGCTGTTCAAGGAACAGTGGGAATCGCTGGTGGGCTTGTGCGATGAGTTTCTCTACCTCGGCGGCAACGAGAAGGAAACTCACAAATATGTTTCCGAACTCATGGGCAAGGAAACATTGGATACGAACACCTATGGCCGGAGCCGGGGGCGAAGCGGCAGCTTCAGCGTGAACGACCAGCAGACGGGCCGGGAACTGCTTACTCCCGACGAAGTCCGAATGCTGGACAACCGCAAGGCTATCCTTTTTGTCCGTGGGGAACGCCCCATGATGGACGATAAGTACGACCTCATGCGCCATCCCAATATCCGGCTGACCGAAGATGGCGGCGCTGAACCCTACGATTACACGCAGGCAAAGGACGCCGCTGACGATATCGACTATTCCCCGGACCGGTACGACGATTTCGAACTGCTGGAGCCGGAGGATTTTCTAAAACCATAACAATACACTTTGAACTGGAGGAATGCTTCTGAAGAAAACCCTGAATCGCTTTGTTTTGAAGAAAAATCCCAAGAAGAACAAAAAACCTGCAAACGCTTTGCCCCTCGGCAGAAAGGGGCGGCTCGGTTTTTCCGTCTACGCAGCCACGGTGCTGTGCTTCTGCTGCCTTTCCATCCCGGCCTTCGCCGCCAGCGATCCGCTGGGCGTGGTGAACAACCTGTCCGACTTTATCTTTTCCCTGATCCGCGCCATCGGCCTCATCCTTTTGGGCTGGGGCGTGGTGCAGGTCGGCCTCTCCTTCCAGAGCCACGATCCCTCCCAGCGTTCGCAGGGTTTCCTCACCTTGGCGGGCGGCCTCGTGATTACCTTTGCCAAGGAAATCCTCGACCTCATCACCGCCTGAGTTTCCATATTCCAGACCGGGGGCATCCGAACAGGTGCCCCCATAATTTTTCAGATAGGAGGTGACCAGCGGGAAACTGGATTATCGATAACTTGAATTCGGCGCTGGAAACATGGAACGGCAAGCTGGCTGAAATCTGGACGCTGCTTACCCAAGATCCCGCAACCTTTAAAGGCGGCGGGATCTGGCAGGTCATGCTGGACATCAACGGGGCCCTGAAAGCCATTGGATACGGCCTGCTGGTTTTGTTTTTCGCGGTGGGCGTTGTCAAAACCTGTTCGAGCCTTGCCGACCTGAAGCGCCCGGAAGCGGCGTTTAAAATGTTCATCCGTTTTGTGCTGGCAAAGGCGGCGGTGGGATACGGCCTCGACCTCATGCTGGCCGTTTTCAAAATCATTCAGGGGATGGTTTCCACCATCATCACCCAATCCGGCCTGTCGGGAAGCAGCGGCACCACGCTTCCGCAGGAGATCATCGACAAGATCAACAACGTTGGCTTTTGGGACAGCATCCCCCTGTGGGCGGTCACCCTGCTGGACGGCCTGTTCATCACGGTGCTGTCCTTCATCATGATTTTAACCGTCTATTCCCGCCTGTTTAAACTCTACATGTACACGGCTATCGCGCCCATCCCCATGTCCAGCTTTGCCGGGGAACCCACCAGCAGCGTGGGAAAGAACTTCCTGCGCTCCTATGCCGGGGTGTGCCTCGAAGGGGCCATCATCGCGCTGGCCTGCATTATCTTCTCGGTTATGGCCGCCAGCCCGCCTGCGGTTGATCCCAACGTTTCAGCCGTTACCGCCGTGTGGAGCTACGTTGGCGAACTGATTTTCAACCTGCTTGTTTTAGTTGGAGCCGTGCGGATGAGCGACAGGATCGTCAAGGAATTATTGGGGCTGTAGGCCCAAAAAGGAGTGAAGCGATATCGAAGTAAAAGTACCAAAGGAAATCCGGGACTATCAGGAGTCCATCTTTTTCGGGCTCTCCACCCGGCAGTTTATCTGTTCCCTGCTGGCCGTAGGCGTGGCGGTCGGCATCTATTTCGGTCTGCGCCCGCTGGTGGGCAGCGAGGAAGTGGGCTGGATGTGCATCCTCGGAGCCGCGCCCTTCGCTGCCTGCGGATTTTTCAAATACCACGGCATGACAGCGGAAAAGCTGGCTTGGGCGTGGTTCAAGTCGGAATTCCTGTACCCCAAAAAGCTGGTGTTTAAATCCGACAGCCTCTACTATGAGGCCATGAAGGACGCCATCGCTCAGGGGGAAAAACCTCCCCGCAAACGGAAAACCCGCAAGCCCCAGCCACCGGCTGGGAAAGAACAGTAACATTCAAAACCTCTCAGGAAAGGAAGGATGCCTATAATCAAAACGCTTACCAAAGCAACGAAATTAGAGAAAGAGAAATTCACGATTCCAAAGTCCGTACAGGACGCCATCCCCATCCAGCGCGTCTGGCCGGATGGGATTTTTCAGGTGGGGAGCCGGTTCTCCAAAACCTTCTCCTTTACCGATATCAATTACAGCATCGCCAGCAAAGAGGATAAGACAGCGATGTTTTTGGATTATTCGGAACTGCTGAACGCGCTGGACTCCGGCGCTTCCGCCAAGATCACCATCAACAACCGGAAAATCAACAAAGAGGAATTTGAGAAATCCCTGCTGCTGCCCATGCGGGAGGACGGGCTGGACCATTACCGGAAAGAGTACAACGAAATGCTGCTCTCCAAGGTTACCGGCACCAACAACAGCGTGGTGCAGGACCGGTACATCACCATCACGGTGGCGAAGAAAACCATCGACGAGGCCCGCACCTATTTTGCCCGTGTGGGCACCGACCTCATCACCCACCTTTCCCAGCTTTCCTCCATAGGCCGGGAACTGGATGCAGCCGCCCGCCTGCAGATCTTCCGGGATTTCTTCAAGGGGAACGAACCCGCCGCCTTTGCCTTCGACCTGAAAGAGCACATGAAAAAAGGGCACAGCTTCAAGGATTGGCTCTGCCCCGACAGCATGGAATTCCAGAAAGACCATTTCCGCCTGAATGACCGCTGGGGCCGGGTGCTCTACCTGCAGGATTACGCCAGTTACATCAAGGATTCCATGATTGCCGAGCTCTGCGACATGGACCGCAGCCTCATGCTTTCCATTGATATTTTAACGGTTCCCACCGACGAAGCGGTGCGGGAAATCCAGAACAAGCTCTTAGGCGTAGAAACCAACGCCGCGAACTGGCAGCGAAAACAGAACGCCGCCAACAACTTCTCGGCTGTCCTGCCCTACGACATGGAGCAGCAGAGGAAAGAAACTAAGGAAATGCTGGATGACCTCACCAACAGGGATCAAAGGATGATGTTCGGCCTTGTGACCTTGGTACATTTAGCCGACACCAAGGAGCAGCTGGACAGCGATACGGAAACCCTGCTCACCACGGCGAGAAAGCACCTGTGCCAGATGAGCGTCCTGCGCTGGCAGCAGAAGGATGGGCTGGATACAGCTTTGCCCTACGGACTGCGGAAAATTCAGGCGTTGAGAACCCTCACCACCGAATCCACCGCTGTGCTGATTCCTTTCCGGGCGCAGGAAATCCTCCAGAACGGCGGCATCTACTATGGGCAGAACGCTGTTTCCAAGAACATGATTGTGGCAGATCGAAGGAAACTCTTAAACGGCAACAGCTTCCGCCTCGGCGTTTCCGGCTCCGGCAAATCCTTCTCCGCCAAGGAGGAAATCGTCAGCATCGCCCTGTCCACCAACGACGATATTCTCATTCTGGACCCGGAATCCGAATTTGGCTTTCTGGTGGAAGCCCTCGGCGGCGAGGTCATCCGGGTATCCGCTTCCTCGGATACCCACTTAAACGCCATGGACATGGACAAAGCCTATGGGGACGAACGAAACCCGCTGATCGAAAAATCTGAATTCATCCTTTCCCTGTTCGAGCAGCTGGTGGGCGCGGGCAACGTGAGCGCCAAGGAGAAATCCATCCTTGACCGCTGCACCTACGATGTGTACCGGGAATACGTCGCCAACAACTACGAGGGCGAGGCTCCCACCCTGAAAGACCTGTACCATTCCCTGTTAAAACAGCCGGAGCCGGAAGCCAGAGGGCTGGCCCTTTCTTCCGAACTGTTCATCACCGGCAGCCTCAACACCTTTGCCCAGCGCACCAACGTGGACACCAAGGCCCGGATTATCGCCTATGACATCCGGGAGTTGGGCGAGCAGCTCATGCCCATCGGAATGCTGGTGACCTTGGACGCCATCTTCAACCGTGTCATTCAGAACTGGAAGAAAGGCAAGACCACATGGGTATTCGCGGATGAGTTTTACCTGCTGTTCCGCTATGAGTACAGCGCCGACTTTTTCTACAAGCTGTGGAAGCGGATCAGGAAATACAACGGGCTGGTGACGGGGCTGACACAAAATGTGGAAGAACTCCTCCGTTCCGATACTGCCCGCCTCATGCTGGCCAACAGTGAATTTTTAATCCTTCTGAACCAATCCGCCACCGACCGGGATGAACTGGCGGGGCTTCTGCACATCTCCGAAAACCAGCTCTCGTACATCACCAATGTGGCGGCTGGCTGCGGACTCATCCGCTGCGCCGGGAATATTGTGCCCTTTGAAAACAGCTTCCCCCGCAGCACACGCCTGTACCAGCTAATGACCACCAAGCCGGACGAGGCCCTGAGAGGGGTGTAGCCATAGGGATGGTAATGGACCGCTTTTGGGCGATGCCGAGCAGATATACTTTTGAGATCAAGCCCATACGGGAACTGCTGATGCAGTACATGCCCCGTGGGTTGGTGATTGATCCCTTCGCCAACAGGTCGAAGCTCGCTTCCGTCACCAACGATCTGGACACCGGCTGCGACACCGATTACCACTTGGACGCGACGGATTTTCTCGCCATGTTTCAGGACGCCAGCGTGGACATGGTTTTATATGATCCGCCGTACTCCGCAAGGCAGGTAAGCGAATGCTACCGGAAAATGGGCCGTACCGTTAATATGCAGACAACGCAGAACAGCTACTGGAGAAAGCATAAAGAACAGATCCGCCGGATTGTAAAGCCGAACGGCCTTGTTCTTTCCTGCGGCTGGAACAGCGGTGGGATTGGAAAAAAGTATGGTTTTGAACCCCTGCATATCCGGTTGGTTGCCCATGGCGGCAATCACAATGACACGATTGTCGTGGTGGAACGGAGGATGGAAAACTGAATACAGTGCAGAAACGATACAGCAGGGGGCCGCCTTCGGCTCCCAATCTAAAAAAGTTCCCCTTTGCATGGTTCGTGCAAAGGGGAATGCCTTATTTTTGAATGCGTTTTTGCAGGTCTTCCACGGAAGGAAGCTGCCTCTCCAATTCTTTCGGCAAGGTGCTGGTGATCTTGTATTCGCTGACGCCAATCGGTTTGCTCATATCTTTCAGCGAATATTCTGCCACCAAATCGTTTTTGCTTTTACAGAGCAGCAACCCAATAGAAGGATTGTCCGCTTCTTTTTTTAGAATACCATCCACCGCCGAAAGATAAAAATTCAGTTGTCCCGCATACTCCGGTTTGAATTCGCCGGTTTTTAATTCTATCACCACATAGCAGCGTAGATTCAAATTATAGAAAAGCAGATCAATGTAGAAATCATCGCCGCCCACGTTCAAGTGGTACTGATTTCCCAAAAAGGCAAAACCGGTGCCGAGCTCCAACAGGAGCCTGGTCACATCCTGTACCAGCGCCCGTTCAATATCCCGTTCCACCATATCTTCTTTAAATGGAATGAAATCGAAAATATAGGGATCTTTCATGGTCTGCACTGCCAGTTCACTTTGTGGAGAGGGAAGCCTGTTCTCAAAATTGGAAATCTTTTCTGCCAGCACCTGCCGTTGATACAGACCGCTTTCAATTTGGTGAACCAACACATTGCGGGACCAGCCGTTTTTTCGGCAAGCCTCAATATACCAGTTGCGCTCGCCGGCATCAGAGACCTTGTCCAGCAGGACTACATTGTGGCCCCATGGAATTTGTGCAACAACCTGTTGCACAAATTCCGAATCCGGGTATGTCGCTGCAAACTTCGCCATATATTTCAGGTTTCGGACGGAATAACCTGTAGTCTGCGGAAATTCCAGCTTAATGTCCTGCGCCAGATTTTCAATAAATTTATTGCCCCAGCTTTTATGCGCATTAATCACGCACCCAATGCTGTGGTACAGCATGATGAGTTCCGTATTGACATGAACAGCCGCCTTATATTGGGCTGCTTTGATTTCCTGCTTGACCTGTTCAATGGTTGCAAGATATTCGTTCGAATTCATTAACATAGTGGCTGCTCCTTTACAACGCCATGAGAGATATAACTATAGTATATCACAGGAGGTGCATTTTTGAAAGAAATTAAGACGAAGCCGGAGGGCGGCAGGCCCAAACTGCTGGACAAAGCCGCCAAGGCTCCGAAAACAGCCATGAAGGATTTATGGCTGAAATCCAAGGACAAATCCATCTCAGAACTCAAGGAAACGCCCTTCGCCAGCCAGCGTGGGGAATCCTCCAACGCCCCTGCCAACAGCGCCGGGGATCAGATGCTGTCCGGCATAGAGAGCACTGCCAAAAAGGGGGCGGACCTGACCTACCGGGGCGGGAAAAAGCTGGCGCAGGCAACGGCCCGGAAGGTGAAGGAAAAAAGAGAGATTTCCCGCACCCTGTCGGAAGCGAAAAATGCTGGCGGCAAAACAGCGGAAGCTGCCAAGGATACCGCTTCTAAAATACGGACGAAGAATACCGTGGCCAAGGCTGTCAAGGGAAAGCCGCGGAAAGCGGTGAAAACAGCCAGCCGGTCTGTGAAAGGCGTAAAGCAGAGCGCCAAGGGGATTAAGACCGCGCAGCGTTCGGCAAAAACAGCACAGCAGGCGGCGAAAGCGGCGCAGAAAACAGCGCAGGCCACCGCAAAGGCGGCTAAGGCAGCGGCTCAGGCCGCCAAAGCCGCAGCGAAAGCAGCGGTGACGGGCGTAAAGGCGGCGGTCAAGGCAACCGCCACTGCCATCAAGGCAGCCGCGGCAGCGATAAAGGGATTGATCGCCCTGATTGCCGCCGGGGGCTGGGTTGCCGTAGTCATTATCCTGTGGATTTGCTTAATCGCCCTGATTGTCGGTTCCTGCTTCGGCCTGTTTTTTGGCTCCGACTCCACGGGAACCGGTACCAGCGTAACGCAGGCGGTGTCTGCCCTCAACGGGGAATATCTGGCCCACATTCAGGAGATAGAGGACGCTAATCCCCATGACCGGATGGAAACCACCTCCAACGACGGGGAACTCTCCATCAATTGGGAGGACGTCCTCGCCGTATTTTCCGCCAAGGTGACCGGTGCGGAAAACGGTTCGCAGGTCGCTTCGCTGGATGACGCTCAGGTGGATGAACTGCGGAATATTATGTGGGAGATGAATGCGGTTGCCTCCAGCACCCGCACCGAGAGCCATGAGGTAGAAGTTACCGAAGTAGACGAAGATGGGAACGAAACCACCCATACCGAAACGGTGACGGAAACCATTCTGGAAATTACCATCACGCACAAAACCCCGGAGGAAATGGCCCGGCAATACAGCTTTAACGCAAGGCAGAACGAATACCTCGCCTTGATGTCGGAGCCGGAAAACCAGAGCCTGTGGGCGGAACTGCTGGGCGGTTACACAAGCGGCGGCGGGCAGATCGTGAACCCCGATGCTGATTGGGTAGGGACGGGCATTTTCCAGTGGCCCCTGCCGCAGAGCTACACCATCACCTCATGGTTTGGCTATCGGGAAGATCCTTTCACCGGGGAGATTGCCTACCACAGCGGGACCGACATCGCCGCGCCGGAAGGTACGCCCATCCTTGCCGCGGCAGACGGAACCGTCACCATAGCCAACGCCATCGACTCGTGGGGCGGCGGATATGGGTACCATATCAAGGTAAACCACAACGATACCTTCGACACCTTATATGCCCACTGTTCCTCCATCTGCGTGACGGTTGGGCAGGAAGTGAAGCAGGGCGAGGTGATCGGCTACGTCGGCACCACCGGTAATTCCACCGGCAACCACCTGCACTTCGAGGTGTGGCAGAATGGGGAACGCACCGACGCCCTCGGATTCTTTAAGGTTAAAGAATCGCGCCCACAGGTTAGAAGAATGTCACAACCGGAAACGGCAGAGGGTTGTTATATATATGGAAAGCCAGCAGTCTGCAAAAAACAGATTGCTGGCTTATTATTTATCCTCTTCAATTTCAAAGCAGTAACCTACTTCTCGGATAGAACGGATTGTGAAGGGGGCATCAGGAGCAGCTTGATAAAGCTTCTCCCGCAAATTACAAATATGAAATCCAATGGTATTGTTTTCATTGCCGGAAGGCAGTTCTCCCCACACTTTCTCGTAAATTTGATTATAGGTTAGCACTCGTCCCTTATTGGAAACCAGAAAGAGAAGAATCTCGTACTCTTTTGCTGTAAGCCGGATCTCCTGACGATTCCGAAATACCTTGTGCTTATTGGGATAGATTTCAAGACCGGGAAGAGATAACATCGGTTCTTCTGCCAACTCCCATTCTTTTATTTCTGGATGCTGTTGCAGAAAAGAAAGAATATCGTCAAAAGCATGGGAATCCGGATCTTTCAACTCTAATATGATTACTCGTCCGATGATACCACCTCCTGATTGTTCAGCCGAGCAGCTTCTTTTAGTCGTTCAAAACTCTCTGCGCTGATAACATGTTCCATTTGGCATGCATCAGTCTCCGCTGTCTTAGGATCAACACCGGCGACTATGAGTTGTTCTTTAAAGAAGCAATGACGCTCATTTATTAGCAAATTCTTGCCCAATATCAGTTAGACGAAGTAAATGTTCTTCATCCATCATAAAGAAGCCGCCATCCCGCAAAGTTGCAACCGCGCGGCAGACACTGGGTTTAGAAACATCCATGTGCCGAGCCACATCGACAGAGCGCACCATCCCTAATTTTTTATTAAGTATCAATATGGCTTCTAAATAATCCTCACCCGATGCATAAAGTTTCATACATTGTCAACTTAGAAAGACTCAGATGCACCATTTTAGACAGAATCTCGCAAGTAGGGGCATAAGCGATTTCGTTGTCTATAATACGCCTGTCTCTTATACACATCTCCGAGCCCACGAGACAGGCAGAAATCTCGT
>ENA-UAOK01000570-UAOK01000570.1-human-gut-metagenome-genome-assembly--contig:-NODE-570-length-20241-cov-17.499207_pt1 | contig 20241 bp, 15 predicted proteins | sample MGYA00243467_ERZ654553 | MGnify/ENA primary metagenome ERZ654553 (study PRJEB26926, sample SAMN06164886) | human gut metagenome | biome: ENVO:00009003; feature: ENVO:2100002; material: ENVO:00002003...
CTCTCCGTCGTCGGCAGCGTCAGATGTGTATAAGAGACAGTCCCCATACGGCAAGGAGGGGTCAAAATCCAGCAGGGTTCCCATGATTTTCCAGAAGGCGTTGCGCGGATGGGCGTAATACTGGGCCTGCCGCAGGGATTCATCCCCCGGCAGGGAGCCGAGCACCAGCACGGAGCATTCCGGCGTGACGGAGGGAGGGAAGGAGCATTTCTTCACGGCGGGAGGAGGTCAGGGGTTCTGCATGCCGGAGTATCTGCGCACCTCCTTGATGCCCACCTCCTGACGGAGCAGGGAGGAGAGCCACGGATGGCTTCCTACCGCCGGAGCCAGATTGAACCGCTCCGGCCTGGTGATGCGCGTGAAGATGACGCGCCTGATTTGGGATTTGGGCACCGTCTTGGCTCCGTAGCCGTCCGGCATGTTGGAGGACCAGAAGGTGACCGTGTCCCCGCCGTCCTTCAGCAGAACAGTGAGATGGCCGGATTCCCGGCGGCCGATGTGGTCCGTCCAGAATATCTTCATGAAGTCTCCGGGGCGGGCCTTCCGCCAGTCTTCAAAGTTGATGCCGGCCCCCAGCCTGTGCACCAGCACGGCCAGACCGGGACCGTTGGCGTTCGCCCAGCCCCACGGCCCTTCGCCGTCATGCTGGCCCAGGCGGGGAATGAGGGCCAGCCACGCACGCTCGGAAATAACGGGCTGCGGCTGGGCGGCGTCCCATAATTGCAGGGATTTTAAAAGGAGCAGGTAGCAGGCGGAGGAGCAGAAGGAAGGGGTGGCCTCCCGGAGAAGGAAGACGGGGCGGCGTGTGCGGGGGTCCCAGCGGCAGGTTTTCTCCGCCAGGGCTTCCATGGCCTGCCTGTTGGTCTTGTAGCCTCCTCCCTTCCGGAATTGGGAAAGTCCGGCGCGCAGGGACTGGTACCATGCGGCCTCACCCGGAGTCATGGCCGCACCCCGGCCCGCGGGGGCGCGTTCCGCCGCCGTCACGGCTGCGGGCCACAGCAGCCCGAGGCAGCAAATCAATATCAGGGCATTCCTCATCCTTGTCCCACAGGGTATACGGGCGGCGGAAAATATCAAGGGCGGATTGCGCGCGCAACGCTGTACGGAAAGGGAAAAAGGCCATAGCCTTTTCCCCGGAATTCCTGTTGTTTTGTCTGGACTTATCGCAGAACGTCCCTTACTGTGCGTCAGGTCACGCGCCGGGTATGCGGAGCGGAGAGGCAACGCACCTTGGGCGGACCTTGTTTCCGGTATTTATTTTTAACCACCACGGACCACATAGAGGCATCATACCATGGCAAAACGCGAAGACATCCGCAAAATCCTCATCATCGGCTCAGGCCCCATCATCATCGGCCAGGCCTGCGAGTTCGACTACTCCGGCACCCAGGCCTGCAAGGCCCTGCGCGCTGAAGGCTACGACGTCGTTCTGGTGAACTCCAACCCCGCCACCATCATGACGGACCCCGGCATGGCGGACCACACCTACATTGAGCCCCTGACCGTGGACCGCATCACGGCCGTGATTGAAAAGGAACGCCCGGATGCCCTGCTGCCCAACCTCGGCGGCCAGACGGCCCTGAACCTGGCCTCCAAGCTGAATGAGGAAGGCATCCTGAAGCAGTACAACGTGGAAGTCATCGGCGTGGACCTGGAAGCCATCGCCCGCGGTGAAGACCGCATCATTTTCAAGGAGACCATGGACAAGATCGGCGTGCCGGTGGCCAAGTCCGAACCCATCTATTCCGTGGAGGAAGCGGAAAAGGTGGCCGCCGAGCTGGGCTACCCCGTGGTGCTGCGCCCCGCCTATACCATGGGCGGCACGGGCGGCGGCATCGTGTACAACGTGGAGGAGCTGCGCCAGGTGGTTCCCCGCGGCCTGGCCGCCTCCCTGATCAACCAGGTGCTGGTGGAGGAATGCGTGCTGGGGTGGGAAGAACTGGAACTGGAAGTCGTGCGCGACGCCAAGGGCCAGAAGATCACCGTCTGCTTCATTGAAAACGTGGACCCCATGGGCGTGCACACCGGGGACAGCTTCTGCGTGGCCCCCATGCTGACCGTTCCGCAGGACGTGCAGGACAGGCTTCAGGACTACTCCTACCGCATTCTAGACGCCATTGGCGTCACGGGCGGCACGAACGTGCAGTTCGCGCACAACCGGGAGGACAACCGCATCATCGTCATTGAAATCAATCCCCGCACGTCCCGCTCCTCCGCCCTGGCCTCCAAGGCCACCGGCTTCCCCATCGCCTCCGTATCCACCAAGCTGGCCTCCGGCATCACGATGGACGAGCTGCCCTACTGGCGCAAGGGTTCCCTGGAAAAATACGAGCCTTACGGCGACTACGTAGTCGTCAAATTCGCCCGCTGGGCCTTTGAAAAGTTCCCGAAGGCCTCCGACAAGCTGGGCACCCAGATGAAGGCCGTGGGTGAAGTGATGAGCATCGGCCAGAACTTCAAGGAAGCCTTCCAGAAGGCCGTGCGCTCCCTGGAAATCGGCCGTGCCGGGCTGGGCCGCGTGAAGAAGCTGGAAGCCCTCACTACGCCGGAACTGCGTGAAAAGATCACGTACGGCAACAGCGAACGCTTCTTCCAGATTTACGAACTCCTGCGCCGCGGCGTGACCGTGGAGGAAATCGTGAAGCTGACCCGCATCACTCCCTACTTCATTGAACAAATGAAGGAGCTTGCGGACTTTGACTTCTCCCTGGACGGGCAGGCCTGGAATTCCCTTCCCGCGGAAACCCTGCGCCAGGCCAAGAAGATGGGCTTCTCCGACAAGTATCTGGCCCAGATTTTTGACGTGTCTGAAAAGGCCGTCCGCACCCGCCGCCAGGAAAACGGCATCACGGCCACTTACCGCATCGTGCCCGTCAGCGGCGTGGAACATGCGGAATACTACTATTCCACCTACAGCGGCGCGAAGGATGAAGTGCCCGTGAACGACAAGAAGAAGATCATGATCCTGGGCGGCGGTCCCAACCGCATCGGCCAGGGCATCGAGTTTGACTATACCTGCGTGCATGCCGCCTTCACCCTGCGCGACAACGGGTATGAATCCATCATGGTGAACTGCAACCCGGAAACGGTCTCCACGGACTTTGACACGGCCAACAAGCTTTACTTTGAGCCCGTGACCGTGGAAGACGTGCTGGCTATTTACGAGAAGGAAAAGCCGGAAGGCGTCATCGTCCAGTTCGGCGGCCAGACCCCGCTCAACATCGCCCAGGCCCTCAAGGATGCCGGCGTGAAGATCATGGGCACCCAGCCGGAAGGCATCCGCCTGGCGGAAGACCGAGAATATTTCCGCGAACGCATGATCGCCCTGAACATCCGCCAGCCGGAAAGCGGCACCGCCCGTTCCCTGGAGGAAGCCGTGGAACTGGGCCGCCGGATCGGCTACCCGGTCATGGTGCGACCCTCCTTCGTGCTGGGCGGCCGAGGCATGGAAGTCATTTACGATGAAGAAAACCTGAAGCGCTACGGCGTGGAGGCCATCCAGGTCAGCCCGGAATACCCCATGCTGATCGACCGCTTCCTGGACAACGCCATTGAAGCGGAAGTGGACGCGCTGGCCGACGGCACGGACACCTTTGTAGCCACGGTCATGGAACACATTGAACTGGCGGGCATCCATTCTGGAGACTCCGCCTGCGCCATTCCTCCCGTGACGATCGCCCCCAAGCACGTCCGTACCATTGAGGAACACGCCGCCAAGATCGCCAAGGATTTCCAGGTGAAGGGCATCCTGAACGTGCAGTTCGCCATCTGCGATGACGAGGTGTACATCATTGAAGCCAATCCCCGCGCCTCCCGTACGGTGCCCATCGTCTCCAAGGTGACGGGCATTTCCATGGCGCGCCACGCCACGGAAATCATGCTGGGCAAGAAGCTCAAGGACCTGGGGCTGAAGCCGCGCGCCTGCCGCTTTATCGGCGTGAAGGAAGCCGTCTTCCCGTTCAACATGTTCCCGGAAGTGGACCCCGTCCTGGGACCGGAAATGCGCGCCACGGGTGAAGTCATGGGCATTGCGGACAACTTCGGCATGGCCTACTACAAGGCCCAGGAAGCCGCAGGCTGCATCCTGCCCACCTCCGGCAAGGTGCTCGTCACCGTTTCCGACCGCGACAAGAAGTTCATTGAATCCATCGCCCGGGACCTCATCTCCCTGGGCTTCAAGATCGTCTCCACCGGAGGCACCGCGGAATACCTGCGCGGCCAGGGCGTGGAAACGGAAGTGGTCAACAAGCTGCATGAAGGCCGCCCGAACCTGGGCGACATGATCACCAACAAGCAGATTGACCTGATCATCAATACTCCGGTGGACCGCACCAGCATGATTGACGACTCCTTCATCCGCATGCAGTCCATCCAGAAGAAGATTCCGTACATGACCACCATCGCCGCCGCCAGAGCCACGGTGGAGGGCATCCGTTCCGCCCAGCATGTGAAGGTATCCCCCCGCTCCCTCCAGGAATATCATTCCTGAACGCGGATGGCTCCAGCCATTTAAAAGGAATGCCCCGCATGCGTCTCCTGCATGCGGGGCATTTAATTATCCGTCCGGGCCGGAGGAGGGATGTGAAATTCAACCAGCGCCTGTTTCCGGCCCCTTTTCAGCCACACCGCCTCCGGAGAATCACGCTTCCGCTATTTCCGCACAGATCAGCGTGGCGTTATCCTGGTTGGGCGCGCCGTCACGGTTGATGCCTTCCAGCACGGACCGCACCAATTCCTCCGCGGACAGCATGGACAAGTACCGCATCCCCGCCGGGCCCAGGGAGTCCAGATAAGGCCCCACTCCGTCGCTGGCGACCAGAAGGCGGTCCCCGGGAACCAGAGGGAAGCACTCTTCCCGCAGATCCACCAAAGGCACTTCCCTCCCCATCAGGGCGGAGGTCAGGGAATGGCGGGAAGGATGGCTCAAGGCCTCCTCCCGGCTGATGGAACCTTCATCCGCCATGCGTTCCAGCTCCGCGGAATACTGGTGCAGGTCATTAAGCAGAAACATTTTTTCCTCCCGGATGAGCAGCAGAAGGGAATCTCCCACGCTGACCCAGCGCAGCCCTTCCGGCCCTATCCAGGCCGCTACCAGCGTCGTGCCCATCTCGTCATCCTTCCCCCTCTTCTTCCGGACCGTACGCACCTGTTCATTGGCGGCGGTCACTGCGTCTTTCATCCTCTTGCCGGGAGACCGGTTTTCCCGCTCAAACGCCTGGGAAAAACCTTCTATAGCCGCGCGGCTGGCCAGCTCCCCTCCGGTATAGCCCCCCATGCCGTCCGCCAGGACCAGCACCAGGGCGTCATCCCCGGCCAGGATGGAAAAGGAATCCTGCTGATTGCTGCGGGCGCCCAGAATCTGGTCCCCATGCAATCCGGAAACCATAAAAGGTTCTTGGGAAAAAGGCTGCTGCGTCATGGCGGTGAGCCATCGTAGCACGGCAGGCCCGCCGGGATAAAGCAAGAATAACGTGAGAGAAGAAGCCATGTCTGCATCCCGGGATGATTTTTCCGGAGTCGGAAAAGCAAATATCAATGCGGGGCCGTAGAAATCCGGACGACACGTGCCCGGAAGAAACATTCAGGCCCGGAATTGGCGCGGAAAGACAATCGTTGAATGCCGTACCCCGCCAGGGCGCTCGTCACCCTCCGGAGCATCATGCAAGGGTCCGTTCTCTTCTCAAGAATGAAGCAGGAAGTTCTTTTATACTGGCGGCAGGAGAAATCTTCCTCTACCGTTTCTATTATGAGCCTTCATTCATCCCTTCCTCCCATCGTCTGGGAGCTCTCCGGAGATCCCTGCGAAACACAGGAGAAAGCCCTTTCCGGCATCAAAAACGATACGGAGGCCTTCATCATCTGCAGCCGCGGAGACGAGTTCCTCCAGGCCACATGCAACGGTCCGGAAAACTACCATTGCGAAATCTCGTTCGTCAACGGGAAGAACAGGGAACTTTACATGGCTCCCAAAGCCCTGGATTACTCCCAGCTCCATGACCTTTTCTCCCGCTACGCGGCAGGGGAGGATCTTTCCCGCCTCAACAGGGAGTGGACTCTTGACGTGAACAAAACCCGCTATATTCCCACCATCATTGTTGTTCTGGCAATCATCGCCGTCCTTGCCGCCATCATCTTTCAATCCATGAACTGAAAGAAAGCTTTCCTTTTTTCATTGCCGGACATTTCCGGGATATTCCGGCAGAAGGGCCATTGCGGTTCCGGGCTTCTGCCGGAAGAACATCGCACTGGATGGAGGCCAAGGAAACAACCGACAAAGGAACGCGTGAACATCCTTTTCCGGATGCAGTGCATGAATGGTGCGTCCTCAGCAGGCCCCCAAATACACCACGGTTTCATTCGGAACCGTAACACGGCCTCCCGTCTCAAACCGGTCAAACAGCCCGTTAAGGGCGTCCAGCCAGGGGGAATGGCCCTCATCCTTTTCCGTCAGGGCATAGGAGGCGGACATCATGCGGCGGAGATACTGGTCCCGCGTATAGGACAGATCATTAGGAAAGCGGAATACCCGGAAGCGGTGGTCGAAAAACTCGCCGATTCTATCCGTCAAGTCGGCCAGGCCCCCGCTGAATCCATAAAAACGCGGGCAGTAAAGACGATGGATGTTCCCTTCCTCCAGGACAATGGGGCCGTCTTCCACCCTGGAATTCCAGATCAGGGCTATCCTGCCCTCCGCGGCCAGAATACGGCGGCATTCCCGCTTGAACGCGGCGGCGTCAAACCAGTGGAACGCCTGCGCCGCCGTTACCAGGTCCACGGAAGCGCCGGGAAGCAGGGTATGCTCCGCCGTTCCCAGCACGGAATGAAAGCGGTGGAAACCCTTCAGCACCTTCTCCGCCTCCCTCCGCATGTCATCGTTAGGCTCCACGCCGTACACGGTCCAGCCATGCTCCAGCATGGCGCGGGACAGGATGCCTGTTCCGGAACCTATATCCGCCATTCGGGGATTCTCCCGGCGGGTTTCCCGCGTCAGAAGCTCAACAACGGCGGCGGGATAACCGGGCCTGCCCTGAACGTAGGCCCCGGCTTTTCCGGTAAATCGGTCAGTATTATTCATCGGGCTTTGTGAGATGGTTTACTCCTTTTCTCCCGTTTTTCCAGCTTCAATGCTGTTCCCGGAGCATGAAAAGCCGCCGCACCGCAGGATTTCAGGAAAAAAGCATAAGGGCCGCTCCCGCCGCCCGGCCCGTTGAAGGCAGCCGGGCGAATACCTTTTCCTGCCGCTTCCTCATCCTCCCGGCAGACGGGCGGGATGCAGTCCCCACTGATGGCTTTACAAGTCTTTCACGAGCTTTTAGTATCCGGATCAGGCCCGCTTCTCCCGGATTGCGTCCTGATTACGGGAAAACGACCATCTGCGGGCTCCATTTTCCAGACTGCGCCGCCCATGTTCGGATATTACAGACTTGCCTCCGCCGTCCCCCAGCTCCGCGTGGCTGATGTGGATTACAACGTCGACCAGCTCATGGACGGATTCCGGAAGGCTGCGGAACAGAAAGCTGCTGCCGTCGTCTTTCCGGAGCTGAGCATCACGGGCTACTCCTGCGGAGACCTCTTCTTCCAGCCGCGCCTGCGGGAGGCGGCCCTGGACGGCCTGCGCCGCTTTGCGGAAGCGACGGAAGGCTCAGGCACCATTGCCGTGGCGGGCCTGCCCTTCCTGCATGAAGATGCCCTGTACAACACGGCGGCGGTCATCCAGTCCGGCAGAGTGCTGGCGCTGATCCCCAAAACCGTGCTCCCCAACTACCGGGAATTCTACGAAAAGCGGCAGTTTACCTCCGGCAGGGAGCTGGGAACAGGGACGAAGGAGGCTAAAGTCAATGGGGCATATATTCCGTTCGGAACGGAAATCATCTTCCAGGATGCAGCCTCCTCCTTCAGCTTCGGCGTGGAAATATGCGAAGACCTGTGGAGCGTCATTCCCCCCAGCTCCGGACTGGCCCTTCAGGGAGCCAGGGCCATATTCAACCCCTCCGCGGGAACGGAACTCACGGGCAAGGCCGCGTACAGGAGGGAACTGGTCAAGCAGCAGAGCGGCAGGTGCCTCTGCGCCTATGTCCTTTCCTCCGCAGGCGTGCATGAATCCACCACGGACACCGTATTCGGCGGGCATTCCCTCATTGCGGACAACGGCAGGCTGGCGGCTGAAGGCGAACGGTTCGGCAGGGAAAGCTCCCTCATCCTTGCGGACGTGGACTTTGAACGGCTGGCGGCGGCGCGCCTCTCCGAAAGCTCCTTCAATGACAGCAAATCCCTTTCCCCTGCCGGAAATGCCCTTCATCTGACGCTGCCGGCGGAAGTTCCCGCCCCCCCCGGTCTGGAATACGCCTTTAATCCGGCGCGGCCATTTCTGCCCTCCCCCGTACACCGCCCGGAACGGTGCGAAGAAATCATCGCCATCCAGACAGCGGGACTGGCTAAAAGAATGGAGCACACCGATGCACGGCGGCTTGTCATCGGCATCTCCGGCGGTCTGGACTCCACGCTGGCCCTGCTTATTTGCGAGCGCGCCTGCCGGGCGTTGAAGCGCCCCGCCTCCGACATTCTGGCCGTCACGATGCCGGGCTTCGGCACCACGGACAGAACCCATGACAATGCCGTAACCATGTGCCGCCTTCTGGGCGCGGAGCTTCGGGAAATCCCCATTTCCGAATGCTGCCTCCGGCACTTCGGCGACATCGGGCACGACCCCGCCGAACGCACCACTACCTATGAAAACGTCCAGGCCCGCGAACGCACGCAAATCCTGATGGACCTGGCCAATAAAACCGGGGGGCTGGTCGTGGGAACGGGAGACCTGTCGGAAATCGCCCTGGGATGGAGCACCTACAACGGAGACCACATGTCCATGTACGCGGTCAACTGCTCCATTCCGAAGACGCTGATACGGTGCCTCATTGAACACATCGCCGGAGAATCGTCTCCGGAACTGGCCTCCACCCTCGCGGACATCAACAATACCCCCGTCAGCCCGGAGCTTCTGCCTCCGTCAGGCGACGGCTCCATTGAACAGCGTACGGAAGACGTGCTGGGGCCTTACGACCTGCACGACTTTTTCCTCTTCCATTTCATCAAATACGGAGCAGAGCCGGACAAAATCCTGTATCTGGCGGAGCACGCCTTCCGCGGCGAATTCCAGCCGGACTTCATCCGCCGCTGCCTGGGCATCTTCATCCGCCGCTTCTTTCGGCAGCAATTCAAGCGCAGTTGCATGCCGGACGGCCCCAAGGTAGGCACCATTGCCCTTTCTCCGCGAGGAGACTGGCGCATGCCTTCCGACGCCTGCGGAACAGTGTGGGAAAAAGATATTTCCCACCGTTGAACCCTTCCGGAGGGCTGCTGCACGCTGACCTTCTCCGGCGCCCCGGCATGAATTGCCCTACAGGGAAGCTCAATGCCCGGGGGCCAGCTTCAACCCGATAATGCCTATCAGCAGGAAGGTGGCCGCCAGCATGCGCCAGACATTGGAGGAATCCCCGAACCACAGGATGCCCACCAGAAACGTTCCCAGCGCGCCGATGCCCGTCCACACCGCATAAGCGGTGCCGATGGGAATGCTGCGCTGGGCCAGCCACAGAAGAAAACCGCTCAGGGCCATGCTGAACACGGAGAACGCAATGCAGGCGGCAAACCTGCCGGAACCCGTGCCGGGCGCCTGTGAAAGCTTGAAGCCCAGAGGCCATCCGATCTCACAGAGACCGGCCAACACCAGATAAATCCAGGACATATATTGAAACGGGGAATCATCTTCCGTTTGCCGGCCCTCCCGAATGGGAAGAGCTCCAAGGGCAACGGATGCCTTGCAGGGTAACTGCGTCCTCCCCGGAATCAAGCAGACAAACCATCCGCACCTTGTCATACCTGGAAATTCCAAAGCAAAAAATCCTGTTCCTCTGCCGGGACCCGGAAAATTTGCATGCCCTCAATTCATTGTTGCAAGAGGTTTTTAATAGTAACCGGTTTTGCGCCACTTTTTCTCCCTCTTCTGCTGCCTGACCGCCCTGTCGGCCAGATATCAATGATGCCATAGATTCAACCCCGTACGGGTGTCCTTGCACCATTTCAGGAGAAACTTCTGCTGGCTGGAATGGCTTTGGACATTAACCAATAACTTGAGCTACTATGAAGGAAGCTTGGACCAGCCAGAACAGCGCGCAGAAGGGAGAATGAAATGGCCTCCCTCCCAATAAAACTCTACTTGGATACCGGGGGTTTCTTGCCGGAAGGCAGGCCCGTATCCTTTCCGTCAGTCAACCACTCAATGGTCACGGGAACGAACTTCAACTTCTTGATGTTCGCCTGATTCTCCTCATAAAGCACACCCACGACACCGGGTTCTACCATGGCGAGGCTGGAATAGGCAAAACCTCCTTCTCCCAACAGTTTTTTCACCGGCCAGGTTTTGCCGTTGTCATAGCTCATCGCCACCTGCCCCTTGATGCGCCGTCCGGCACTGGGGCCGGAAAACAGGAGGCGGCTCTTGCCGCCAAAGGCAGGCTGGTCCGTCAGAGAATAAGTCATCAGGGAATTCTGCGTGCTGTCGCAAAACAATTCCGGAGCATCTTCCACTTCACCCCATGTCTCACCGCCGTCCTGTGACCACACGATGCGGCGGCAATTGCCTCCGCCCCAGTGGCGCGCGACCATGACCACGCCTCCGTTATCCGTCTCCGCGATGGACGTTTCATTCACCAGGCCCTTCATATTGGCGGTCGGCTGGCCCTGCTTCCAATTCTTGCCGCCGTCATCGCTGTAAATGCAGGAAATCACCCATTTGCCGAACGGCCCTTCATTCATCGGAATCACCAGGCGCCCCTTGTGGGAGCCGCTCTTCAACTGGGTTCCCGCATTCGGGCCGGAAGCCATGATGTCCACGCCGGTGGGGCGCTTGGTCGTCTTCGTGATATCCTCCGGCTTCGTCCAGGAGGAACCGCCATTCCTGCTCTGGATCATGAAATTGCGGATGCACTTCTCGTCATCCCAACCCTGGGGAATATTGGGCTGCCGTTCCTTGACTCCTGCGGGATAACGCTGGAATACGACGGTTACGGTCCTGGTCTTGGCATCATAAACCGGGCACGGATTATTAAAGGTGGCCCCATGCGACTTGGCGATCGCCCGGGGGCGTGACCAGGTTTTTCCGCCATTCTTGCTGACGCTCATGATAATGTCGTTCTCCCCCTGATCGGTATTCTTATACCGGCCTTCGGCAAACGCCAGAAGCTGCCCCTTCCCGATATTGAGCAAGGCGGGAATGCGGATGGACGCATAAGGGTTCCCTTCCCCGGCGCTGAATACGGTCACCGCCTTGTCCGTGGGAAAATCCGTCTTCTCCCCCTGTCCGAAGGCAGGCAGAACTGCGGCGCACACCGCACCCATCAAAAACTTGAACATGGTATTCATCATTACTGGACTTTATCTTGTTCCGAAGGGCTCTACAACCGCAATCCATGCCGTACCATCCTAAGACCAGAGCAGAAACTCTGACTCTCTCCAAAGGAATGGATAAACCATGCTGAAGGAGTGAGAAACCAAAAAAATCTGGCAGTCACATGAAAATCTACCTGGACTTCGTCTTGTTCATCCCATTCCGGGAATCCAGGGGATAGTCGAAAAACGGACACCAATTGTCCATGCGGTAAACGACGTCCTGAATCCGGGTCTTCACCTTCTCCCCCTGGGAATCCCGCAGGCATCCGCGCGCTCCGGTGCGCGGGCCGGAAGGAAGTTTCTCCTTCAAGGTCATTCCGTACCGGAGATGACAGCCGGAAGGGTCGGACGACATTATGATGCGGACGGCGTCTCTGCCGTTCAGCGTGACGGACTTGATCTCCAGAGGTTCGCCCAGCCCGTTCACCAGGGAAAAGCCGTAATTGCCCGGATCAAGGATCGTCTTGGTATCCAGCGCCAGCGGAGGCACAGGCACGAAAAACTTCACGTCTACCGTCCAATCCTGCCCCTTCCTGCCAACTGCATGGGCGACGGGATGGATGGGCTTCCAATGCACGCCCTCCACCAGCACCTTGTACATGACGTATCCGGCATACTCCCCGTAAAGCCGGGACATGGGAGCGGTCAAATGCACCCCATCGCTATAGGAAAAATGGTACATGGGCGTAGTCATGATGTACCGGCTGTCCTTTTCCAGAACCAAATCCAGCTGGGCCACGGCAATCGCGGGATAATCCGTGGGATTCTGGGCAAAATAATTGAGATGGGAGGCAACCTGGTATCCAAAGCAGAGCACATCGTTCTTCTGTCCGGTAACGGCCTTGGCGTCCGCGTCAATATCCTGAATCAGCGCGCGCATCTTCTCCTTGTACCATTCCCCGGTTTTCCTGTCCTGCTGGTCGGTTTCCCCCTGCGTCCACAGGAAACAAGGCATGGAAAATGACTTGCCGGCCTTGGAGGCGAGCTCGCGCCCCGCTGTCAAATCATCCAGAATACGCTGATAGGGGGCGTTGCCTTTGGAAAGAACACCGATGCTGACACCTCCCACACCGTCGGCAGAGCACAGGAACCGGACGTTGGACGCCTTACCGGAGGCGCGCTTCTTCAGCAGGCGCATGAAATTCCCGGCAGCGCCGGAAACGGGCGTCTCTCCCCTGGCGCCGTCAGGTGAAACGCCTTCTACCAGGGGAATCACGGCGCTCCGGTCATTGCCGCCCTCAAAAGGGCGGACGCCGCCCTTGAACATCAAATTGCCGTTCTTCTGCTCCGTCGTCACCACCGGCTTGGCCGTCCATCCTACGGAAAGCGACTGTCCGTAGGACGGCAAGTAATTCCAGTCCGTTAAAACGGGTTTCTCCGCCAAACCATAAGGACTGCCAGCCATCAACAGGCAAAAAAGAACTCCGGTACGAAAACATGTGCTTACCTTCATGACAATACGCTGAAACATGGTCATGTACGGTCCGGTACCTATCGAAAATTCAACATGCTGAAGAAAATAACCGGGGAATGAATGAAACTTCCTCCTGCCCAAAAATCACTTTACATGAAAATGTTGAATATTACTCAACGGACATGACGTCCGTAGCTGCCCCATTGATGAACATGGAAATTCCAGGCAACCATCCGTTTTACCATGATGATTTCTCTCCCATGGATTCTCCCGGAAAATAGCGCCTTTTTGCAACCTGGTCCATCCGGGAAACTGTGGACCGTTAATAAGATTCAGCCCATTCAACCATACCTGGACCTCTAAAACCCCTCTTCTTCACCGTGAAGACAAGCAAGCTAATCAATGACCAGTTTTTTCAGGACTTCCTTATCTTCATCCAGCACTACCGTTCTGGATGCATGTTCATAGCATTGGCGGGAATACTTGCGGGCTTCCTCCTTGAACTGCCCGTTATCCAGGCCATGCAATGCAGCAAAAGCCTTCAACAACTTGATGTCAATCGCCATAATCCCTCCTTCGTCGCGCAGAATAGGGCTGAAAATATCCGAAAACAAATTGGAGACGGTCAACGGAGGCACCCATATCCTCTCGTGCTTCACGCCGGGACGGCGTTCTTCCTGGGCATACTTCGTCAGCAGCCGCACGCCCCGGTTAATAATATCAATACCCGTTCCGTAATCATTGACGGCCGCAGACAGGGCCCTGGCAGCAATCTCGGCAAGCACGCACAATCCAAACCTGGGGTCCTGTTCAAAATTGCGCTCATGCCCGATGATAAACGCTCCAAGCAAATCACGCCGGGTTTCATTTGACACAGGCTTGTCAGCATAAACCAGAACCGAGGTAACGGACACGAAATCCCCCGGGAGCGAGACGACGTAAAGATCAAGATCTCTATCCCTGGAAAGATGGTCCAGCTTTTCAATATCAATATATTGAATATTGCCTGTCTGATCACTCCTGACGGGAACGGCATTTTCCGGAATATCAAGCTCCCTGTCAACGAGGGGATTGGCGCCCAGATAGGGTTCCCGGGCGCGTTCCAGCAATGCCCTTTCCGTTACTCCCTCCACCAGCTCGGAAGTCTCTCCCACCCGGCCAAGCCTGGACAAATGCTCAATCCACCGGATAAGCGTGACCAGAATAATGGCAATCACCCCCAGCGTGACAACAAATAGCACCACCCTTCCCCGCTGGTCATACATGCCGGAATTCAGGAAAATAATCGCAATCAGGCTGAAAATGAAGGAACCGATGAACGTGGAAAGAGCATTCTGGGCCGTGGAATCCTCCATCAGCAGTTTCGTGGCCCTGGGCGTTACGCTCGACGTCGCCGCCGCATAAGCGGAAACAACCGTGGTTAAGGAAAAAGTCGTAACCGCCAGCATGCTTGAAGCCAGGATGTTCAAAATCGTATCGACCGTATCGGCCCCGATCTTTTGAAAAATATCAAACGGAACAAACTCGCCCAGGTAAATGGAGGCAATAGCCGTAACAATAGCCAGCAGCGCAAAATAGGTAGCCTTGACCCAAAGAAGCTTGTTAGCCCTCAAAAACAATAACCTGATTTGAAAAATGAAGGACCCTTTCATCAGAAGCTGGAATTGGAAAAACGGTTGGAGGCTACTCTCCTGTTAAAACAGTATCGAAGCCTCTCCGTTCAAGAATAAGACTCTTAAAGGAGGGTGAGAAGCCGATCATTTCTATAACTTTAATGTCTCTCGAAGTGGAACCCCGCATCCGGGAAACCGCAGGAAATGGTTTCTGAAACTGGAAAAGGAGTTCACTCAAGTCAAGCAACTCAAAACAGCTCCCATCCTTCCGAAAAGAGCGACTTTGCTTCAAGGAATGGCTGTGGAAAGCAAGGTTCCCGGCTGTGCCGGACTCTCTCTGTACGGGCAAACCCAAAAACACAGGCAGAATCTACCTGTAAATGCTCATAGAAACCTATGGATCCGTTGCCTCCGCTTTCTCTACATGGAGAAACGCCTCGATCAGGCAGCCCTCATCCTGAACAACAACGTGTTGTTCTTCTATCAGCAACACAGATGGCACATAAAAGCCATTCTGACGGATGACAGGAAGAGAATATTGCGGGGAGGCGCGTGGTAGAATTCTATGCCGATGTCGAAGAATTTCAGAAGGACTCAATCAAATGGCTCAAGGGTTACAGTCGCAAACGCCCTCATCAGGACTACCGCAGTATGGGAAGGCAATTGAGTAAAACATGGAAGCCTTAAAAAACACGCCATACGAAAAGAAAACCAGCTATACAACGTGAGAGCGTTCCCATTCATCAAACCGCCCCGTCTTCCGTTGAAGCGAGTTGATTTTTTCGTTTGCCGGTAAAAAGAGAAATGGTGAAAGAAGAGGAAAACGGAGAATGTAACTTGTAACATCGTAGAATCACCCACTCCCACGTTATCATGAACCGAATCACTTCATTCCTCACCCTGCCCCTGTTGTCGCTCGCATCCGTATTTGCGGCCAACACTCCGGAAAGCATCGGCAACGACCTCCAGCTATTCAAGGATGCCTCCTGCACGGCTTTGAAGCAGGATGTTAAAGACATTTCCGCCTTCCAGTCTGACGCGATGAAGGAACTCGCGGACAAAATCCTGGCAGGCAACTACAAGCCGGACTACCTGTATGCCGAATACCAGGCCATCCCCTCACCGCGCCAGACGGGCAAAAACCTCAGAATCGGAGAGGGATTCAGCAAATACGACAACATGACGGGCGTCTACCTGGAAAAAGGACAGCACGTCGTGCTGGTCGGCAAGACGGATGGGCGTGAAATCAGCCTCCTTCTCCCGAACCTGATGCGCAAGCCGGCCGAAGGAGTGCAGCCGACGAAAGACCCCAACGGCTGGGGACTGCACAAAAAGCAAATTCCCCTCAAGGAAGGAATCAACATCATTGATGTAGAAACGCCCGCCAACGCTTACATCAGCTACTTCAGCAATGATGCCGACACGGCGCCGAAAATCCCCGTCCATTTCGTGACGGGCAAAGTCAACGGCTATTTCGACACCACCCGGGGCGATACCAACGAAGACTGGGTACGCCTGCTTGACCAGGCCGTCTCCCCGATCATGGACGCCCGGGGAAAATACATCCAGGTTGCTTACCCCGTCGAATTCCTGAAAAAATTCACCAGGGACCGCGGCACTGAACTCATCAACGCCTACGACAAGCTGATAGGCATCCAATACCAGCTGATGGGCCTTGAGAAATACGGCAAAATCCCGAAAAACCGCGTCTTTGCCCGCGTGAACTTCAACTACTACATGTTCCGCGACGGTGATGGAGTAGCCTACCTGGGAGACAATGGTACGATGCGAATGGTGACCGATCCTGAAAACGTCCTCAAAGGCGACGCCTGTTGGGGCTTCTCCCACGAAGTCGGCCACGTGATGCAAATGCGCCCGATGACCTGGGGCGGCATGACGGAAGTCAGCAACAACATCTTCTCTCTTCAAGCCGCCGCCAAAACGGGCAATGAAAGCCGCTTGAAACGCCAGGACAGCTACGACAAGGCGCGCAAGGAAATCATCGATGGGAAAATTGCCTACCTGCAATCAAAGGACGTTTTCAACAAGCTGGTCCCCCTGTGGCAGCTCCATCTCTACTTTACCGAAAACGGACATCCCGACTTCTACCCTGACGTCATGGAATATCTGCGTAACAACGCGGGAAACTACGGCGGAAATAAAACGATCAAATACCAGTTCGAATTCATCAGGGCATGCTGTGACGTCACGAAAACCGATCTGACCGATTTCTTCGAGAAATGGGGCTTCTTCAAAACCGGACAATTCCATATCGGCGATTATGCTAATTACGATTTCACCGTCACCCCCGAAATGGTAGCAGAAACGAAAAAATGGATTGCCGATAAAGCCTACCCAAAACCTAAAACTGACATTGCAGGAATAAGCGAGTAGGAGAGGCTATGATAAAATTCGGATTATTCTTAACCAATACTAGGTATACTATAGGTCTTGGTAAAAAATGATAATTATTTCCTTATAGGGAAATGACTGAAACAGAAAAAGCGAAAAGTTCATTTTGCCGGTAACTTTTCAGATTTATGTAGGTTAATTCTAGCCATTCCCACTGGAATCTTTACAAATGATTCTGGATATTCAGAATAAAATATTCTGGTTATGAAGCATTACATTTATAAAAATACTAGTCCTATACTATCCTTGGATATGAATTTCTAAGAAAGTAAAAATAAGGAATAAAATTTACAAATAAATTATGAAGAATTCCCTAGAACAATTTCTATGGGAAAATCACTGGATACAATTAATTTTAAAATGATTCCTATGAAAATTGTCCAGCATATATGGGATGACTATTAATAAAATATATAAAAAATATGTAGATAAAATCAAACATACATATTAATTAAAATTGTAATGTCTATCACTTTCGCAGAATTTATATATACTTTTAATTTGATCCAGTGCGTTTTTCATATCAATATCAGGATTAAGCGTATAATGGTATTCTTTAGAGTCTCCATTTGAAATGATTTTTTCGTCAATAAGCCAATTTAATTTAACGAGCTCTTTTTTGATTCGAAGGAATTGATATAAATTAGGGATTCTATATGGATGATATGTTCTATAGTCCCATCTATTTTTAACACCATCTGCTGAAAAATATAAAATATCTTCATATCTATATTTATGAAAGCATATTCCTCTATTAAATTCCTCTACGCACTCGTCCAATATATTGTATAAAATAAAAGCTGATTCAAAATGCTGCGGTATTTGAATCATTATTTCATTATTTCCACAGGAATTTTTTTCATTCTCATCTATAATATTACGAATGCCATGAATAATTTCAAGATATGCCTTATCGGGATCTGTATAACTTTTAATAGGTTTCCCATCAATCGGTAATGCTTTAAGATCTTTCAGCTCTTCAATAGATAACCAATCACATGATCTTACTATTATTGGAATAATCCTCGGACAATCACATTTTAACTGCTTATTTCGAGCTTCTTGAAATTCTTTAGCGATACAGTATTCTGAATTCAAAAAGTCTACTGATACTAATAATAATACAATATCAGAATTATTTAGTGCCTCTTGAATTGAACCATCCAAATGGTCTCCTGGTTTGATCTTATAATCCGTCCATTTAGCAATCAATCCAGATCTTATCAAGCCAATCATATGACTCGAAAGGCCAGCTAAAAAAGCTCTATCTTTATGGCAATAGGATATGAATATTTTTGCTGGTGTTTTCATATAATAGTACCTTAATAAAGTTTTATTAAAGTTTCAGCATAAACAACGCTTACTTAACTTGGAGCTCCTTCCAATAATTTTTTATAAAATAAAGATTCTCCTCCACTTCCTGGAAGAAATTGTTCAGAAGTTATATTCCCATCAACTAAGGATGACTTTACAAAATAACTTTTAAAATCGTTTCTATCTAAGACCTGCCCCGTTATATTTTGAAAAATATAGTGTAGGAATTTCATAAATGCTTTAAAAGCATTACTTCTAGGCAAAATATTCCCTTTTGTATTCAAATCGTCCCATGATTTTGGCCATTTATTTTTTATCGCATGAAAATATTCATAAATCATGAAAGCTATATCCTCATCTCTATCTTCTACAAATAAATTTCTAAAAGGTAGTTTTCGAGAGTCAATTTCGTTTGGAATAGATAATTTTTTGCCTCGTTGTAAATCATCTCTATCTTTCATAGGATCGGAAGATATAAATCTCATTAATGACTCAACAAATACAGCCTGGGTCAATGGCTCAACAGTATCACGACCAACTGTTTTTACTCCTAATCTCTTAATACGTTTGTACAATGGACTGTCTTCTCGAGCATCAAGCATTACTGCTATCATATGGCATGTTTTTTGTGGACTTCTAAAACTAGCAAAATCAGCTAGATCATATGCCAAGCTTCGGTTTACTTTTGTTTGGGCTAGATTAACAGTAGAAAAAATAGTTGCCTGTTGCGATATATCTGCTCCAATAAAAATACAGACGTTTATATCAAATTCTACTGATTTATCAAAAGTAAATGTTTTTTGACCATTTTCATCAAACTCAACAAAGCTAGCTATCCTATGTTGACCATCTATAACCTTTGCTATTTTATCAAAAGTTATATTATTCGTAGGATTGTCGTTATCAATAAATTCGGATATAGTCAGTTCTCCACTATCTTCATCTAAAGATGCACATTTTTCGTCAATGGCTAAAATTACACCAGTAGGAAATGTTGCATCTACAGTCTTAACATATCGTTGCAATTGTTTAACGCGTTCGTCTTTTAACGGACGTTGAATACCTAAATACTTCTCCATATCTCTGTCTTCCATACGTCGTACATCCGCTGTTGCCATTTGAGCAACTGTATAACAAGGGATTGATGCAATATAAAAAGTACCTATAGGTTGTTTTACTTGTAATACATTTATTGTTATATTATTCATAACGAGACTTCTGTTTATTCAATCTTAAAGTTAAACGCTTATCTAATCTAAGTAAGTCTTTATTATTCTTTTTTTCTATAGATTCCGTATCAGGTGGAGAAGAAGCATGAGTATGGAATAGCCACAATACTATGACCAGTATATATAAAATTATTATTAAATTAAAAACGACATATTGTTTTTCTACACTAGCGTCAGATGTTTTTAGTTTTAATAGGCAAAATAATACTGTCGAAAATATAAAAATAATAAGTGCTGGTACTCCAATACATATTTGTAGCTTTCTTCTCTTTTCAATAATTGGATTAAAATAAGAAAAATACAAAGGAATCATAAACGAAGAAAAAGAAATTATATATAACAATAATTCGTTTCCTTCTATCCCACTTATATTTGGAGATTTCAATAAAATGTCATTGTACCAAATTAATGACATAGTAATAAATGAAGGTAAAGAGCATAATATCCAGGTGATAGAACATAATAAAAAAGATTTTGAAAGATTATGATTCATAACATTTAATAACCACATTTAATAACTAATTCTTCATATACGCCTCTTTTTTTAGAATCTGAAGCTAGTACACTTGATCTTGAAAGACAAATCATTTCTCCCAATCCTTTATAGAGATCTATAAGCGACTTATGATGGGCATTTGTGATAAGTATTTTGCACCCTTTATTAAGAGATTTTTCAACAATATATTTTAATTTTTTTGATCCTTCCATGAAAATAAATTTTCATTATATTTTATAAAAGCATTGGAGTTATGTTTTACTGTATATGGACTGTCTCTTATACACATCTGACGCTGCCGACGACGGAGAGAGT
>ENA-UAOK01000640-UAOK01000640.1-human-gut-metagenome-genome-assembly--contig:-NODE-640-length-18894-cov-8.652423_pt1 | contig 18894 bp, 34 predicted proteins | sample MGYA00243467_ERZ654553 | MGnify/ENA primary metagenome ERZ654553 (study PRJEB26926, sample SAMN06164886) | human gut metagenome | biome: ENVO:00009003; feature: ENVO:2100002; material: ENVO:00002003...
CTCTCCGTCGTCGGCAGCGTCAGATGTGTATAAGAGACAGATATACTCCTTAACGAGATGTCAGAAGATGAGGTAAAAGAAATGCAGAGATGCCTTAGAGAAGAGAACTCTAGCAGAATAACATACATCCCTAAACCATCGACAGTAGACGAGCTTCAGAACTTCTTATGGAATAGTTATATGCCAGCGAACAAGGATAAGAAAATGGTGTTTGTATCCATAGATCATACAGCTCTTATACAAGGTACGGGTGACGCTAAGAGGAATATAGATAGTCTGATAACCATGTGTAATATAGCTAAAAGAACTTTTCCCAATATATTCTTTCTTATAATATCACAACTTAACCGTGATATTGAGGGAAGACGGGATCCTAAGGATCATATGCCAAAACAATCTGATTTCTATCAATCAGATACATTGGGGCAATTGTGTACGGCTATGGTAGCGTTGAATATCCCAAAAAGATACGGCTATTCATCATACATGCAATTCCCGCAAGGCTGGTATCCTAATCTGGAACGTTTTAAGAGTGAATCAAGGCGCTCTTTCCGTGTAGATGGACTTATATTCCATCATATCGTAAAGGTCCGTCAAAGATCATTGGAGGAGATTGACGCTATACATGTAGATATCATGAAAGGATATGAGCGATATTATCCTGATGGAGGGGTGGTGCGCCAAGAAAGACCTGGAGGCTCGGATGCCCCCGTGGGTAGCGGCAAGCCGGATACGACCGTAGTGACGCTTCCGCCCCCACCTCCCGGTGTTCCATTGGAGCAACAATATATACCGCCCAGTGATGATTTCAATGTGGTACATGACGAAACACCTTATTGACATGAGATTGAGACATAATTACCTGCTTGTAGTGATAAAGGTGCTGGAAATGTTCTTAAAGACCGTATTGTCGGTTGAGGATAAGATGGGGATAAAGGAAATTATATCCTCGTTAAAGGAAATGGCTAAATACAGCATCAGATATATCATAAATCGGGAACGGGAAAAGGAGATCATGAGTATCTGTGATGAGGTATCCAATAAAGTACAGGAGTATAAAAGGATAAATGACAACTCAATGATATTAGAATTGGAGAACCTAAAAAGGGAAGTTGTGGCGGTGGAGGATCTTCTTAGCTCATACAAGGGGGTTCTTGACGCAGAACTGGTGATAGCCGAGGATGATATCAGAATCATACGGGACAAGATCGCTATAAGCCTGAGAGAAGACGGGACATGCAAGAGCATGACTGACGCCGACAAAAGAGCTAGGGTGGACGTAAGGTATGAAAGGGCATTGGAGGATTATCGAGTTCTTCTAAGATGCGCCAATACGGTTAGGGCTAAAATGTCGGTTATAGGACATCTTAATCAATCAATAAATCAATCCATATCAGTTGGTAGGGTTGGCATGGCTAATGAATCTTATACTGTAAAGCAATATGAAAAAGGGAAAGAGATTGTCGAAAGCAGACGGCCTTAGGGTATTAATAAGAGCTTATCATCTTATAAAGAATAGACATGAGAGTTTTATATGTGTGGCTATAGTTGAAGCGGCTGATATGCTTGAGTTGGCAGATAGAAAAGATGATTTTGCATATGAGCTTATACCTGAGTTAAGAATGTTTAAGCCGATTAATAAACGTATCGATGAGTTATAGTTTGATTCTTTGGATGAGGACACAAGATTATATATACTTCGTAGATTGATTGATATATACAATGATAATGATCATTCTGACATAGTTGAGAGAATAGCTAGAAAAATAAGATCAATATTTTAATTCATTCATTTATGTACATAAATTTTGAACAGATGATGACATCAGGATTAACGATGTCTGATGTCGGGTATCTCTTGATGATCCGGCAGAAAGAGGAGATGGCTGATGTCATTCCAAAAGAGAAAATAGACGGCTATAAAGCGTCTGGTTATATCGAGCTTCAGAAGAATGGGAAGTGGAAGATAACGCCAAGGGGAGGGTCGCTGCTGATGCTGATAGAGACACCCGGCCTGACACCGGAGATCGAGGGGATCCGGGACCGTATCGTTGGTGTGTATAACGATATGGGTAAGGATACAGGAGCTATCAAGGAGGTAGAGAAACGGCTCGTATGGTTCGTAGCTAATACCAACTTCAAGGAGGGACCTATAGTAAGAGCCGTAATATCCCACATAGATCTTAAACGTGAGTATACGATGAGATTGGATAACTTGATCTGGAAACCATCAAATGTGTATAGCGTGCATATGAGTTTATCGGAATCAACGTTATTCGATACGATCATAAAAATGTATGGCATGACGTCTGACTTGTATCTTAGGGAGAACAAGAACAAGGAGCTGGCATGGTTGTTCGCCATAAGCCGGCTCCCGGATCCTCCCAAGAAAATGGATAAGGAATACGCTATCACAGGCGATGTTAAGATGGATATCGAAAGGATATCAGATATAAAAAAAGAATTAGGTAGAAGATTAAAAATATCAATTTAGTATGGAAAGAAAAGAAGTTGAAAAAATAGTCAAGGAAACGATATTTGAGAAGATGGGTGAGTTTACGGGTTTTAATCATGCTGCCGAGATCGATAACGAGGATGGGCTGGCGACTGACATGGCTATGGATTCCTTTGACTACGCAGAGGTGGTGATGGAAATAGAGAAAAGGATGGGTATATCTATACCTGATGAGACACTAAACATCAAACCTTATACTAAACTTACGGTAGGGGAATTTATGGATATATTATATAATTATCTAAATAATCATGGAGAGAGATAAAATATTGAAACTAGCCAGAAAAGAGATATTTGAAAAAATGCATAAGTTCAATTACATTAATAATATAGAGGTAATTGATGATGTAAAAGAAGATAGTAATTTATCATCTGATCTGGCTATGGATCCATTTGATTTATTAGAGGTGTTGATGGATATTGAAGAGAAGATTGGTATAAGGATATCGGATGATGTCTTCGGTGATAAACCTGTTGATGAACTAACTGTAGGGATTTTTGCGGATATGTTGTATGATTGGTTTAAGAGTAAGTGATGGACTTTGGATATGATGATTGGGAAGAGGGGTTAGAAACCCCTCTTGTCGATGATTGTGATGACGATTATGAGGAGGAAGAATATGATTTCAGTTAAGGAGTTAAGGCCGGGCAATCTTGTAAAAGACAAAGCTGGCGATATATGGAGAGTAGGGTGCGTTACCGGTATGCGTAATGAAAGTGGATCATTAATCCTTGGACGTGAGGTTGATGATGGGATAATGAAATGGTATTCAGGGGAAGATGATATCATGCCTATTGAGATAGACGATAACCTTCTTGACGCTATCGGTTTCAAGAGTGACAAGAATAGGGACGTATATCGTGGACACGGGATGACCATGGAGGTTTTTGGCGACGAGTATTATCTCGGACTTAGGGATATGGAGGATGACCTGAGCGAGCTTATCCAGATAAGGTATTTGCATAACCTACAGATTATTTCGATGGATTTATATGAGCGTGACATAAATACGGAGAGGCTTTATGATCGTTCCGGAGAATAACTTGCTATGTAAGACCATAGGCGGTGAGAAGGTGCTTGCCGCATCCTACTCACAGATAGACACGTTTGTCCAATGTCCGTATAAGTGGTATAAGACTTACGTGGAGGGTCACAGATCCACGGAGAAGCACGAGGCTACGTCATATGGTACGGTTATCCACCAGACAATGGAGTATTTCTTCAAGAACGGATGTAGACCTTCTTATGAGGATATGAGTAAGGCTTTCAATTACTATGCGGATATAGAGAAGATTCCTTTTGATAGCGTAAAATCCCAGATCGAGTCTATGCAACATGCGGCTAGGTTAATAAGATGGATTGTGGGGTTGTTTGAGAAGGATGCCGCTGGCAATTATAAGAAGACGTGGTCCGATCTTACGCCAATGGAGAAGGTGATCCGGGGGTCGAGACCGGCCGGCGTGGAGGAGGGCTTCGTCCTGCCCTATAAGCTGCCCAAGCCCCTTACCTTGGATGGCGTGACGTACGATAAGGTACATATCATAGGATCGGTGGACTGGCGTGGAGAGTATAAGACAAAAGACAGGATAGCTATGTATACGATAGACTGGAAGTCCGGGAGAAAGTTATTCGATGAGGATAAGCTGCTTCACAATCTCCAGCATCCGATATACGCCTTTTACATACTCAGAAAATATAAGGTATTGCCGGATATGTGCAGCTATTTCTTTACCCGCATGCTGGACAATCAGAACGTGAAGGTAGATAAGGAGAAAGTAGAGAGATCGGTCAAGGAACTTAACGATATTCTCCTTGACATGTATGATTTCGAGACAAATAAAATAGATAGCTATCAAGCTCACGTTTGGGACGACGCCAAACAGGGGTATAAGTACGAGAAGCGCTACCTCATGGGACGCCAGCCGGCCTGCCTTGAACCCCGCCCCAAGCCCTTGTGTTTTTGGTGCGATTTCTCGATCCACAAACAAGGGACATGCAGGTACTCATCGGATTGGGATGATTCAAAAAGAAAGAATAAAAAAGATTAACTTTATTAAAAAGCCTAGGTAAATATCTAGGCTTTAATTATATTTGTGTCAATAAATAACTGGTTATGATAGAATAAATTATTTGTATCATAAACTATGTTTATATTTATGGCATAAGATATTAAAAATGAGACTAGTTGAGAGACATATCGTAAAAGACAATCGGTTTGAGGATATATGCCTCAAATCAGGGTTGTTGTATAACTATGTTCTTTTCAATGTCAGACAAGGTATATTTTCCGGAGATTACATAAATGAATATGAGTTTTCTACTAAATTATGTAAGGAGAATCAGGTTGATTTTAGGAATCTACCATCAGTGGTATCCCAACAAGTCGTAGCTCAAGTATTTTCGGTAACAAAATCTTGGATCAGATCAAAGAAGGAATATGAAAAGAATCCTTCAAAGTTTAAATCTAAACCAAGATTGCCGAAGTACAAACGAGGCAAGAAGCAGAATATGGTAGTCTTTACGACTTCTGCTTGCAGGCTTAAGAGTGATGGTTGCATTCATTTTATCAAAAACATAATTCCACCAATCAAAACAAATATAGGAGATAACAAATTATGTCAGGTTAGGGTAATCCCTCAAGCTACATGCTATGTGGTTGAGGTTATTTATGAGAAGAAGGAACAGGATCTAAACCTGAATAAGGATAATGTTCTTTCGATTGATTTGGGATTGAATAATTTATGCACATGCATCAGTAATGTAGGTATCAAGCCTTTCATTGTAAACGGCAAGATTATTAAATCCTTCAATCAGTGGTATAATAAGAAGAGAGCTAGGTTGATGTCGTATATTGGCGATAAGGGTACTTCAAAGAGACTTAGACGGCTAAATAATTATAGGAATTTTTGGATTGAAGATAAAATCCACAAGGTTAGCAGATTTATTGTAAATATCTGTATTGAAAACAATATTGGGAATCTTGTTGTGGGTTTGAATAAAGGATGGAAGAATGGAATAAATCTAGGAAAGAGAATAAACCAGAAATTCGTTGAGATACCGTTATCTAAACTCATTGACAAGATTTCTTACAAATGTAAATTAGTTGGAATCATCCTTCAAGTTCATGAGGAGTCCTATACCTCCAAAGTAGACCATTTGGCTTTTGAGAAACTATGCAAGCATGATGTTTATTTAGGCAAAAGAAAGAAACGAGGCTTGTTTCAAAGCTCTATTGGAAAGCCGCTAAATGCTGATATCAACGGAGCTATTGGGATTGGCAGGAAAGTATTCGGTGATTCTTACATAAGTGGGATAATCGATAGTGGGTTAGCGTTTAACCCTGTTAGAGTAAACATTTTGTGATATGAATGTGAATTTAATAAATAAAATAAATAATTTTAGTAACGTGGATAAAAGCGAAAGAGAAAAACAGATATTGGATCTTCTGATGTCTAGAAAGGATATCAGGAAATTGGTAGAGAAATCAAATGAATGTTATTCTAAAATGGATTTCGTTGGCGCCATGAAATGCCGGCAGGAGATAAAGGATATCGTAGACCGGGAATCGAAGATCATGTTGACAAAAAGCGAGTCTTTGGTGAGTTTGATGAACAACGCTGATAATGAATATAAATTCAATATGCTGGTATGGCTACATTCCATGATGTGTATGGCAGATGTGTTTAACGGGATATTGGAGGATTTCAAGGATGGGGTAAGGAAAGCCAATGGCAACTCTAAGTTCGTTAAATTCGATAATCTGGATCGGTTGATGACGGAATGCAAGAAGGAGATTGATTACCTAATGAAAGGTACAAGTAAATCGTTTCAGATATCTTTCGCCGTAAGAAGCGATGAGTTAAGGGAGATGATAGAGAATATGGTTGGAGACAATATCCGGGAAGGGTATGACATATTCAAGGAAGAGGCTAAGATGACCAAAGAGACAGACAGGAGCAAGATAGAGGAATTTAATAAAAGGCTGGACCATGAGTAAATTTGATGTAAAGATAGGTGATATAGTTCATGCCCAGATAGGGATAGGAGAGGTGATAGCCATAAGCAAGACCAAAAAGACTTTGATGGTAAAAATGGACGATGGCCGGGAATGTGCGATAAGACTAGAGTACGTGAAAGACGTTTTTGATAACTACAGAGATGACATATAAATTAAGGCCATATCAAGAGGAGTGTGTTAAAAGTATCTCCGATTACATAAACTCTGATAGACATGATCCGGTATTGATCATAGGTCCTGTAGGTTGCGGTAAGTCACTTCTGATAGCAGAAGCGGCTAGATTGATGGGAGATAAGACGCTGATTTTACAACCATCAAAAGAATTGCTGCAACAGAACCACGACAAGATAACGTCGTATGGCATACCGGCTACCATCTACTCCGCTTCCTGTGGCAAGAAAGAACTATCTAACATGATATACGCCACGTTAGGATCTATCAAGAAAGTTATTGGTCAGCTTAAGGAGATGGGGATCAGGAACGTATTGATAGATGAGGCTCATGCCGGGTATAGCCCGGAGGATGGTAGCGAGTTTATGACATTCATGAATGAACTGAAACCAAAAAAGGTGATAGGGTTTACCGCTACACCATGCAGGCTTAAAGCGATGTCGATAGGGCAGGTGTCATATTCCCAGCTTAATTTCATCACTCGTATGAGACCGGTATATTTCAAGAACCTAATCCATGTCATACAGGTGGAGGAGATGATAAGGCAAGGATTCTGGACACCTCTTAAGTACGAGACATGGGATTTCAATAGAGATGCTCTTAAGCTCAATTCTAACGGCTCCGAATATACAGCTGGGTCTATTAGTGAAGCGGTGAGAAAAAATGGCTTAAACAATCTTATTTTACGTCGGTTGATGGTATTAAAAGACATATGTAGATCTATACTGGTATTTATGGATTCTGTTGAGAGCTGTAATACTGCCGCCGAATGGATGAACGCCAAGATATGCGCTGGCATGGCGGAGGTAGTTCACGGAGGCACGCCAAAGAAGCAGCGGGAGGCTATAGTCGAGAGATTCAAGTCAGGTGAGACGAGGGTAGTGTTCAACTATTCCGCCCTCGGTACGGGATTCGATCATCCGGGTCTGGATTGCGTGATAGTAGGGAGACCGACATTCTCATTCTCATCGTTTTATCAGTGGCTTGGCAGGGCGGTTAGGATAAAGGACGGTAAGGATAGCGCATTGATCGTTGATTGTTGTAACAACTCGTCAAGGTTCGGTGATATAAGGAAACTTAGTATAGAGAACTACAAAGGATATGGATGGGGGATGTTTATCGGCGATAAACTAATTACCAATATCCCGATGGGGGATAAGGTAACGAAAACAGATCTGGATATCAAAGCCGCCAAGAAAGATCGTAGGAGGGGGCTGGCGCAGGGCGTAACCGCCGCCCCTGTTCCCGGGAGACCGGATCATCCCCTTGGCTCTACGTTAATGACATTCGGCAAGTATTGTGGATGGATGTTGCATTCAATTCCGGTATCGTACTTCAAATTCATGAACGAGACATTTGACTGGGATAATGATAGGAACAGGGATATAAAAGAATACATAGATTTTTTAATCAAAAACAACAGATTATGACAGGATGTATATATCATGAGGCTGATCTTGACGGAGTAATGTCAGCGGCTATAGTAAAAAAGTATTTCAAAGGGGACATTGATCTTCTTCCTTACAATTACGGCAAGGAAATACCTGACGTGAATAAATATGATAAGGTATTTGTAGTTGACGTATCATTTGGCGATAGAACGAGATTCTTATTCGACGAATGGGAAGACAAGGGGATAGATGTCACATGGATAGACCACCATAAGACGGCGATAGAAGCTGTGAAGGACTATAATGTCAAAGGCAAAAGACGTATCGGAACGGCGGCTTGTGAGCTTACGTGGGAATATCTTTTCGATGATATCGAGACCCCTGATGTGGTAGAATTATTGAGTGCTTATGATGTATGGGATCACGACCGGTTCGAGTGGAGTGATGTCATGGCATTCCAATACGGGATGAGAGGATATTGTGGTCTTGACGTGGATATGGCGGCAAAGGCCATGGACGGCGATCATGACTTCATATATGACATGATAAGGAACGGAGAGGCGATACTGGAGTATATCATTGAGAAAAACAGGGGCGAGATGAATATGTTCTCATTCGAGGCTAACGTGTTTGGGTATAAGGCCATATGTATGAATACGACGGAGTTCAACAGCGCTACATTCGAGGCTAAATACAATCCAAAGAAACATGATCTGATGATGCCGTTCTGCTGGAATGGGAGATTCTTTAGATGCTCGTTCTATACCACCAAAGAGGAGTTGGATGTCTCGGCGCTGGCGCGTAAGGCCTATCCCTGGGGAGGAGGTCATAAGGCGGCGGCAGGCTTCCAGTTTAGCGAAGAGGATATGATGGAGTTCCTAAAGACAAAGAAAATGTGATATGATATGAGTCTTGCTTAGTATGGCAGTGATTATATTATCCATAGCTGTAATAGTGAAAGGCTGGGATGATTTACATGAAGGTATGTTCCACGGAGGATTAATTATGATAACTATAGGAATAATATCAATATCTGCATCAATATTTTATATGAATGAAGGAAATATTAAAAATATGGAGAATATGAAAAACGTATATAAGTTCAAAAAACTTAGCAAAATAAAGCTAGACGATTACGGCTTCGGTTTATTCGAGTACAATGGCGTTCTTTATTTCAAGGAGGCAGATGAAGGGAGATGCTTTGATGTAAGGAGCGGGAATGAGGCTATTATCGGGAAAGATAAAATTGTAACGGCCTTGGAGGATTGATCATGAGAAAACTTGACGACACCAACAGGACAAGAAAGAAAAACGTACGGCACTCGTGGGTAAAGGCGGGACCGGGGATCCAACGCTGCGCTATTTGCGGAATTACGAAGCAAAGCGAGTGGAGAGACGGGAAGACCTCGCATTGCGTATATCTATCATCTGGTGAGCTTTACTCTATGACAGGTGAGACACCAGAATGCAGGGATCTTAGCGAATTTTATTAATCTAAAACATGAAAATATGACATGGTATAATACTTACGAGGAAATAAAGACCAAATATCCAGATACTGTTTTTGAGGAATATTGGTTAACGAAAGATGACGCTGATAAACTAAAGAGATATGAACCGATTAAAAAGGGATGGATTACAATTGAAAATAATCCTGATACAAGCGGTTTTATTATATCTAGTGACAAATGTGTTATCAATGGCTTTAAAGCAGAAAAGAATGATGGGGATGAGCGAAGCATATTGTTGCATATTGGAATACTGTCTCCTTTTAATGATGATCCAGTAATAATAATAAAACAAGAAGGAATTTAAAATGAAAGAGGAATTTAGCAAATACGACAAGGTCGTTTATGATGGTGATGTATTTGAGGTACTTGAAACCGCCGATCGTACAGGAATGATGAAATTAGGTCCATTATTTAAAGCATCATATGAACATGCTTGGGCTGACGAGGAGATGGTTGTATCATTAAACAGGGCTATTAAATTAAGGCTTATTGATGAGGAAAAGGTTGATAAGCTTACGGATTATAGCTCTATCGGCGAGGATTTATGTAATACCAATGAGTGGGAAGCGACAGATACGCCGTTCGTAGGAAAGGACGGCAGCGGCAAGAATGACCGGGCCGACGGCAAGCTTCGGTGGGATCTCCTTCCTTTGGCTGAGATAGAGGATATCGTGAGAGTATATACGAAAGGAGCCAAGAAGTACGCTGATAACTCATGGCAAGATATACCTGATGGATTCAATCGTTATCTAGGCGCACTCATGAGGCACTTGGTTGCTTACACGAAGGGGGAGAGATATGATAAGGAGGGATTTATGCATCTATCCGCCGTATGCTGGAACGCCATAGCGTTATTATATTACGATAAACATAACAAAGGGTTAATAGAATGGAAGGATCAAGAGAAATAATAGTAGACGAGGAATTAAAAGCTATTGACAAAAGGACTGGTAGGTACATTAATGTGATCGCACGTACTATTGACAATGGTACTTCATTCCCGATAGTTAAGCACCTTGATAAGAATGGTAAGGAGCTGGATTATGATTGTGTAAGGCATCTTAATTTTGATATAGACATAGATTGGGAGTTGAGAAGATATCAGATCGTAAAAGATTTATTGTCCAACGATTTCGATGGGAGGAGGTTGAGTGTAGATGAGGTAGATAACGCTATATTTACAGCGGATTTAATTATTAACAAATTAAGAACTATTTAAAAATGGTAAGAATTGATTTTTTCACGAAGAAAGACGCTGAGTACAGCGATTACATGCGATATATTATCGCCAACACGTTACAGGAGTATGAGGGTGAGGTTACGTTGAACCAGATCCCGGAGAACAAAGCCACGGAGGAGGAGATATCCAAGTACGGTATAGAGGTATATCCTACTATCATCGTCAGCGGAGATAACATGGATGGCTTTAATAAACTTGAGGGGATGGCTATAAAAGCTGATCTTATTAACATCATGTCGTTATACGACAAGAAATAGGCTTATGACGATAAGGGATAAATATTTTGGCTGGAAAGATATATTCTTTGACAGGTTCGTGCATTGTTGTAATGAAAAAAGTGACCAACCACAAGGAAGTAATATACCTCTAGCCAAAATAAACTTCGATAACAAGACAGGATATGTGGAGGACGGGACTATTAATATAGCCGAGCTTCTTCAATATCTTTGGATAAATAATAAGGTCTATGGGTGTGAATATGCACCCATAGAGATATCCTCTGTCTTACAAACATTGGTTAGATTAGTCGAAAACGCTAAGCTCATATTTGACGACCAGCCCGGCATACATGACATGACTATGTATAATGGATTCTTCCTTAGGGATGATTTCCAATCCGGCAAAGATTATTCACTTAATCTGGACAAAATAGTGAGCGGGATGGGAGGATGGTATGGAGAGGATGAGGATCCATGCTACTCGATGTTCGTCAGCCAAGATCAGATATGGAACTTGAACCCGATATTGAAGGTATTAGCTGATGAGGGATCTATTCTAGCCAAGGAACTTGGGTATGATATGAACTCATATGTCAGCGATAATGGATACACGATATACAACCCATATCTGTCATGGATCAATCATTACTATCATTATTGCCCGACATTTAATGAGGATAAATTAAAGCCTTGGGATAGGGTAGAGGATAGAAAGAATAAGTTCAAGATGACGGATAAGGTCAAGAGAGGTGCCAATAACTGGTACTATTCAGGCGGGACTATATCTTGCGTGGATAGCTTCTTAGGGAAGAAATACAGGAAGAATCTCCGGACTTTCATATATCGTGGAATAGTGTTCTTTCTGGATCGGATATGGCATACGTCTTTATTTGAGAGGATGGGCGTGAAAATGAAATACAACGCTTATTATTGTTATGCCGCTACTTCCGGGATATGGTATGATAATGGATTCAAGGAAAGACTAGCCAAGAGATTTAACAAGTCGCTGGGCGGCGACGGGGATCTGTTCGGGGCTAACCTAGCCTGCATGGTATGCGACCGGCGGGATATCGACTGGGAGGCGCTTCGCCTTTGGCTTGACAAATACGATGATCCTACTGATAAGGGTATGGTGAATAGTCCTATCCAATTTATGTATTTATATTTATATTACACTTTTAACAAATAACTTGAAATGAAGAAGATAAATGACTGGGTTATAAAAACATTTGGGTTGAGAGGTCCATGGAGCTGGGCTAAGAAACAGATGTTAAATGGAGCGATCATTAAACGTAAGGCTACTGCAGGGACATACAAAATAGCTATTGATAATGACAAGAATAGGTTACTTGTAGCCACATGGGGTCATCTAGATCAAAACCCTGTATGGGAAAGGTGTCCGCATAGTTTATTAGATGAAGATGCGGTTGATTATTTTGTTACAGCTCATAAGGAATTATCATATGGAGGTATAAAGATCAGAATGAAAGATGAATTTAACTATAATGATAAAATATCGAAAGCATGAAAAAGATTACCGATAAAGACGTAGAGGCTCTTAAAGCCGGAAAGAAGGTGACAAAAGGTTTTATCCATATGCAATTGGATGATAAGGGAAACTAAATAATTTTGGGGAACTGGAAATAAATGGATTGAATGAAGGTTTATGCATTATACCTAAATACGGGAACCAAATTGTCATAAAGAAACAGATTTAAAGCAATGTATGACGCTAAGAAAGAAGCAATATAGGTGATGAAGGGTAGATATGAAGGTAATTATATACCAAATGGAATTTATGAAAGCGGAGAAAAATATGACAGTACAAGATTTGATAGACGAATTGATGCTTGTCAAGGATAAGAGTAAGGAAATAAGGGTTGTTGTAAATACGAATGATTATATAACATCATACCCTGCTTCTTTATTTGATATGTCTATAAAAGAAGGGGAAGATATAGCCAAAGATCATTTTGATAATATAATTGCTATAGAATTGTATAGATAAACAATAGACAATATGAAGGTATTATCATTATTTGACGGGATATCATGTGGGTATCTAGCATTACAAAGAGCCGGCATACCTATCGAGACTTACTACGCCTCGGAGATAGACAAGACATGTATAAAGGTAAGTCAAAAACATTTTCCTAATATTATTCAATTAGGGGATGTTAATAACTGGAGAACATGGGATATCCCTTGGAAAGACATAGATCTGGTCATGGGAGGGTTCTGTTGCCAGAGCTTCTCTAGCTCAGGTAAGGGTAAGGGATTCATGGACGCTCGTGGAAGGCTTTTCTTTTGCTTCTCGGACATCGTAAAGCATTTAAGAAAGGAAACCAAAGGTAAAATCCTGTTCTTGGGCGAGAACGTCCGGATGCGGGACGAGCACCGCTGGATGATCACCGAGGAGCTTGGCGTGGAGCCGGTGGAGATCGATAGTGCCTTGGTCTCGGCACAGACCCGGCATCGCCTTTATTGGTGTAATTGGCCGGTAGAAATGCCGAAAGACAAGCATATATCATTGGATGATATTCTAGAGCATGACAAGGGTTGGAATCCGGGAGCCATAAGAGGGAGATATATAGGGACCATTGTCGGTAGAAGGATAGGAGATGACGGGTATCGAAAGGATTGTGACATGGGCATAAAAATAACGCAATGTCTGGAGATAAGAAAAGATAAGAATACCACTCCCATCAAGAAAAGTAATTGCCTGACAACGGTTATGAAAGATAACGTAATCTCATCGTTACCTCCCGGAAGATATCCTAACGCCTTTGACATGAAAGACAAATTCAGGTACCTTACCCCGATAGAGATGTGTAGGCTACAGACATTGCCGGATGATTACCTTGACGGGATAGCCCCGAATACGGCCATGTCTTTAACGGGCAATGGATGGACAGTGGATGTGATAGCCCATTTGCTAAGAGGCATAGAGCGTAGGTAGAATTTAAAACACGATCACAGCGATATGGTTATAAACAAAACATGGTCGATGCCGAATAAAGAGACATTCAGCATAAGACCGATAAGGGAACTTATAGACAAATATCGAGAAGAGGGGATGGTTATAGTGGATCCGTTCGCCAGAAACAGCGATATAGGGACGATCACCAACGATCTTGACCCTGAGACTAAAGCTATGTATCATAAAGACGCCACGGACTTCTTGTGTCATCTTGATGATAATATAGCTGATATGGTATTATATGATCCACCATATTCTGCGAGACAGGTATCTGAGTCTTATAAAAGACTTGGAGGATCTGTTAATATGCAAACAACGCAATCTAGTTATTGGGCTAGGCAGAAGAATGAGATAGCTAGGATCACCAAGAAAGGAGGGGTGGTCATTACCTGCGCGTGGAACTCCGGCGGTATAGGGGCCGGGCTTGGCTTCGAGCAGCAGGAGATTCTTCTTGTGGCCCATGGGGGATGGCATAATGATACGATTGTTACTGTAGAAAAAAAGATCAAAGGTTAGATGAAAGAAAGGATATTCACCACAAAAGAACAGGGGAGGGTGCTGGTCGAGGCCGGCCTCCCTATCTCCACCGCCATCGGTTTCAGAGACAAGTATCTGGATCGATTACATTCTATGGAGGATAACGCTGGTCGTATAGGACTGATCGAGGCCGTTACCCCAGACGTATCCAACCCTGTTTGGGATGTAGGCACGTTGCTGAATTTGCTCCCATATGAGATAGAGGGTTGTACATTAATAACAAGAATAAGATACAAAACGGGGGGGGGATAATCCGCCTATGGCCAATGTCCCTCTTATAGGATACAGTTTGGAATACGACTGCAAGGTAGCGTTAGTATACAGAAAGGGGGATAACTATTACACCAATATGGAGTGCGATGTTGAATATAATACATCCCCTCCAGATGAGTACGAATACGTATATCCGTGAGAACTAAAAGGGATATATTTATATTTAAGCATGATTAATATTATTTTAATATTATTCATGCTTTTATTTTTGTTTAAATCTTACTTTTGTATCAACATTAAAAACCAGATTATTATGGATGGAGACAAACAAAAAGTCAATGAACTTACGATGAGGACGCTGGGTTCTCATTATGGCGGATATACCTATGTAAAGGTAAAAAATCGTCAAACTTATGTAACGATAGATTGGAAGTTGTTGAGAGCTATAGAAGAAGGAGAGGTGGAGATAGACAACGAGAAATACCATCTATCCGGAATAGAGTACGTAGCTAAAAGATATCAGGACATGTTTTACGCTGGTCGTGATATTTATTATTTCAAGGGCATAGGAGGGCATGGGATGACCGATCTTCTTAGAAACGCTATAGATGATTTACTAGACACCATAAGTAGTAGAGAGGCTTATCGTAGTGCAGAGCATAGAATGTACGCCCAAATGAATCAACTTACTGAAGCGGGAGCTATGATCAGCTTAGCTATTGAATTACTAACATCTAACATCCGTCATAGTTATGGAGAAATTAATTTTGAACGATATCCAAGACCTGTGGAGGTGGAGGGAGAAGATAAACATTGATGACTTCAAAGAGGATCCTATGGCTGAGGATATGCCGTTATATTTCCCTTGCGCCGTTGTATGGCATGAGGAACATGATGATTATATATGCTATGGATTTGTTTATGTAGCAGAAATATTAGGGATATGAGCATTAAAAAACAGATAATTCTTGACGATAAAGACTATGAGCGATTAGTGCACGATGCTAATCTCAGTGATGATGAGATAAAAAGCAAAATCGCCAGCGCTCTAACCACTGATATGGTATTTAGTTTCGATTTTGATGTAAACAAAAAAGTTACGGGGAATACGAGGATCGAAAGCGCCACCCATAATCTAGGATATAATGAATATGATAATATCGTAAGGGCTAGAGACGAGAATATTCACCATGCTGTCTATACAGCGATATATGATTATCTTGAGAAAATAAAGAGAGATAATAATGAGCTAAGCACAAAAGATTGGATATTATTCACATCTATAATCTTATCTATTTTCGCAATGGGATTTGCAGGTGGATGGTTGGCATTTAATTGATTAAATCATGGGTAATTTAAAAGACATGCAAGATATAACCGGTCTTACGTCAGAAGCTATATTCGATATACGTAAACCTGTTGATTATATGTACAGTGATATAGACAGTCATATAAAAGATATCAGGACACAATGTGATTATATTATGGATGGGGATGAGGAAGATGCTAAATACTATTCAAAATCAATCAAATCAGACGTAGATTCTTATTTCGAAGACATACGGTCAAAGGTAGAGAATCTCCGTGACTGGGGAGAGCAGTGGAAAATATTGGCTAAAGACCTGTTTAATGAGTTGCTGGAAATAGATAGCGATAATACTATAGACAGCTATCTATCCTATGAGGCATTGGAGAAGATTAAGGAACATTTAAAAAATCAATAGATATGAGCAAATTACTATTTTTCGATTTAGAGACAACCGGGATTAAGTTCTGGAGAAACGGGATACACCAAATAGGAGGGATCGTGGATATCGACGGGCAGGAGGCCGAGAGGTTTGACATCCGCCTAGCCCCGAACCCTGCCGCCACGATAGAGCAAGAGGCACTGGACGTGGCCGGCGTTACCTTGGAGCAGGTGCAGTCGTATCAACCTATGGAAGACGGGCACAGACAGCTCGTTAGTATATTGTCCAAATACGTGAATAAGTTCGACAAGAGGGATAAAATGTATTTAGTGGGGTATAACAACGCTGGATTCGATAACAGCTTCCTACGGGCTTTATTTACCCAATGTGGGGATAAGTATTTCGGATCATGGTTCTATCCTAACTGTATGGATGTATATGTTATGGTGACACCGTTCCTGATGGGTGTAAGAAACGATATGGAGAACTTTAAGTTGATGACCGTAGCCAAAACCATGGGTATTGAGATCGACGAGAATAAGCTCCATGACGCTACTTATGATATTGAGCTGACTAGGGATATTTTCTATCGTATAATCGGTAAAATGGATGTTAAGTTATGAGAAGTATCTTAGAGGCGATGCATGATTATCCGGATGAGGCTCTTGGGCTATTTTTCTTTTTGATAGTGGTCTTCTGGTTATTGTCAGGTATATTCGAGAAAAAAGATGAATGATAAACTCGATAAGATACTGGATCTCCTAAGATCTCAAAATGAAATGATCAAGGATATTCACGACTATGTGAAAGAAGTTACCAGCGAGAAGTATATAGGAGAATCTAGGACGACTAGCTTCTCTATTAACTTGGCCGCTGATATACTTACCGAAGCCATTAGCCCTAAGATAAAAGGGATGATGGTGGATTTATTAAGGAAACAGGGATGGAAAACCGAATGAGACATGGGAACATATGAGAAGAAGGTAAATCAGTTAAAATATTTGATGGTAAGGAAATACAAATCGGCTTACGACAAGTCAAAGGGAATAGATATAGATATAAGCTCAATAATGTATCTCCCGGTACCAAATGAATTTAATGATATGGATATTGAGAATATGTATGTTATTCTCGATAAGATTAAAGATATTATAGATAACAACAGGGATAAGCTCAAGAACCCGACTTGCGGCACATGCGTACATCTGCATGATAATGAATGGGCGAAAAGATATGGCAAGGTATGTTGTTCTATTTGGCAGGTGTGTGACCATTATATAAACCCTAACAGGAAACATAATAGGAAACAAACAACATACGTAAGGCGTCCAAGCAACAAAGCTTGTCCTAATTATGAGTATGGTGATGATAATTTTGAAAACAGAAGAAGATGTATAAAAGAAAAGAATACCCGATAAAGAGCTATGTGCCGATGCGCACCAACAAGGATAGGACGTGTATCTGCTGTGGCGATACGATCCCAGCCGGCAGCAGCAGGATGATACCTAGACACGCCAAGGCAAATCACGATCTATGTCTCCCGTGCTTCAGGAAATGGAGAGATACCGGAGGAGATCTTAAGCTTATGGACAACCCCGGAGATGCGAAGAAAGAGCATGTCATACATATGTCTAATATCCTGAAAGGAAATTGTGATATAATAAAAGGCCGAAAGCTTTATGTGGCTTTTAAAAAGGCGATAAACGGCGGAAAGAAGATCGTTATCAAATTTGACACTGATCAACCGATATCTATGTCAACAAGAGTCATGAATCTTTCATTCGGGAAGATTATGGATGAGTACGGCAAGGACATATTCCAAGGTAATCTCAAACTGGTAGATGTACCAAAAGGAGTTAAAGATTTTATAGTTAACCATATAGAAAAATATAGCAAGTTATGAACCTAAAGACTTTCATATTTATGATGCTGACGTTCAGAGAAATATATCAAATCCCAAGGAACATACAAACATATTTGAGTATAACGATGTGGGTGTTGATAGCATGGATGATCTATAGCTTAGTGATATTGATATGCGCGTTGATAAGATAATTGACTTGGTCATAATCTCCCATAGGGATACATGCCCGTTCTTGTCAAGGGACGGAGATAAGATGTGTAAGCATCTAATGTTATGGTTATAAAAGATTTTATTACAATTATTGACAAGTCTACATCAATGAATGAAGATGATATAATATACGTCATTAACAGCATATCATCAATATTATATGAACCTATAGAAATCTCTAATACCGATAAAAAAATATTGGAGATAGGGATAGCGCTAGGCCTAAAGGGTGCCATATCATGTATATTTGGTTCATTATTAAAAGATGACTGCAATATAAAAGATGAGATAATTGATATATCTAAACCTGTCTCTTATACACATCTGACGCTGCCGA
>ENA-UAOK01000641-UAOK01000641.1-human-gut-metagenome-genome-assembly--contig:-NODE-641-length-18884-cov-6.898879_pt1 | contig 18884 bp, 9 predicted proteins | sample MGYA00243467_ERZ654553 | MGnify/ENA primary metagenome ERZ654553 (study PRJEB26926, sample SAMN06164886) | human gut metagenome | biome: ENVO:00009003; feature: ENVO:2100002; material: ENVO:00002003...
GCGCTCGACGGGTCGCCGTGGTTCGAAACGGTCACCTTGTCCACCTCGTCGAGGATGATGACCGGGTTCGACGAACCGCACCGCTTGATGGTCTGGATGATCCGTCCCGGCATGGCGCCGATGTAGGTGCGGCGATGCCCGCGGATTTCCGACTCGTCGTGCAGGCCGCCGAGCGAGATACGCCCGAACTTGCGGCCCAGCGCCGCTGCCACCGACTTGCCCAGCGAGGTCTTACCCACACCCGGAGGGCCGTAGAGGCAGAGTATCGGGGATTTGAGGTCGCCCTTGAGCTTGATGACGGCCAGGTGTTCGAGGATACGCTCCTTGACCTCCTCCAGCCCGAAATGGTCGCGGTCGAGCTGCTCGCGCGCGCAATTCAGATCGAGATTGTCCTTGGTCACCTCGTTCCACGGGAGTTCCAGCAGCAGTTGCAGGTAGGTCATCTGCACCGAATATTCGGCCACGGCGGGATTCAGCCGCTCGACCTTCTGCAACTCTTTCTCGAAGGTTTCGCCGACCTCCTTGGGCCAGTTCTTCTTCTTGGCCTCCTCGCGCATCTTCTCGATGTCGGCATCGGCGCCGTCGCCCAGTTCGTCCTGGATCGTGCGCATCTGCTGCTGCAGGTAATAGTCGCGCTGCTGCTTGTCGATCTCCTGCTTCACGCGCTCCTGTATCTGGTTCTTCAGCTCGGCCAGCTGCTGTTCTCGGATCAGTATCTCGAGCAGCTTGCGGGCACGGGCCAGCAGGCCAGGGGCCTCCAGCAACGACTGGCGGTCTTCGTCCGTAAGCTCCATGTTCGAGCAGATGAAATTGATGATGCCGCGCTTGGAGTCGATGTTCTTGATGGCGAAGGCCGCCTCCTTGGGCATCGACGGCGAAACGTTGATGATATTGAGCGCCACGTCGCGGATCGAATCCACGAGGGCCTCGAACTCGATGCTCTTCAGGTCGGGCGTCGTATCGCGCAGGGCGGTCACCCGGGCCCGGAAATAGGGCTCGGTCGTAATGTATTCGCGTATTTCGATCTTCTCCAGGCCGTTCAGGATCACCGTGAGGTTCCCGTTGGGCATTTCGAGGATTTTGATGATGCGCGCCGCGGTGCCGACCTTGTACATGTCGTCCGGCGCGGGGTCTTCGACGTCGCTCTCGCGCTGCAACACGGCGCCCAGGATGCCGCCTTCGGCATTCACGGCACGTACGAGGCTGATGCTCTTGTCGCGTCCCACGGTGATCGGGGTGATCGCACCGGGGAAGAGCACCGAACTGCGCAGCGTAAGGATCGGGATGATTTCCGGCACTTCGACCTCCTCGGCGACCTCGTCGCCGCCGGTCACGATCGGAATCACGTGGTGTTTGCCGTCGAGCAGCTCGGGAAGCAGGCTCGCATCTTCGACTTCGATGGTTTCGATTATCTTATCTTTTTTACTCATAGTTTACAGATACAAATATATAATGGTGCAAAGGTAACGATTTTTTATAGATATTTATTTTATCTTTGACAGAATGTTAATAACTTTGCAGGCCAAATAACGAAGCAAAACATTCACACCTTTATGCAAATCGCTGATAAATATTCGCCGCAGGAGATCGAACAGAAATGGTACGACTACTGGATCGACAACCGGCTGTTCCATTCGGAACCCGACGGACGCGAACCCTACACGATCGTCATCCCGCCGCCCAACGTGACCGGCATGCTCCACATGGGGCACATGCTCAACAACACGTTGCAGGACGTGCTGATCCGCCGCGCCCGCATGTCGGGCAAAAACGCCTGCTGGGTGCCGGGCATGGATCACGCGTCGATCGCCACGGAGGCGAAAGTCGTGGCGATGCTGCATGAAAAGGGCATCGAGAAGTCGTCGCTTTCGCGCGAGGAATTCCTCGAATACGCCTGGGAGTGGAAGGAAAAATACGGCGGCATGATCCTCAAGCAGCTGCGCAAGCTGGGCGCCTCGTGCGACTGGGAGCGCACCTGCTTCACGATGGACGAACCCCGCACCGAGAGCGTCATCAAGGTATTCTGCGACCTTTACGAGAAAGGCAAGATCTACCGCGGCGTACGCATGGTCAACTGGGATCCCGCGGCCAGGACCGCGCTGTCGGACGAAGAGGTGGTCTTCAAGGAGTCGCACGGCAAGCTCTACTACCTGCGCTACCTGGTCGAAGGCTCGGACAAGGCGGTCATCGTCGCCACGACGCGCCCCGAAACGATCCTGGGCGACACGGCGCTGTGCGTCAACCCCAACGACCCGCGCTACGGCTGGCTGCCGGCCGGGGCGCGCGTCATCGTACCGCTGGTGAACCGCGCAATCCCCGTAATCCGCGACGAATACGTCGACATCGAGTTCGGTACGGGCGCGCTGAAAGTGACCCCGGCGCACGACGTGAACGACTACATGCTGGGCGAGAAATACAACCTCGAGGTGATCGACATCTTTAACGACGACGGCACGATCAACGACAAAGTGGGGCTGTACGTCGGCATGGATCGTTTCGACGTCCGCAGGAAGATCGAAGGCGACCTGGCGGCAGCCGGCCTGCTGGAGAAAACCGAGGATTATACCAACAACGTGGGCTATTCGGAGCGCACGGGCGTGGCCATCGAGCCGAAACTCTCGATGCAGTGGTTCCTCTCGATGGGACAGCTGGCCGAACCGGCGACGAAGGCCGTCATGGAAGACGCGATCCGCTTCGTGCCCGAGAAATACAAGAACACCTACCGCCACTGGATGGAGAACATCAAGGACTGGTGCATCTCGCGCCAGTTATGGTGGGGTCAGCGCATCCCGGCCTGGTACCTGCCCCAAGGCGGCTTCGTAGTGGCCCCGACGGCTGGGGAGGCACTCGAAAAGGCGCGCGCGAAAACCGGCGATGCCTCATTGCAGCCATCCGACCTCAGACAGGACGACGACGTGCTGGACACGTGGTTCTCGTCGTGGCTGTGGCCGATTTCGGTCTTCGACGGCATCCGCAACCCCGGCAACAGGGAGGTCAGCTACTACTACCCCACCAACGACCTGGTGACGGGCCCCGACATTATCTTCTTCTGGGTGGCGCGCATGATCATGGCGGGTTACGAATACCGCGGCGAAAAACCCTTCGGCAACGTCTATTTCACGGGCATCGTCCGCGACAAGATCGGCCGCAAGATGTCCAAGCAGCTGGGCAACTCGCCCGACCCGCTCGACCTGATCGCCAAATACGGCGCCGACGGTATGCGCATGGCGATGCTCATCTCCTCATCGGCAGGCAACGACGTGATGTTCGACGAGGCGCTCTGCGAACAGGGACGCAACTTCGGCAACAAGATATGGAACGCCTACCGCCTGGTGAACGGCTGGTCGGCGGACGGCAATGCCGCACAGGACGAGAACAACCGCCTGGCTGTCGAATGGTTCCGCCAGACGCTCGGCGTCGCTTTGCGCCAGATCGCCGACGATTTTGGTTGCTACCGCATTTCGGAGGCGTTCAAGACGGCCTACAAGCTCTTCTGGGACGATTTCAGCGGCCTGTACCTCGAGATGGTGAAACCCGCCTACGGGCAGCCGATCGACGCGCCGACGTTCGAAGCCACACGCACGTTCTTCGACTCCCTGATGCGCGTGCTGCACCCCTTCATGCCCTTCGTGACGGAGGAGATCTGGCAAGACCTCGCCCCGCGCAAAGAAGGCGAGTCGATCACCGTCGCCCCGATGCCCCAGCCGGCCGAAGCCGACGGGCAATTGCTGGCGCGGTTCGAACTGGCCCGGGAGGTGATCTCCTCGGTGCGCAACGTCCGCAACCAGAAGAACCTGCCGCAGAAGGAGGCGCTGACGCTCAAGGTAATCGCCGACGAGAACTACCCGGCCGAGTACGCCCCCGTGATGCGGAAAATGGCCAACCTGACGGCCATCGAGACGGTGACGGAGAAAGACCCGGCGGCCGCAGCGTTCATTGTCAAGACGACGCAGTATTTCGTGCCGATGGCGGGCAAGATCGACGCCGAAGCGGAACGACGCAAACTGACGGACGAACTGGCCTACCAGGAAGGGTTCCTCGCGAGCGTGATGAAGAAGCTCTCGAACGAGCGTTTCGTGCAGTCGGCCCCCGGGAAGGTGGTGGCCAACGAACGGGCCAAGCAGGCCGACGCCGAGGCCAAGATCGCGGCCATCAAGGCGCAACTGGAAGCCCTCTCGTAAACAAGGACGGACATGCCCTGTCCCGAATCCCCGAGGGGTTGGGACAGACATTTCCCTCAGCGGCCACGCCGCAGACGAACCACACCCACGCCGCAGGGCCGGGTTTAACGACGACACGATTTGCCCACAATCACCATATACACGGACGGTTCAGCGCTCGGGAACCCCGGGCCGGGAGGCTACGGCGCAGTACTCCTTTCGGGGCAGCACCGCAAGGAGCTGTCGCAGGGGTTCCGCCTGACGACCAACAACCGCATGGAGCTCATGGCCGTCTGCGTGGCGCTCGAAGCGCTCAAGGTAGACGGGTCGGACGTCACCGTGTATTCCGATTCGAAATACGTCGTGGATGCCGTGACGAAAGGCTGGGTCTTCGGCTGGGTGAAAAAACAGTTCGCCGGCAAGAAAAACCCCGACCTGTGGATGCGCTTCCTGCGCGTGTACCGGCATCACAACGTCCGCTTCGTCTGGGTCAAGGGGCACGCCGACACGGTGGAGAACAACCGCTGCGACCAACTGGCGGTCGCTGCCGCCAACGACAAGGCGCATTTACTGGAAGATACGGGTTACGAACCCTGAAAAGGGGCGGACGGCATGTCCGCCCCTTCGTTTTTTTAGGTTCTAAATTCCCCGGAACTTCGTACTTTTAAGCCGGGAGTTCAGAATTTCACATTATTATTTCTATCTTTGTCCCGATTATCACATAACCTGCAAATAATCCGCCCGTAATGTTTAAAATATACATGAGGCTCCTGGGTTTCGCCCGACCCATCCGCAAATACGCCATCCCCTATTTCTTCTACTCACTTTTCTACGCGCTGTTCAATTCGCTCACGTTCCTGCTGATCATGCCGATCCTCAAGACGATGTTCGATGCGGATTACACGTTCGTATACGTGGAGAAGCTCCCCCCGCTGGCGTTCAACCAGGAATACCTGACGGCACTGTTCAACTTCACCTATTCGCACCTGTTCACCGAATACAACCCCGAAAACGTCCTGCTGCTGCTGGCCATCGTCACCATTTTCGTGAGCCTGCTGAGCAACCTGTTCCGCTACATGGGGGCCTGGACGGTCGAGAACATGCGCACCCGCACCCTGCAGCGCATGCGCAACGAGATGTTCTCCAAAGTCGTGGACATGAACGTGGGCTATTTCAGCGACCAGCGCAAGGGCGACATCATCTCGAAGATCACTTCGGACGTCGGCGTGGTGCAGTTCTGCATCACCAACACCTTGCAGGTGGCTTTCCGCGAGCCGTTCCTCATCATCGGCTATACGGTCATGATGGTCGCCATCTCGTGGGAGCTGGCACTCTTCTCGGTGCTTTTCCTGCCCGTCGTGGCACTGATCATCGGCAGCATCGTCAAGCGCCTGCGTCATCCCGCACGCACAAGCCAGCAGCGCATGGGCGAACTGGTCTCGACGCTCGACGAATCGCTCTCGGGCATCAAGGTCATCAAGAGCTACAATGCCACGGGATACGTCAAGCAGAAATTCTACGACCTGAGCGAAGACCTGGCGCGGCTGACCCTTTCGATGGCCCGCCGCCAGCAGCTGGCTTCGCCGATGAGCGAATTCCTGGGCATCTCGGCCGTAGGCGTCATCCTGGTATTCGGCGGTTCGCTCGTATTCAAGGACGCGCTCAGCCCCGAAGGCTTCATCGCCTTCATCGCCATGTTCTCGCAGATAACGCGCCCGGTGCGCACGTTCATCGACCAGTTCTCCAACATCAACCAGGGTATCGCCGCCGGCGAACGCATCTTCTCGATCATAGACGCCCAAAGCGAGATACAGGACAAAACCGGGGCGATCGAACTCGACGGGCTGAAAGACAAGATCGAATTCCGCGACATCCACTTCTCGTACGACGGCAGCCGCGAGGTGATCGAAGGCATCTCGTTCGAGATCAAGCGCGGCGAAACCGTGGCCCTGGTAGGCCCTTCGGGCGGCGGCAAGTCGACCCTCAGCGAACTCATACCGCGTTTCTACGACGTAAAGGCGGGAGACATCCTGATCGACGGGGTTTCGGTGCGCGACTACACGCAGGACAGCCTGCGCGCCCACATGAGCGTTGTGGCACAGGATACCGTACTCTTCAACGACACCATCGAAGGCAATATCGCCATGGGCAAGGCCGGCGCCACGCACGAAGAGATCGTCGAGGCAGCCCGCATCGCCAATGCCGACTGCTTCATACAAGAAGCCCCCGAGGGCTACCAGACCAATATCGGCGACCGTGGCGTCAAGCTCTCGGGCGGCCAGCGCCAGCGGCTCTCGATCGCCCGCGCCGTGCTGAAAAACCCCGAGATACTGATCCTCGACGAGGCCACCTCGGCACTCGACACGGAGAGCGAAAAGCTCGTGCAGGATGCCCTCAACAAATTGCTCGTGGGCCGCACGTCGGTGGTCATCGCCCACCGCCTGTCGACGATCCACAACGCCGACAAGATCATCGTCGTCGACCACGGCCGCGTGGCCGAGCAGGGCACCCACACCGAACTGCTCGCAAAGGGCGGCATCTATGCCAAACTGATCGAATTGCAGTCGTTCGACTAAAAATGCCGGCATGTACCGATGAGAGGCGAAAAGGGAAAAATGCTGGCGGGCGAATGGTTCGACCCGCATGATGCGGAGCTGACGGCCGACCGCGACCGTGCCACGCGCCTGATGCATCGCCTCAACGTCGAATGCTGCGGCCATGACGACAACTACCGCGCCACGCTCGGGGAATTATGCCCCAACGTGCGGGGGTTCATCCGCGAACCTTTCCACTGCGACTACGGCTACAACATCCACATGGGCGAAGGTTCCTTCGTCAATTTCGACTGCGTCTTCCTCGACCTGGCACTGATACGCATCGGCTGCGGGACGCTCATAGGCCCCAAAGTGCAGCTACTCACGGCGCACCACCCGTTCGACGCCGCAACACGCGGAACGGCCCTCGAAGCAGGCAAGCCCATCGTCATCGGCGACCACTGCTGGCTGGGCGGCGGGGTGATCGTATGCCCGGGCGTCACGATCGGCGACAGGGCGGTTATCGGGGCGGGGTCGGTCGTCACCCGAGATATCCCGGCGGATTCGGTCGCGGCAGGCAACCCTGCACGCATCATCCGGACGCTCTAAATATCCCCTGACATCCTTTTGCGCCATGTTCACACCCTACACACCGAATTTCCAATCCCTGATGCTCATGCTGGACGCCGCCCACATGGGTTGGTGGAAGGCGAATTTCCAGACCGGAGAACTGTATGTCTCCGAATATATCGCCAGGCTGCTGGGGCTCGACGGCGACAAAATCCGGATCGGCCAACTGACGCACCTGATCCGTGAAGACTACCGGATGCCGATCCACAACGAGTTCATGGCGCTCAAGGTCGGCAGCAAATTCGACAGGACATTCCCGGTCGAACTTCCCGAGGGCGAAGTCTGGCTCCATGCCCAGCTCGTCGGACGGCAGACCGACCCCGATACGGGCACGCACCTTTTCGGCTACATGCAGCGCGTCCCCGTGCACGACCGGCGCGAAGCCGAAATCCTGACGCTCGAAAACAACTACCACACGGTCGTGAAGGAGAACAAGCACATGGACGTGCTGCTCGACCACCTGCCGATCGGGTATTTCCGCATCCGGCTGCTTTACGACAGCGACGGACGCGCCATCGACTACCTTTTCCTCTCGGTCAACCGCGCGGCGCAGCAAATCGTGGGGATAGCGCCGGACGCATATACCGACAAGACGGCGCGCGAAGCCGGCCTGCCCGTCGATGCCCATATCGACAAGCTCGCGCACATCCGCATCGGCGACTACAAGGTTTGCGAATGGTTCGCGGAAAAGACCAGGCGGCATTGCCGCAGTTTCCTGTACAATACGCCCAACGACGAAACCGAGCTCGTGATCCTCACGCTCGACATCACCGACGCCGTAACTGCGCACAAGGCACTGGACGAGCAGGAAAAACTGTTGCGCAACATCATCCAGAACGCCCCCGTCGGCATCGAGATCTACAACCACCGGGGACGGCTCATCGACATCAACACCTGCGACCTGGAAATGTTCGGGGTGAAAGATCCCGGCAAAATACGCGGGCTCAACCTGTTCGACAACCCCAATTTCCCGGAGGAGACGAAAATCCGCATCCAGCACGGCGAAAGTGCGGATTTCACCGCCCGTTACGAGTTCGGGAAACTCGACGGCTACTACGAAAGCACGCGCCCGGGGCATTTCGACTGGACGGGGCGCATACGCTGCCTGTACGACGACCGGGGCGAACTCACCCACTACCTGCTCATCAATATCGACAACACCGAATTGCGGCAGATACAGAACCGGGTCTCGGAATTCGAAGCCCTGTTCCGCATCATCTCCGAATATGCCCAGGTAGGATATGCCAACTACAATCTCTACAACAAAGAGGGCTATGCGCAAAACGTATGGCTGCGCAACTACGGGGAAGCCGACTCGGCGCAGATCGGCGACGTGATCGGCAAATACCGCCACATCCACCCCGAAGACCGCAAAATCCTGCTCGATCTGCTGGCGCGCTTCTCTGCGGGTGAAGTGCAGTCGGCAACGGCCATCTGCCGCGTGCTGCACGACGACGGCCGGAAAACCTGGATCAAGACCCACCTCATCTGCCGGGACTACCGCCCCGGGGAACAGATCATCGACATGCTGGGGATCAATTACGACATCACGGCACTCAAGCAGACCGAACAGGAACTGATCGCCGCCAAGGAGCGCGCCGAGGAGTCCAACAAGCTCAAATCGGCCTTCCTGGCCAACATGAGCCACGAAATCCGCACGCCGCTCAACGCGATCGTAGGCTTTTCGGAACTGATGGCTACGGAGGCCGACCCCGACCAGCGCAAAGAGTTCGCCGACCTGATCTTGACGAACAACACCCTGTTGCTGCAAATCATCTCCGACGTACTCGACCTGGCCCGGATCGAATCGGGACGCATAGAGATCGTCCGCACGGAATTCGACGCCCGCGACTTTTGCCGCGAGGTGGCCGAGACATTCCGCCTGCAAGTGGCCGAAGGGGTCGTCCTGCGGCTGGAAGACGGCCTGCCCCGGCTCCCGCTCGAGGGTTACAGGCAGGGGCTGCACCAGATACTCGGCAACTTCATGCGCAATGCCGTGAAATTCACGACAAAAGGTTCGATAACGATCGGGTTCTCGCAACGCCCGGGATGGGTGCGGTTCTACGTCCGCGATACGGGCATCGGCGTCCCCGAGGAGGAGCGCGCCAAGATTTTCGACCGGTTTTACAAGGTCGACACCTTCACGCAGGGCACCGGGCTCGGGCTGCCGATCTGCAAGAACATCGCCGAACAGCTCGGCGGCCGTATCGGCGTCGATTCCGCCGTCGGCGCAGGGTCGTGCTTCTGGGTCGAAATCCCGGCCGGGGAATAGCCCGCGCCGGGCAGATGCCGCCACGGACGGAATGGGCGCAATTTTGCGTGCTTTTCAAATCTTTTTTATATCTTTGCAAGTTGTCGGAAAAAGAGTAGTCTTTCCGGCACTTCCGGCTATGCCGGCGTACGACCCCGAACGAAATAAAAAACACATATACCATGAAATTCAATGAGTATAAAGGCCTCGACCTGGCCCAGATAGCCGCCGACGTGCTCGGCGAATGGGACGCCCGCGACACATTCCACAAGAGCATCACCACGCGCGAGGGGCACCCCGCGTTCGTATTCTACGAAGGCCCCCCGTCGGCCAACGGGATGCCCGGCATCCACCATGTCATGGCCCGCACGATCAAGGACGTCTTTTGCCGCTACAAGACGCAGCAGGGGTATCTCGTGCACCGCAAGGCGGGCTGGGATACGCACGGGCTTCCCGTGGAGCTGGGCGTCGAAAAGAAGCTCGGCATCACCAAGGAAGACATCGGCAGGAAGATTTCGATCGAGGAGTACAACCGCACCTGCCGCGAGGCCGTCATGGAATTCACGGGGGCGTGGGAAGACCTGACCCGCAAGATGGGGTACTGGGTCAACATGGACGATCCGTACATCACCTACGACAACAAATATATCGAAACCCTGTGGTGGCTGCTCAAACAGCTTTTCGACAAGGGGCTGCTCTATAAGGGCTATACGATCCAGCCCTACTCGCCGGCGGCGGGCACGGGGCTTTCGACGCACGAGTTGAACCAGCCAGGCTGCTACCGCGACGTGAAGGATACGACATGCACGTCGCAGTTCAGGATCATCCGCGACGCGAAAAGCGAAAAGCTCTTCGGCGATGTCGAGGGGACGCTCTATTTCCTGGCGTGGACGACCACGCCGTGGACCTTGCCTTCGAACACCGCGCTGGCCGTAGGCCCCGCGATCGAATACGTCAAGGTCAAGTGCCGCAACCCCTACACCGAAGAGCCGCAGACGGTCATCCTCGCCAAAGACCTCGTCGCATCGTACTTCACCAAGAAGATGGAGGGGACCTACCAGATCACGGGAGAAAGCTGGATGGGGCCCGAACTGGAGGGCATCCGTTACGAGCAGCTGATCCCCTGGGTAAAGCCGATGGGCGACGCGTTCCGCGTGATCGTAGGCGACTATGTGACTACGTCGGACGGTACGGGCATCGTGCACATCGCACCGACGTTCGGCGCCGACGACGACCGCGTGGCACGCATCGCGGGCATCGCCCCCCTGTTCATGGTAGACAAGGCCGGCAAAAACCAGCCGATGGTCGACAAACAGGGCAGGTTCTTCAGGCTCGAAGACCTCGACCCGGCATTCGTCGAGCAGAACGTCGACGTCGAAAAATACAAGGAGTATGCGGGCCGCTACGTCAAGAACGCCTACGACCCGGAGATCGCCTGCGATGCCGAGACGACGCTCGACATCGACCTGGCCGTGATGCTGAAAGCCCAGAACAAGGCGTTCAAGATCGAAAAGCATACCCACTCCTACCCCCACTGCTGGCGTACGGACAAGCCGGTGCTCTACTACCCGCTCGATTCGTGGTTCATCCGCACCACGGCACTGCGCGAGCGGATGATCGAGTTGAACAAGACGATCCGCTGGAAACCCGAATCGACCGGGACGGGCCGTTTCGGCAAATGGCTCGAAGGGCTGGTGGACTGGAACCTTTCGCGCTCGCGCTTCTGGGGCACTCCGCTGCCGGTATGGGCTACGGAGGATTACTCGGAACTGAAGTGCATCGGTTCGATCGGGGAGCTGATGGGCGAGATCGAAAAGTCGATCGCCGCGGGCTTCATGAAGGAGAACCCCTTCAAGAACTTCAAGGTCGGCGACATGTCGAAGGAGAACTACTCGACCCGCAATATCGACCTGCACCGTCCCTATGTGGACAATATCGTACTCGTGTCGTCGAAAGGCGAGCCGATGAAGCGCGAAAGCGACCTGATCGACGTGTGGTTCGACTCGGGTGCCATGCCGTACGCGCAGCTGCACTATCCGTTCGAGAACGGCGGCGAGTATTTCAAGTCGGTCTACCCGGCCGATTTCATCGCCGAAGGCGTCGACCAGACGCGCGGCTGGTTCTTCACGCTGCATGCCATCGCCTCGATGCTCTTCGACTCGGTAGCCTTCAGGAACATCATTTCGAACGGGCTGGTGTTGGACAAGAACGGCAACAAGATGTCGAAGCGCCTGGGCAACGGCGTCGACCCGTTCGAGGTACTCGCAACCTACGGGGCCGACGCCACGCGCTGGTACATGATCTCCAACTCGCAGCCGTGGGACAACCTCAAGTTCGACAAGGACGGCGTGGACGAAGTACGCCGCAAGTTCTTCGGGACGCTCTATAACACCTACTCGTTCTTCGCGCTCTACGCCAATGTGGACGGATTTACGGGCAAGGAGCCGGAAGTCCCCGTGGAGAAGCGACCGGAGATCGACCGGTGGATCATTTCGCTGCTCAATACGCTCGTCAAGGAGGTAACCCGCTCGCTCGAGGATTATGACCCGACCCCGGCGGCACGCGCCATCCAGGAGTTCGTGGGCGAAAACCTCTCGAACTGGTACGTGCGCCTGAACCGCAAGCGCTTCTGGGGCGGCGGTATGAACGAGGACAAACTGGCGGCCTACCAGACGCTCTACACCTGCCTGGAGACCGTTTCGATGCTCGCGGCACCGTTCGCACCCTTCATCTCCGACCGCATCTTCCGCGACCTGAATGCCGTCAGCGGTCGCCACGCGGACGAGTCGGTACACCTCTCGACCTTCCCGAAGGCCGACGAAAAGCTGATCGACGCCGACCTGGAGGAGATGATGTCCCTGGCACAGCGCGTATCGTCGATGGTGCTCGCCCTGCGCCGCAAGGTGTCGATCAAGGTGCGCCAGCCGCTCACCAGAATTCTCATCCCGGTGCTCGACCCAGCCATGGCACAGCATATTTCGGCCGTGAAGAACCTCATCATGAACGAGGTGAACGTCAAGCAGGTCGAACTGATCGAGGACACCACGGGCATCATCACCAAGCGCATCAAGCCCAACTTCAAGACGCTGGGCCCGCGCTACGGCAAATACATGAAGCAGATCGCCGCCATGACGGCGGAGTTCTCGCAGGAGCGTATCGCCCAGATCGAAGCCGCGGCCCAGACCGTACTCGACCTGGGGGATGAAAAAATCACCGTGACCCCGGCCGATTTCGAGATCACCTCGGAGGACATGCCGGGATGGCTGGTAGCATCGGAAGGCAAACTTACCGTAGCGCTGGACATTACGCTGACGGAAGAGCTCCGGGCGGAAGGCGTGGCACGCGAGTTGATAAACCGCATCCAAAATATCCGTAAGGACTCGGGATTCGAGGTGACGGACAAGATCCGCGTCGAGATCGAACAGAAGGAGTTCGTGGCCGGCGCGATCGCCAAATATGCCGGATATATCGCATCGCAGACGCTCGCCGTAGAGGTGAAGGCGGCCGCACGGCCCGAAGGCGGCGTAGTCGCCGATTCGGATGTCGACGACGAGCCGATCCGGATAGCCGTAACACGTATCTGACGGGCGGCTAAGGCGGCAAATCCGCTTCGGGAAACGGCAAATGCGTCTTGCTGAGAACGATATGAAGGGTGCGTCCGGACGATATCGCAGATAACGATATAAAATTTGGTGTTTACGGAAAAATTGTTTAATTTTACATAAAACCAACAAGGAGAAGACGACTATGGCAGACGAAAGAACCAGATACAGCGACGCCGAACTCGAGGAGTTCAAGCAGCTCATCCTGAAAAAGCTTGAGAATGCGCGCGCGGACTATGAGCTGCTGCGCGCCACGATCACCCACACGGCCGATAACGACACGGAGGATACGTCCCCGACGTTCAAAGTCCTCGAAGAGGGCGCAGCGACCCTCTCGAAAGAGGAGAGCGGACGTCTGGCGGCCCACCAGATGAAATTCATACGGAACCTGGAGATGGCTCTCGTGCGCATCGAAAATAAGACCTACGGCATCTGCAAGACCACTGGCAAGCTCATCCCCAAGGAGCGGCTGATGAAAGTGCCGCACGCCACCGAGTGCATCGAAGCCAAAGAGGGGCGCAGGTAATCCTGCAAACCGGGCATGGCAGAAAAAAGACGACTTTCTCAGTCGTCTTTTTTATTCGGGCCCGGTCGTCTGTCCCGGCACATGCCCGCCGACAGGCAGCCGCTATGTCAGCCACAACGGCTGCAGGATCGACGGTCTTCACAACAGCCGCAATGACAGCTGCCTTAACAGGTGCATTGTCAGTCTCAACGGCAGGGCATACCGGTACCCGACACCGTTCGGTTTTTCGCCGGGAGTAACTCCTGCCAGCGTGAGACTGCATTTTAGCGGGTTCCAGCGCACTTTTTCATCAAAAAATACGTTATCTTTGAAGATATGTATCGCCGGATTTGCATACTCGTGCTGACCCTCCTCGCTGCGCAAAGCGTCTGTTTCGCCCGCACGGTCGGCCCCGGCGTGCGGTCGCCGGACAGGGTCTCCCCCGGCGGGTTCTCCCCCGACAGCCTGAACACGGCGACCTCGGAGCGCAACCAGCGCCTCTACGACAGCATACAATCCAAAACCAACCGCCGCGCAGTCCCGCGCATGCTTTACAGGATGCTCTTCGTCAAACCCGTACTCGATACGACGATGAACGGGCGCGTATTGGACGAAAGCAGGTTGCTGGAACCTTATGCCGGGAAAACCGTAGGCGACATCACCATCGAGCGCATGATGCCGTTCGACTCGTGCGGCAACTGGTTCGAGCGCGCAGGCAACAAGACCCACATGCTGACCCGCGAACGGGTTATCCGGCGCGACCTGCTGTTCAAGCCGGGCGACAAGTTCGATCCCCAGCTGGTCGTGCGCAACAAGCAACTGCTGCGCTCGCGCCCCTACATCTCCGATACCGAGGTGATCGTCGTACCCGACTCGCTCGATTCGACCCGTGTGAATATGGTCATCCGCACGCGCGACAGCTGGACGATCAGCATCGACGCAGGCATACACGGCGAAGGGCGCACCATGGTCGGGCTTTCGGACGCCAACATTTTCGGCACGGGCAACACCCTGAAATTCAAGACCAATTTCAGCCGCAGGGATTTCTCCTACGGCGGCAACATCGTGGAATACAAAATCCCCAACGTGCTGGGGACATTCTACACGGCCGACTTCTCGGCAGGCCGGGACTTCTACAACTCGGAGCTGAACCTCGGGCTGCGCAAGGAGTTCATCCGGCCGACGGACTACGAGATAGGCCTCACGTACAGCGACATAAAATCGAAGCGCTACATGGTCGACCTCGACACCTCGCTGCTCGTGAAAGTCCGCAACCTCGACGTATGGGGCGGCAAATCGCGCTACATCCGCTCCATAAACTCGAGCGTCTTCCTGACGGGCCGTTACAGCTATGCCCGGTTCAGCCGCCGCCCGCCCGTCACGGCCGACTATAACCCGGCACTGCACGATTACGACGCCATGCTTTTCGGCGGCGGCCTCTACCGGGAAAAATTCTACACGGCGAACATGGTTTACGGGTTCGGTACCCGCGAGTATCTGGCGACGGGTTACAAAGCCGAGCTGGTGAGCGGCTATTCGTGGGGCGAGTTCAACGACGAGATGTACCTCGGCATGTCTTACCAGACAGGCGGTTTCCGGGGGATGGGCTACATCATGGGCGGCTTTACGCTGGGAAGCTACATCGACCTCAAAAGCGGTATGTGGCGCCACAGTGCCGTCGACGTAGACCTGAAGTGGTTCTCGAACCTGTTTCTGTTCCGGCGCAGCCGCATCCGCCAGTTCCTGGCGTTCAACTACACGCAAGGCTGGAACCGGGGCGAAGGCAGCGACGAAATGATCCGCTTCACCCACGACAACGGGTTGCAGGCGCTCAAAGAGTACGTCACCGGAACCAACCGCATGATCCTCAACACGGAAACGGTGGTCTTCACCCCCTACCAGCCCCTCGGGTTCCGCATCGCGGTTTTCGGATTCGCGGACTTCGGGCTGATCGGCTATTCGCCCAATATCTTCAAGAACGATTTTTTCACCTCGTTCGGGCTGGGTGTACGGCTCAGGAACGAGCGGCTCGTATTCAACACGGTGCAGATCCGCCTGGGAATCGCATTCGGCAAACGCGGGCTGGTCGAGAGCGAATATTTCCGCCTGTCCAACGCCACACGCGTCGAACAGTACCGCTACCGCCCCAGCCGCCCTGAGATCGTAGGGTTCAAGTAAGCGCAACGCGCCGCAACAGGCCCGCAAGCGAAAGCCGCAGGCATGAAAAAACGGAGGCCGCGGCCCCCGTTTTCGCCATTCCCCGCCCGGGGAGCGTCATTGCTCGACGATCTGTCCCGTCTCGTCGATCGTCAGCACCCGGTCATATTGTTTGACCTTTGCCCTGAAATCGTGGAAATCTTCGGCCTCCTGGTACTTGCAGGGGACGACTTCGTTCCCCTGCCGGTCGATATACCCGTACCCGAGCCCCTTGACGAAGACGCGCGCCAACCCGCAGCTGAACGGATAGGCCTCGTGATACTTGAGCGGCACGACCAACTGGCCGTTCGTGGCGATATAACCCCAGCGGGCATCGTAGAAATCTTCGGAATTGGTGCCGAAACGCATCACGGCGGCACGCATCTCGCTGAACTCGGCGGCATCGTCCCACTTGGCGGGGATCACTTCACGCCCCTCGGTGTCGATATAGCCGCAACGAGGCTCCATACCTTGGAAATTCATGCCGTAGAGGTCGGTATTGAAAGGCGCCAGCCCGTCATTGAACCTGCCGATGCGTTTATAGCGGAACGAGCTGACCTCACCGCCGTTGCGGTCGACGAGCCCGAAATTGACATTGTTGTAGCTCACCACGGCCACCCCGCCCGAGAAGGGCCGCGCCACGGAGAAACGGGGCGAAATAGCCACATTCCCCTTGACATCGACATACCCGTAATTGCCGAACTGCTCCAGCCTGAACGCTGCGAGCCCCTCGCCCGGGGTGTCAAGGTAGTAATAGCGGCACGGGATCGTCTCGTGCCCCAGCGTGTCGATAAGTCCCCACTGGCCGCCGTAGGGCTCGTCGCGCAGCACCATGCTGCCGCCGTAGTTCGTCCGGGCATAGCCATCCTTGAAATCGGAAATATAAGAGAAGAAACAAGGCAGCACCTCACGCCCGTCAGCACCGAGGAAGCCATGTTTGCCGTCGCTCGTCACGGGGATCAGCCCGTAGGCGTTCGGCTCGCCGATCAGGTTATAGGCACAAGGGACTATCACCTCGCCGTCTTGGCGCAGGATGCCCCATTTACCGTCGCGCAGGACACGCATCCAGCCCCGTTCGTCGGGTTCGCCGATCTCGGAATAAAGGCAGGGGATGATGGTTTTCCCCGTTTTGTCGATACGTCCCCAGAGCTCGCCGGCCTGCACCCAGGCCATGCCGTCGTCGAACGCCCCGGCCACCGTAAATTGCGGAGCCACGACCGCCCGGCCTGCGGTATCTATATAGCCCCACAGCCCTTCGGGCTCCTGCACGGCGGCCAGTCCGTCGTCGAAACTCCGGGCATCGGCATAACGGCATTCGATGACCAGCCGTCCCGTCCCGTCGACATACCCCCAACGGCCGACCCCTTCGTTGATATCGAGCACCGCAGCACGGTTATCGTTCACGGATCCGACCTCGGCATATTTGGCCGTGCGCTGCTCGAATGTCCGGCCGCATGAAACGAACATTGCGACCGTAAGAAAAAATAGCAGGCGTTTCATAGCTTCTGTTTTGTATTTTACATGCAAAGATAACTTTTTCCCTCCTAATTCTGCAAGTTTCACGCCCGTATCGCATGGCCGACGAAAAAACCCGGGCGGCAGAACCGTCCCGGGCACGAACTTTTTATATATACTTATGGCCTGATTATTTTTTCTTGGTCGTAATCTCGATGACACCGTTGCGGGCTTTTCTGCCGTATTTCTCGACCGCCGAGGCATCTTTGAGTATGGACATGCTCTCGATCCGGCCGGGATCCAGCCCCTCCAGTTTCTTGGTATCCTTATACACCTTGCCGTCGATCACGAGAAGAGGTTCCTTTCCCTTTTCAAACGGCGCCTTGCCCGATCCGCGGATCACGATCGTGCTGCTCTTCAGCGTACCGGCATCCTCCGTCTGTCCCATATGTTCGGCGACCTTGCGACGGGCCTCGACGCCGGCTGCCGTCGACCCGGCCTCGGCAGCTTTCGCCAGGGCCGCCTGTACCCGGGGGTCGGCCAAATGCTCCTGCGCCTGCTGAATCTGCTTCTGCGCCTCTTTCCACTCGTCGCTGGCCATATACTTGCGCACGGCCTCCTCCTGCTCGCGGACGGCTGCGAGTTGCGCGGCAGACAGCTTGCGGGCCGAAGAAAGCTCTTTCTGTGCCCTGTCGAGTTCGGCCTGTGCCTTTTTCCACTCCTCGCCCGACATATATTCGCGGGCAGCCTCCAGTCCGGCACGGGCGGCCTTCATCCCTTCCTCTGCGGCTTTGAGCCCGGCTTCCGCAGCCTGGGTCGCGTGCCTCGGCGACAATCCGTCAACCTGCACCGCGTCCGGTTGCGCCTTTATAACGGTCACGCCGCCGTCGTCGGTGACGGTCACCCGGCTCTGGCTGACGACAGTCTTCTTCCCGTCGCTGCCGGTAACGGACACGACACTGCCATGGGTTTTCGCACCGGCGTCCATCCCGGCCTTATCCCGGGGCACCGTCGAGCTGCCGATCACTCTGACATCCGACATCTTCCCGGAACCACGCACCACGACCTTGGCAGAGCCGTCCTCGACGTCGACCGAATAATCCTGCGCACCGCCGGCGGCATCCTTCGTCGAAACGACCACTACGCCGTTCTTGCCTTTCTCGCCGTATAGGGCCTCTGCCGAAGCGTCCTTGAGCACCGTTATGGAAGCGATCCGGTCGGGCGACAGCGACTCTATCGACTCCGCTTCGAGGCCGTCGACCACGAAAAGCGGCTTGCCGGATTTTCCGTCCGAAGAGTAAAAATTCGTCCCTTCGATGCGGATCGAAACATTTTCTTTTTTACCTTTGTCATCAGGAAAAACATAGGCGGTGCGGGCGAACGCCCCGAGGGCAAGCCCCGTCAACGGCAGCAGGAAAAGCACCCTGGCCCCTGCCCACCGCGACGATCTTTTACGTAACATCATGGTAATACGGTTTTTAAGTTTACTGTGATTAAAGCTGTTGGCGACTGAGTACCACCTCCCGCCGGCAGCTTTCCTTATTAATAATA
>ENA-UAOK01000657-UAOK01000657.1-human-gut-metagenome-genome-assembly--contig:-NODE-657-length-18650-cov-7.581608_pt1 | contig 18650 bp, 9 predicted proteins | sample MGYA00243467_ERZ654553 | MGnify/ENA primary metagenome ERZ654553 (study PRJEB26926, sample SAMN06164886) | human gut metagenome | biome: ENVO:00009003; feature: ENVO:2100002; material: ENVO:00002003...
CTGCCTGTCTCGTGGGCTCGGAGATGTGTATAAGAGACAGTATAAGTATAGCGTTGTGGTAAAATAATCCGACAAAGGCATACAAACACAATAAACAACGGTTTTAGAACGCAATTCTCGATTTGCGGTTTGAAATAAATTAATTTAGAAAAAAGGAGACGAAAACCATGAAAAGAAAATCACTGTTCACTATTTTGGCGATAGCGTTGATGTTTGTTTTGTCGCTTTCGGTTCTTACCGCTTGCAACAAAAATAAACATGAGTTTTCAAGCAAATGGAAGTTTGACGAAACAAATCACTGGCACGAATGCACCACGAAGCAGCACACCGACACGACGGAGAAAACCCCGCACGTGTTCACGTGGACAGAAAAAACGCCCGCAGGCTTTCATACGGACAAAGTCGAAAAGGGCGTATGTGAATGCGGATACGAAACCGAAAGGACAATTTCCGACACCGCAACGCACACTTACGGCGAGGAATGGAAAAAAGACGAGTCGGGACACTGGCACGATTCGACCTGTGACGCAACGGCTCCCACGCATGACGTAATAAAGGGCAATTTCGCCGCGCATACCTTTGACGAAGAAATTGTGAAAGAAGCGGACTACGGCGTGGTCGGCGAAAAGAAATTCACCTGCACGGTATGCGAATACAGCTATACCGAAGCAATCGACGCACTTGGCGCAAAAGACAACGAAATTAAACTTGCAGAAGGCAAAACGCTTGGCAAGGAATATGACGGAGAAGTTCTTGTGATTACGAAAGACGATTTCGTAATTGAAGGCAATCGCGTACCCACAATTATGTTCAAGGCAAAAGGCGCGGACGACAATACTTACGCCGCAACCGCCCCGAAGAAAGCCGGCGAATATATCGTCAAGGTCAGCGTAGAAGGCACGGCAGAGTGGAAATCCGCGACAAATACTTTTGACTTTGCAATCACCCCCATGGTAATCAGCGTTGATTGGGAGAAACCATACGATAATTCAAATATTCTTACGGGCGAGCCCGCCGAATTGCTTAAAGGCGACGAAGCAATGATTACCGTTACAATGGAAAGTGCCAACGTCGGCGCGGCAGTCCAAAGCTTTGAAATCACCGGAAAAGACGCGGGCAATTACAGCCTTGCAATAGAAAACATTAACGTGGACATCGTCAAAGCAGACATCGTCGACTTTACAATCAGCAATGCAGACGCATTCAATAATCTTGTTATCGGCGCACATAGTATCCCCGATCCCACAACAAATTACGTTGAAATCGGCACCGGTTACGGCGAAAGGACTATCTTCTGGGAACAAGAACTTGAAAATGGCGTTTGGAGTCGTCCCCTTACAAAAGAAGAAGTAATAAACATTAAAACGGGAACGTTCCGAGTACACATTAAATATGCGGAAGGCGACAACTACAATCGCGGAGACGCGTTCGTCAGATTCACTATGAAGGCGAAATCAAGAAATCTTACCGTCAAGAACTTTGATGGTAAAACGTACGACGGCAAGCAAGTGGCGAACTTCACCTATGAAAACCTTGTTGACAAATTAAGCACCCCTTCAATTGTAGGCGGCGTAGAACATATCACACCTATGTCTTCCGGCGAGAAATACGTCGAGTTCCGTGAAGTTGGCGGAGAATGGGAAAGAAATTTGAACGTCGCCAACGTTCTCACGAACGCGGGAGAGTATGAATACCGCATCGGCGTCACGGCAACGGACGAATGGGCGGAAGCGGTTTCCGAAATAAAGACTTTCACCATCAAACCGTATGAGTTCGTGCTCAAACTTGGTTACGGTCCTAACCAAAACAATCCGTCGGATGATGGCGGCAAAACGTTTTTACTCGGACAATACGATAATCTTATCGAAGGTCAGAAAATCCAACTTTGGCTTGACAACGAAAAAGCAGGGTTGCAAACCAACGGTTCTAAGCTTGTCCCTGACCAGAAAAAGAAGGTAACGATTGATTGCTTCTTCCTTAAAATAGCAAACATTACGAACCCTGTTATGGAAAACTACAAAATCGTTACCAAATCCCCGTCCGTTACGACAGTTGAGATTACGGTTGTTGAGAAGTTAACCGAAAAGTCAACTTCCGGTCCGATCCAAATCGTAGAAGCGGAAGAAAAAAGGATTTACGCGACTGTTGAAAAGGGATACTTCCAGGTCGGACAAACGGTTGAGATTTACAAGAAGGATGGCACAAAAGTGGGCGAAGCCACGATTACAGAAATCATAGCCGGAGGCACAACAAGCGCAAGTGGTTGTGCAATTCCTTCCGACGGTAGAGTTATTATAAAACTTGATAAGGATCCCGGTGATATATTGGGTGGCAAAATCGTAGAAAAATAACTTAAAAGTTATTATCTGATCAAAATAACGGATAAGCGGGCGTAAAAACCCGCTTATTCGTGTCGTGTTCTATAAAGGAGACATCGATGAAGAAAAAATCATTACTTTTCTTTGCGCTTGCGCTTGCGTTGTCGCTGTGTCTTACGCTGGTCGCTTGCGGCGATAAAAACGGAGAAGTAAGCAAACTGACTGCCGAAAGCGGCATTACCGCGGACGGCGTGTTTGAAAGCGGCTCGGCGCTGAGCAGTATACATCATTCTGCGGACAGCGAGCAAGGCAAGGCGGCTATGTCGGTGATCGATAAGCCGTATGACAGCGCACGCGTTGCCGTATTCGACATTACTCTTACCAAGGGCGGCGAAAAGGTGCAACCGGGCGGCAAGGTCAGAATCACTATGCCGAAACCGTTTGAGGCGGACGGTTACGTCACCTATCACGTCAAGGACGATAACACGGTAGAGGAACTCGCAACGACGGCCGACGGCAACAATATTTACTTTGAAACGGCAAGTTTTTCGTATTTTGTCGTTGCGGGACTGGTAAATGCCGATCAACAGCATATACACAGTTATGTCGAAAAAGTTACCGACAGAAACCTTGTGGACAATGCAACATGCCAAAGGAAGGCTGTGTATAGGCTTGTTTGCAGTATTTGCGGCAGTCTGGGCAGAGAAACCTTTGAATACGGCGAACTTGCCGATCATAACCTGCGCGAAGAAAAAGGTTACGATCCCCGATGCGAAAAAGACGGACTTACCCACGGCAAACGTTGCATAAATCCGGGATGTACTTATACCGAGCAGAAGCCGATACCCGCTATCGGACACGATATGCAGGACGTTGCCGCAAAAGAGCCGACTTGCACCGAAATCGGCTGGAAAGCGTACAAAAGATGCGAGCATTATTGCGGAAAAACCGAAGGGTACGAGGAAATACCCGCCATGGGGCATAATTTATCCATAACCGTGCCGCGCGTTGAGCCGACTTGCGAGAAGTGGGGCAACGAGGAGTATACAAAGTGTTCCAACGAGGGTTGCGACTATCATACCGATTATAATGGTTTGCCCGCTCTCGGACACGATTTGCAATGGCACGATCCGTACGACGCAACCTGCACCGATGACGGGTATTGGGGAAGTTATTCCACCTGCAAGCGCGAAGGTTGCGATTATTCGTCAAAGGTGGATAGATACGTCGAAAAGGCTCTCGGACACAATCTCAAACATCACGAGGCTAAACAAGCGGACTGCCTGCCCGGCTGGGAGGAATACGACGAATGTCAGCGCGAGGGTTGCGATTATAATACGAAAGTGGAAATCCCCGCCAACGGCAAGCACAGTTACGTTTGCGACGTATGCACCACCTGCAATGAGTGCAATCCCGTAAAATACACTCGCGAGGGCAACTATATCTATTTCGGTTACTGGCCGCAAACCTTAGAGCGCGACGAGAATGTAATCGCCAAACTTAACGAAGTGGCAGGGACTATTCCCGAGTACACAATTTACACTGTCCTCGAGAAACCCGAAAACTGGTCATATTATGAAAATTCGAAGGATATCTGGTATATAGACGTTATATATAGCGGTACAAAATACCGAGGGTTTTATATGAAGGAGTTTCGCCCGGCTATATATGGAAGTCTTGGTTATTCTAAGATTAGTGAAAACGGTTATACTAATCATCAAGTGTACTGGTTTAAGGTAGAACCGATAAAATGGAGAATTTTAACCACAAGCAACAATTCCGCCTATATTATGAGCGACATCGCTTTGGATGCCTTTTGGCTGGAACCCAATAGAGGAGAAGCAGGCTTTTATAACGGCGAATACGGCATTTTCAGAAAAGATCAAAATGGTAATATGGACGGAACTTACGCCAACAACTGGGAATATTGTTTCCTGCGCCGTTGGCTCAACGAAACCTTCTATAACGAGGTTTTCAACGATTTGCAAAAGGAAATCATACAGACCACGCGCCTCGACAACAGCGCGAGAAGTTGCAATCCGGACGAATACCCGACGTATTACCCGGATACTTACAGCTCGCAAAACAAGCCTGGGGAAAACAAGTATGCCGCCCAATGCAAAGATACGGATGATAAGATCTTGTTGCTGTCTTTGAGAGATATTACCACAACGGCGTACGGTTTTAATAAGGACGTAAAAGCAGAAGATCCCGCAAGAAACCTGCAAGCATCCGATTTTGCCAAATTCCGCGGCGCGCCGATGGATATTTACGATAAAAAATACGTTACCTGGTACACTCGTTCGCCGTCTATAGGTAGTAGTGGTGGCAACGACGGATACGCTACCTTCGTTCTGGACAGACATCAGAAGGGCGCCATAAAAAGCACCGATCTGACGCCTGACGGCGGCGTAGTCCCCGCGCTCTGGATAACACTGTAAGTTTGTGCACGAGCAACAAAGCAAACGAGCCGTCTTTTTTGACGGCTCTATATTTTTGTAGCCTTTAGCGACAATAAATCACCACTTGAAGTGGTGAAACAAAAAATCTTTAAATAAAAGAATCATCCTATGGTGGTGTTTTGCTTAATTGTGTTTGATTCAATAATAAGAGATTTTGATAAATTCTTTGAATTTATAGATGTAATTTAGTAGTAAAAAATTCTCGAAGAAAAAAATAATACGAACCCATTATCTGAGTTCGTATTATTGGCTTTTGGTGACCCTACCGAGGTTCGTAGGCAGGCGGGCTAACGACTGCCGTAATAGCGGAGCGAGCAAGTTCACTTGCAAAGCGGAGCGTTAGTCGGGTGTACCGAGTTCGGCACGCAAAGCGTGCGGATATGAAATATCCAACCTCGGCAGGAAAGAAAAACCCCGACTTGATTAAGTCGGGGCTTCGTGGTGAGCAAAATAATGCATCAATTGATTTGAATCTCTATTCTCATTTTTTGCAGTAGTTCGCAAAAATTGTCAAACGCAAAAATTGCGAAACAAAATATAATATTAGGAAATCTGGTCAATTTTTGTGAAAAGAGGTTGCGCCCAAATTATGTGCGCAACCAAAAAAACATAATATTTTGCTTAACTACTCCGAGTTTTCTATTTCCTTTCGGCGTGGCGGTTTAAGGTGTGTTGGCATTAATCAATCCTAAAAGAATCGACAGCTATCTGTATTTATAGAGTTCGTTGTCTTTGTTTTTTTCATATGCCTGAATGGCTTAAAAGCAATAAACGGCACGACCTATAAAACCGTAAAAGTCGGAGAAAAATCCATATTCCTAACAACTAAAATTCCCTCAAAGCAAACGAAAAGCCGGGAGCAAAAACTCTTGGCTTTCGTTTAATCTGATATGGTTCCTTCTTTGATACCTCCTTTTTTAGTATTTTTTGCAAGCGCTGGGAAAAGGAAGGAAAGACGAAGATTTGACTTTCACGGACTTGGTTGCTACATAGGCTTTACCTCTTTTCTCGGTCTTGCGGTTTTATTCATAACACAGAGGGAATGGCGTTGTACACAGACTAAACCGGTCATCTTCCTAGACAATTCCGCCCAGTTTTAAGACTTAGCCGTACTTTGCCAAGACTTGCCCGTACTCGCTACACTTATTTCGTGTTGTGAACAATACACATCGTAAACGTGAGCGAATGAACAAACAAGAACATCGTTGTGCGCACTTTGGACGAGTTTGAAATCGTGACCGAACTACGTCCGAACCCTGTTGTGATTTGAACTACCGACAGCGTATCATTGCCGACACGTTTTGCACAAATGGGTGTAGGTTTAGTTTCAATGGTTTTCGTTCGGTTTTGCGGGACAACTCTCGGGAGCGAGAATGGCTACGCAATGGCTTTTGTGTGTTATGAACAGTTTTAAGTTAGCACAGAATCGTTTTTGAGCGTGAGTACATAAAATCCAACTTTATGGGAAATTTTTGTTAAAAAAATGAATGTTGAGTGGGAATTTGAATGGAAAAACGCATATTAAGGTATACTCGAGCGGCAATTCCGATGCCGAAAAGACAAAAGCAAATTCCGCCGGTTGATATAAAAAAAGAAAAAATCCGCCTATGAAAAAGAGGACAAAAAATTCGCATTGCCGATGTGCGAGAAAAACGGGCCCGATTCGCCAAGCGGTTTAGCGCGAACGGCCCGTTCCGCACGGCTGCGATTTTGCCTTTTTAGGCGGTTTGTTTTTATACAAGGCGTATGCTTGTCTCGGCGAGGCGCAGCCTCGACGACTTGTTCAAGACAAGCATACGCCTAAGTGCCAAATGGGTTAAATACAGAGATAAATCACGTCGTGTTTGAGGGGTTGTATAATTGTAAAATTATACAGATGATTGACAATTTGTGCAAAATGTGTGTATTATAAAGGCGCGATAAACTTAATCAATTTGAGGAAAACCTTTACTTCGGTAACAGATGCATTTTTCGCATTACATAGCTTTTCCCAAATAGAGCATGTAGGTTTATCGCAAAAATCAGCGGGGATGCACTTGTTATATTTTTACTTCTATGTTGAGTGTCCTCGTGGGGCACTCTTTTGTTTTGGAGGATAGTATTTAATGCAGAGCACTCTTAACTTTAAAGATACTGTTGAGCGAAATTTGTGTTTGGGTAAATATTCGAACACATCTTCTTATAATAGCAGATATCGATCTTGGATTCAATGTAGAGATGAGTTTTTATTGGCATATCAAAAGTGCACTGGTGAAATAACTCAAACTGCTTTAGATGATTTATCTTTGCGATTGGCTTTTTATCTTGCGAGTTGGGGCATGTATCGTGGTAGCAGTGCGCTACTATTTAACGACTATATAATTCATATTCCTGCCGTTAAAGAATTATTCGATTCGCAATATAACGCTTTATGGAATTATGATCCTTTTAGACAAGGCACAAATACACTGCCTAAATGGTTGTTCAATAATAATGGCGGATTGCGAGATATATACGATCAAATCCAGCAAAAAACAAATTATCCGAGGAAAACAAAATCTTCCAACAACTGTGCATCGAATACATTAATAACTAAAGTGATGTTAGGCACTTGGGGGTGTATACCTGCATACGACGAATACTTTCGGGCAGGTTTACGTTATTTTGGATTGAGCGATAGTCTTTCGAGCAACGCAATACAAAAAATGATAGACAAATTGCATCCATTTAACGAAGTACACCAAACTATAGCCCTTTACTCATCGAACGGTTACACGCCAATGAAAATAATAGATGCGTATTTCTGGGAAATCGGCTATCTTTCTTCTTTTGCGAATGAACTGACTAGTTCTAAAAAAGCAGTATCGCAATCTCGGAAAGATTATATAAATGATTATCTTGGTGGCATACTAAAAGACTGCCTTAATAATGAAAATATGTGTAAAAAGTTGCAGGACTTGCTACCTGATAAAACATTGCTTAAATAAAGAGGATGAACAAATGATATTTTGGAATAAAACAATAGAACTTGAACAACTGGACATTATAAAACAAGCCATAGAACAAGCAGACATGGATTCAACATTATGTGATGAATATAAGAATTTGCTGCTTTGGAACGGTTTTCAAACATACATGCAGAATATCCTTGCTAAATTTGACAAAAAAACAAAATATGATTTGGATGTATTGTCCAAGGTTGTCGAAACATTGAAATTGGATGAGATTTATATAAACATGAAAATAAGTTTCAATAAGAATAAAGAAATGCTAGCAAGTTATATTGAACAAATAAGCAAAGAATTGGTCAGAGCTGAGGTCTAATATGTCAAAATTTACAAAAATTACAGTTTTATCTTTGATAGCCATTGTTATTGCTATTTCTACCACTGTTTTCGCAACGGAGTTCTTTTTCTGTGATTCGCCGTCAATTGCATATGCGGCAGATTCCGAAGACGAACCAATCACTTCCGGGAGTTGTGGTGAATCGGCAACTTGGACCTATTATGAGGACACTTCCACTTTGGAAATATCAGGTAACGGAAGCGTCAACACATACAAAGTTGGCGCTACACCTTGGTATTCCTATGCCGACAATATTAAAAAGATTATTGTAAGCGATGAAATAACCAGCATTAGCAGTGGTCTTTTCAGTGGGATGTCGGCATTGGAAGAGTTGACTATACCGTTTGTTGGACTCGCGAGGTATGCAACTAATGAACAGGCGGTACTGGGATATATCTTTGGCGGCTACCAAATTACATCATTATATGGTGCTCTTTACGATTTGGATAATAATGAAGCAACGGATGTGCCGGACTGGAAGACTAATGGATCGAATACTTTTGAACCATACAGAGTCAGTTCGTCTTCATCAGCGACATGGCAGTATAGTTGTTACGACTACAAGCAAACGGAAAGCCATGGTTACGGACATTATTTTTTGCAATCGTATTATTATTACATTCCAACCACACTTAAAAAAGTGACAGTAACAGATGCAAATATGATTTGTTCCGGTGCGTTTTTGAATTGTGATAATATTTCAGAAATTCGCTTAAATGAAAATATTACAAGTTTTAGTAGTTATGCATTCTCTAACGCAAAAAAATTGGAACACTTTGATTTTCCGAACACGTTGGAGAGAATTGGCTCGTATGATTTTTATAATTGTGTTAAGTTGAATAACATTGAGATTCCTAGAACAGTTACAACTATTGGCGACTACGCATTTAGGAATTGTAAGGCTCTTCATACCCAAATCGGCGAAAGTGTAAAAACTATTGGCAGTTACGCTTTTTATGGTTGTTCTTCCTTGGAAAACCAGATGTTTCCTGCAACATTGACGTCAATAGGGAGTGGCGCTTTTAAGAATTGTACTGCTTTTACGGAAATACATATTCCACAAAACGTAACGTCTATCGGTAATTCTGCATTTTCAGGCTGTTCGTCTGTAACCACAATTTCTCTTGAAGAAGGTTTAAATACGATTGGTTCGGACACATTTTGCGGTATAAGCAAAGTTGCAAAAATGACAATACCGACCACAGTTACGTCTATGGGTATGGGGCTTTTTAATGGTATGTCTGCACTGGAAGAGTTGACGATCCCTTTTGTCGGGAACAATCAATATATAAGTTCATATGCATATAGACATTATCCGTTAGGATATATGTTTGGCAGTAACAATTATGCAGGTTCTACCAAAGTTCGCCAGTATGATACTGAAGACTATTTAGATTCGTCTGGAGTATACCGTGAACAAGAAAGTTCAAGTAGCACTTATTATATCCCAGAAACATTAAGGACGGTAACTGTAACGAATGCAAAATACATTTTCCGTGGAGCATTCTCTTACATATACTCGGATTCTTCAAGAAGTTCAATGAGTGCATCTCCATTGAATATAACTACAATCATTTTGAACGAAGGCATAGAACGAATCGGCTCATATGCTTTTTCAAGTTACAGTGACTATTATAGCGATTACAAAAATGATGAAAAATATCAACATATTGCGAGTAATCTTGAAAATGTAAACTTGCCAAGTACGTTGACATGCATCAGTGATTCCGCATTTTACAATTGCGTTAAGTTGAATAACGTGGATATCCCCGGAACAGTTATCACCATTGATGACTATGCGTTTTGGAATTGCAAGGCTGCTGTAATTAATATTTTAAGGAATACAACAGATGTTACTGTTTATCAACACACTTTTACAAATGTATTTACCGTAAAATATTTTGATTATTGCAGTTACACAAACGGAAATAACACATTCTATTACAATGTTTTTGATGAAAACGCAGTATTGCAAAAAACCGTAACGACTGATACCGATTTGACGTTGCCTACAACATTAGGTGGTTATCCGCTTGTTAAAGTAGGCAATATGGGCGTGGCGAACTGTACATCACTTACAAGTATAGTTATCCCTGCTAATATTTTGGAATTATCCGATTATGCATTTAGTGGGTGCACGGGACTCGTTACGGTTACAATTCCCGCAACGTGCTTGCATGTTGGTAACTATGCGTTTAATGGGTGCACGAGTATTATAACCACAACCATTGCGGAAGGCGTAAAGTATGTCGGTGACTATGCATTCTTTAACTGCAAAAACTTACAGGAAATCGTCATTCCCGACTCATGCGAATACTTAGGACAAAGTGCATTCTACAATTGTTCAGGAATGAAATCTGCAACTATCGGTATTACAGTTCCTACCATTGAGGACTATACTTTTATGAATTGTTCTTCTTTGGAAACAATTGTAGTTGGATTGAATGTTACTAGCATTGGCAACTATGCATTCAAGAATTGCACGTCTATCGGTAGAATTACTCTCAGAAAAGGACTTGTTTCTATCGGTGACGGAGCATTTATGAACTGCTCTGCTATTTCAAGAGTAACGCTTGCAGCGACCATTACCGACATCGGCTCTTATGCGTTTTATGGTTGTTCTTCGCTTGGCAGCGTAACTATACCGGCAGCCGTTACAACGATAAGGCAATCGACTTTTGAAAATTGCACGTCTTTGACAACCGCATCTTACAACGGAACTGTTGAGATTATAGAAAACAGAGCGTTCTACGGCACCGCCGTTTCAGCGTTTGAGTTCAAAAACGGATTGGCAAGACTTGGTTCGGACACATTTGCAAAAACTGCATTAACAAACGTTGTCTTGCCGGATTCTCTTACCGTTATCGGACAGCACGTATTCGACCATTGTCAATTGACAAGTATTTCTATGCCGAGTTGCGTAAAACTTGATACAAATTGTATCAGAATTTTTGAAAACAACGGCAAAGATATGGTCGTTACCATAAGATTTGTCAACGATACTGTTTTGGATGATTATTTGCTGTATAATTCAGGAGCAAAACAGGTTGTATTGGAAAACGGTATTGAAACAATAGGAAACTACACATTTGCTAAGAACGTGTTTGCTGAAATCGATTTGCCGGAAACGTTGACAGATATTGGAGATTACGCTTTTTATCTTTGTGAAAATCTGAATAATGTGTATATTCCTAAAAATACCAACAATATAGGTACATATACTTTTGCAAAAACTTTTGCGATGTCTGATATATACATGCCCGACTCTCTCCAAAATATAGGCGAATATGCATTTTGGAAAGATGATTCTGAAGTCCTTCACAAAGTCTTGACTGTGACCATCTATAATAATTGTGGCAATATTTGTGATTCGCTATTTGCAACACAGCATATGCAAAATGTTGTTGTCGGTGATTCCATTAAAACAATCGGCAACTCGGTTTTTGCGAATTGCCCGAATTTGATAAGTGCTGTAATAGGAAATGGTGTTGAATCGATTGGAAACGACAATTTTGCACAGTGCCCAAAATTAACAATGGTTACTATTGGCCATTCGGTAAAAACGATAGGTAATAGGAATTTTGTCGCATGTCCGCAATTGTTGACAGTGTTTATCGGCAATGCGGCTGAGACAATTGGAGACAACAACTTTGAAGAATGTCTGAAATTAGAAATGGTTTCCGTACCGGATACCATGCAAACATTTGGTCAGAACAACTTCTTGAACGATAATTCGGTAACATTGAAGATAAGAAAAGTTGACGGAACAATCGACGACCATGTATATCAAGATAATCTTCTCTTTGTAACAACGGTTTTGATTGAAGACGGAATTACTGTTATCGGCGAGTATGCGTTTTACAACGATACGTCGGTACAAGTTGTTTCCGTGCCGAATTCTGTTAATACAATCGGTCAGTATGCATTCTACAACTGCAACAGCATAAAAGAAATCAACATTCCGAATGGCGTAACGGCTATTCGCTCGCACACCTTCTTCGGTTGTGCATCGCTTGAAAATATTGTCACACCAGATAGCGTTACTCTTATAGAAGATTATGCTTTTTATGGGTGCGTAGAAGTGAAAACTCTCTCAATTTCCAATAACTGCAAATCTATAGGAGATAATGCTTTCTACAACTGTAAATCAATAAGCGGATTGACTATTCCATCATCTGTCACAAAAATTGGTACTTATGCTTTCCGCTCATGTGTTTTGATTACCGAACTCGATTTTAGTGACAATGTTGACAGCATTGGTGAATGCGCTTTTTATGATTGCAATGCATTGCAAATCGTACGCCTTGGGAAACGCGTGACGGAACTAAAAGATAGAATGTTTTACGGTTGTGTCAATTTGACTGATTTGTATGTTAATGCACCGCTTTCGTTTATCGATGAACTTGCTTTTTATGGCGCAGAGGATGTTACGATTCATTGCGGCCGTGATGACTATATGATTGCGTTCTTTGAGGAAAACGGATTAAATTATAAAATCGACGAATCTTTGATTTACGAATACAAAGTAGTCTTCAAAGATGCTGACGGCAACATCTTGTCTAGTACACTTTACAAGTACGGTGAAACGGTAACTATTCCCGTGCCGCCCAAAAAAGATTCCGATAATACGTATACATATGTCTTTAAAGATTGGGGCAAAGATGTAACAACTGTAGGTGGGAACGCGGAGTATAATGCTACTTACACGTCTATATTTATAGAGTATACCGTTGTTTTCAAAAATTACGACGGGACACTGTTGAGCAGCAATAGTTATCATTACGGAGATACTATTGCCGAACCCAATACACCTATAAAACCGGCAGATAATACTTTTATCTACAATTTCATAGGATGGGACAAGCCAATCGTCGCATGTAACGGAAATATCGAATATACGGCAGTGTTTACTCCCGAATATATTAACTATTCCGTCATCTTTAAAGATGATAATGGCGACACATTGTTGAGTAAGCAGTATCATTACGGTGATACTATTGAATTGCCTGCAAACCCGACAAAATCTCCAGATAATACTTTCACATATGTATTTAAATCATGGGACAAGGATGTTGAATCAACCTGTATAGGAAATGTAGAATATATTGCGGTCTATGCCTCAACTTATATTGACTACATTGTTAAATTCTTGAACTATGATGGAAGTGTTTTGAGTGAAAAGCAATATCATTATGGGGATACAATTGTTGCGCCGAAAACACCACAAAAACAGGCAGATAATACCTATACTTATAATTTCAGCGGATGGGATAATAGCGCCACAGTTTGCAATGGCAATATGACTTTTGTTGCACTCTTTACTCCAGAGTATATTGAGTATAAGATAGTTTTCAAAAACTACGATAATGCTATTCTTTCGGAATCTTACTATCATTACGGCGACTCCATTGTGAAGCCTACAATTCCAACAAAGCCATCGGATAAAATTTATGATTATGTATTTGACGGATGGAATAAAGCGGTGTCGATATGCAAGAGCGACGAAACATTTATTGCGCAATTTGTGTCGCGTTATATTGAGTATGAAGTAATTTTCAAGAATTACGATGGGATAATTATAAGCAGAAATACTTATCATTACGGAGAATCAATCATTGTTCCCGATGCGCCGACAAGACAATCCGACCAAATAGGCAGCTATAAATTTGCAGGCTGGGATAAAGATATTGAGGTTTGTAACGGTGATATTGATTATAATGCGACATACGAAATAACATATATAAAATATATCGTGGTTTTCAAAGATGATAACGGTTCAGAGTTGTTACGTGCTATGTATCACTATGGTGATGCTGTTGTAATTCCGACTACGCCAGTAAAATCTGCTGATAATACTTACACATATTCTTTCACGGCATGGGATAATGAAGTGTCAAATACATGTGTTGGAAATGCCGAATATACAGCAATGTATACAGCCACGTTCATTGAATACACCGTTAAGTTTTTGAATTATGATGGTAGTATAATAACTGAAGAAAACTATCATTACGGTGATACAATTAGCGAACCTCCAACACCTGCAAAGGCCGCGGATCTAACATATAGATATGTTTTTAATGGATGGAATAAAGCGGTAAGTTCTTGTGTAGGGGATGTTGAATATACAGCAACATTTAAGGAAGAATTTATAATATATACAATAGTGTTCACAAATGATGATGGCACTATACTGTCTGAAACAGAATATCATTACAATGACACAATAGTCGTTCCTTCGACACCGCAAAAAGTAGCAGACCAAACATATACTTACACATTTAAATCTTGGGATAAAGACGTCGCAAATAACGTTTCCTGTGATATGGTATATTGTGCTGTTTTTGACAAAGCATTCATCGAGTATTCAATACGATTTTTGGATTACGATGGAACGGTATTAAAAGAAAGTAATTATCATTACGGAGATACAGTTCTTTCCCCAAATGATCCTACTCGTGACGAGTATCTCTTTAAATGTTGGTCGCCGACGTTGAGTGCTGTTGCCGGTGATGTTGATTATACTGCTATGTATAGCAAAATTTATACCATTAGTATTGATGGCGGAGCCATTAACAGTTCCAACGTTGCAGCTGCTATCGATGGGGAAATAGTAACCGTAAAAGCCAATAAAACCGTACAAAACAAAGTGTTTAAAGGGTGGTCCATCGATGGCGGAAAAACAATTATTTCACAAGAGGAAGAATACTCGTTTGCTGTTACGAGTGACTTATCGTTGGTTGCCGTCTATGAAGATGAAATAAGCGAATTGTCGACTGGCGCAATTATAGGTATTACCATTAGCGCTATCATCGTATTCGAAATAGTCTGTTTCTGTATTATTTGGTTCGGTATAAAAAAGAAAAAGTTGTCAGACTTATTCCGCAAAAACAAATAACATTTTTATAAGGAATATACAAAAGCGGTTATTCTAAGTAACCGCTTTTGTATTGCATTTAAGAATAATTGTTTTTCAATCGTGCGATTGCTGGTCAGTAGTTTTGCAACTTCGAGGTAAATTCCGATATAATAAACGAAAGGAATCATCTTTTTGAGCTATCCATAAATTGCGGCATATCTTTGTCGCATTTTGATGAAATACTCAAACACGGTAGATTGTGCTCGTTCCAAAATGGCGGCGATTTCGGGATAACTCAGTCCGTTTTGCCTGCATTCGAGCGCAATTCGCATGTTGTCCGTCAGATTTAGGCTATCAACGATTGAATCATAAGCGGTATAGTTTTTGGTAACATCTTCTTCAATCTCGCAAGACGGCTCGCTGACGGGCGTTAAGGCATCAAGGCTCACGGAGCGGTAATTATCGCTTGTTTTTCGAGTTATAAGTTTAGACATCGCTCTAATGCACGCAATCTTGACGGTGATTGCCTTGCCCTTTTTATCGTGTGCCAAAACGTCGTTTAATCGCTTCCCATAATGATTACAAAGGAATAGCGCGCATTCTTGCACTAAATCATAACTGTCGCTGAACGTGTGGTTAATATCGTTTTTACGCTTTATATCAACGCATAGGTCGGCATATATCTTTTGCATTTTGGCTCCCATGTATCCGATAAGGAATCGTGTTTCATACATAGCCAACTGTTCTGCCATTGCAAGAACATTGTCTTCTGAGATTGTTTCTTTGAAAACGTCATAATTTTTGATATGTTTTTTCATTTTGGAATACGCTCCGAGTTTTATTTGCCTTTCGGCAACAAGACGGCGCAGCACCGAGAAAACTCAAAAACGTATCTCTGCAAATCACAAGATGCCTATGTCAACGAACAGCATAAATTATCGCGCTTACAATAAAATAGCCCATATCGAACAAGCAATAATTTTGCCGTTGATATAGGCTTTTCTCCGTGCTAACCCGCCATGCCGAAAGGCAATAAATCGGAGTATTATTAAAAGTGTGTCCATAAAAATGTGTCACAGGCATAAGAAGAGAACGATAGCACTCTATGCGAGTGCTGAGTGTGTCCCCACGCGGAGCGGACGCCGTGGGTTCCCTTTTAAGGGGGAACGGCGGTATGGGCGCGACGCGTTAAGCAACACATCCAGTGAATGTGTTGTAGCCAAAGCGAACGAGGCGGATTGCGGTGCGCAAACGCCGAAGTCCAAACACGTGAGGAAAGGGGAAGTTGTAATTAGAGTTCACGCCGTTAAACTCTTGTAGAGGAATAACAAAAAGCCCGAAAGGGAAAGAGGGGGTTCATCTAATTTAGAGTACACGACGTTCACCCCTTGTAGAGAAAGAACAAAAGCCCGAAAGGGCGTAAAAAAATCCATCGACTGTTGCCGATGGATTTTGCGTTTGTGTTAATCTCGATTATTTGACTTTCTTTTCCTTTCTCTTCAAGGACTTGCAGAAGCAAAGACCGAAGATGAGTTGCAACACGCCGAGTGCCGCGGATGCGATAAGCATATAGTATCCGCTGTCGACTAAGTCTTTGAAGTAAGTGAGAATACTGCCTTCCCATGCGTCCTTCACCGCAATGAACGGACGGAAGAGAATAACCACCGCGCATGCCGCCAAGACGATGCTCATGATGAGGTTGTAAGCTCTGCCGTACTTCTTTCCGCATGCGGACACGAGTGCGACGATGAAGTTGATGCCTGCAAGCGTGAACACAATCATCGGCAAGATTGTCAAAATGCCGGTGACGGGATCGTCAAAGTATGCTTTAAACACAGCGAAATCTTGAATGAGGGTGTTCCAGCAAGTGATGCCGTCCAAATTTCCGATTCCGTACAAACCGCCTTCGATCTTGATTGCGTTTGTGTTGACGAGGTAGCCGACAACGCTCAATGCAATAAAGAGCAAGGACATAATCATCATGGTGACGTTTCTGCCTACGCCGCTGTGTTTTGCTTTGACTTTCTTTTGCGGAACGGCTTCTTCGTTTGCGTTGGTATAGACCGGCTCGAAGTTGGTTTGAGGTTGAGTATATGCCGGTGCTTGTTGTACTAAAGTTGCGGGAGCTGTGTCGATTTTGTTGATTTTAACGCCGATGGTCACTCCGCAGCTGGGGCATTTGATACGATGCTTGTAGCCGTCGGGAAGCGATTCCATATTCGCAGGGGGCTCGAAACTGATTTCGGCTCTGCAGCTGGGACATCTTGTATACATAGTTCATCTCCTTAAAAACTATTCTTTTGATATTATATTATTATCGTGCGTTAAAGTCAATGATAGAAACGGAAAATTTTGTACAATTTTCACGCAACAATTTGCCCCTTGCCACCGACAATCAAAGATTTTTTATCAAAAGCAGTGTTTATATGGTCAAAACGAACGCATAAAAGCCGTATTTTGTCAAAATCACATTTTCAAACAATTGCAAAAACATATGGTTTTTGCGTCAGCCGATTTTTCTTGCTTTTTCGTCCAAATATTTTTTTACGCTCACGTAATCGGCGCAAAGAGAGAGTATGTAGCGTTGTTTTTCTTCGTGGGACAGTGTTTTCAGCTTTTCGGGATCGGCAAAACTCGCAACGGGATTGGTCACCGTTTCACCGTCTTTTTGCAGTTTGCAAAGTTTGAGATATATTTCTTTTTGTTCGGGCGTTGCTCCCGTGGGTGCAACTTCTTGCTCGTAGTCGTTTTTGCAAAGTCTGGATTTCGCAATTTTGGCAAGCTGTCTGACGATGCAATTTTTGTGTTTTACGTTGCTCATTTTTTGCCTCCTGTGCCTATATTAGCACACTTCGCCCAAAAGGAAAGACAAGAGGCAAAACAAGACAAAATGCGGTATTATTCGTCCTTTTTTTCGCTAATTTGTCGAGAACTTTTCCGCACCTTCATTAAGGTTTTATATGCTTTTTCACGCTTGATTTTTCTGATTTTTTTGACGATAAGCGGCAGTACGGCCGTGCCGGAAACGTATGCCAAAACACCGTAAAAAGAGGGCAGTCCCTGCATAAAAAACTCAATGCAGCATATAAAAATCGCACCAATGACGCCCGTAGCGAAAAGGTCGAGAAGGGCGCGCTCGAAAAAGCCCGCTTTTTTTGTGTACAACAATGCGAAAACGCCTGCGACAAGCCCTGCCGCAAAGCAAAGCGCAAAGCAAATTGCCTGCGCTTTTGCGTTTGCCCCGAGATACAATTGAGTCATTTGAAAATGCGTTTTGCAAACGAAGTAGGGGAGGTCTGCGCCGAGTATTTGAGAGCGTTGACTTGCCCTTCGATTTGCAGTTTTCCCTCGGTGACGTCAAGATTTTTTACGGCAAGATTCTGCCCCGAAACCGTCAACGTTTCGCCTTTTAGGCGAATTACGACGGTTTTGTCTGTGAAAGTCGGCACGTCCTCCACTCCCGTTACGCTCATTGCGTGCAGGTGGTCGAGCTCCACTTTATGCGAAGATTTTTGCGCGGTTTTGGCGGCTTGCTCGATGGCTTTTTGAGATTGTGTTTGAGTTTTTGAAGATTGATTTTTTGAAAAATCCATATCGCTCCTTTTGCGCCGAACACAAGCATGGCACAATTCATTGACCTGTCTCTTATACACATCTGACGCTGCCGACGACGGAGAGAGTGTAGAT
>ENA-UAOK01000670-UAOK01000670.1-human-gut-metagenome-genome-assembly--contig:-NODE-670-length-18508-cov-8.566466_pt1 | contig 18508 bp, 10 predicted proteins | sample MGYA00243467_ERZ654553 | MGnify/ENA primary metagenome ERZ654553 (study PRJEB26926, sample SAMN06164886) | human gut metagenome | biome: ENVO:00009003; feature: ENVO:2100002; material: ENVO:00002003...
CGAGATTTCTGCCTGTCTCGTGGGCTCGGAGATGTGTATAAGAGACAGTACCAGAGGCGGGGTGCCGAAAGAAAATAGGGCATTCATAGGAATTATCAATTATTTTTTCGTATTTTTGCATCAATTGGAAAATAATGAACTTAAATGCCGAAGTTTTATGACAAGGTAGATGTACTGAAAAAACCAGGATGGTTGAAGATCCGGCTCCACCGCACCCCGGAATATGCCGAGGTACAGCAAATAGTCGACAAACATGCGTTGCATACGATTTGCAGCAGCGGCATGTGTCCGAACAAGGCCGAATGCTGGAGCCGCAGAACCGCAACCTTCATGATCCTGGGAGACATCTGCACCCGAGGCTGCCGCTTCTGTGCAACGAAAACAGGACACCCCCTTGCCCCCGACGCCGAGGAACCCCGACGGGTCGCCGAAAGCGTCGCACTGATGAAACTGAGGTATGTCGTCGTTACTTCTGTGACGCGTGACGACCTGCCGGACGGCGGTGCCGCACACTGGGCCCAAACCGTCCGCGCCATCCGCACACAGAATCCCGACGCCGTAATTGAGCTCCTTATTCCCGATCTCGACGCACAGCCCGCCCCGCTGGACGTGGTCGTCGCGTCGAAGCCCGATATAATCGGGCACAACATCGAAACCGTCGAGCGGCTGACCCCGGTGGTGCGTTCCAAGGCAAAGTACCGTACGAGCCTGGAAACCCTGCGCTACCTGAGCGCACAGGGTGTCGCAACGAAAAGCGGACTGATGGTCGGACTTGGCGAGAGCGATGATGAAGTATTACAAACCCTGCACGACCTGCGCGACGCAGGCGTGGGGATCGTAACACTCGGTCAGTACCTTCGTCCCACTCTGGAGCACTACCCCGTTGCGGCGTATATCACTCCTGAAAAATTCGAATGGTACAGACTGAAAGCGCTGGAAATGGGCTTCAGCTACTGCGCGAGCGCACCCTTAGTCCGCTCGTCGTACATGGCGGAAGAGGCCCTGAAGAGCGTCAAAAGTTTGTAGCGATGGAAGCTTCCTGCCGGGATCTCGGACTGATGGACTACAAAACCTGCTGGGAATTGCAGCAGGGACTGTTCGATGCCCTGGTAGCCCGCAAGGCAGCCTGCAAGGGCGCAACGAAACAGGCGGCGGCAATCCCGGCGGCATACGCCGGCACCGCGGAAGCAGATCAGGCATCCGCGCGGGAGCCGGCACAGCGATCGGCAGAGGCAATGCCCAGCAAGGTGGGAACGCAATCCGGCAAAGGGTTGGAATCCCCAACGGGCAGCGTATCCGCAGCAGAGGGCGTCGAACCGTCAGGCGCCACCGGAGAAAGCTCCGCCAGCGCAGGCACGATCCTTTTGATGGAACACCCGCCGGTATACACACTCGGCAAAAGCGGCCATGCCGAAAACCTGCTGATAGGCCGCGAAGCGCTCGAAGCGATGGGCGCACAGTTCTTTCACATCGACAGAGGGGGCGACATCACCTTCCACGGCCCGGGGCAGCTGGTCTGCTATCCGATCCTCGACCTCGAACGCCTGGGCATCGGGCTGAGGGACTACATCGGGGCACTGGAAGAGGCCGTCATCCGCACCGTGGCGGCATACGGCATCACGGCCGGCCGCATGGCAGGCGCCTCGGGGGTCTGGATCGGCCCCGGAATCGGCGGGGAAACAAGGAGCCGGACAACCGGCTGCCGCGGAGATAACGGCGGCAAAAGCGGCGACAGCAAAAGCGGCGACAGCGGCGAAAACCGCAACGAGGCCGGAACCTGCGACAGCGGCAGAACCTGCGATAGCGAAATCGGCGTCGGGAACCGGACATCCGCAAGGGTGCCGCGCAAGATTTGCGCAATAGGCGTCCGGTCGTCACGTTATATCACTATGCACGGGTTCGCGCTGAACGTCACGACCGACCTGGGGTGGTTCACGCGCATCAATCCCTGCGGGTTTACCGACCGGGGGGTGACCTCGATCGAACGGGAAACGGGCCGCAAGGCCGCAATGGGCGAAATAAAGGAGCTCGTTGTCAAATTTTTAAGTGAGATATTAAATGTTAGAATATATAAATAGTAAATCGTATGCCTATAGAAAAACGATGGGTAGTGAAACCGCAGGGCGATTCCGAGGCGGTGGCGAAGCTCGCTGCCGTGCTCAGGATTTCTCCCGTGCTGGCGAACCTGCTCGTACAGAGAGGCATAGACACCGTAGAAAAGGCGGACAAGTTCTTTAAACCCAGTCTCGCCGACCTCCACGACCCGTTCCTGATGAAGGACATGGACAAGGCGGTCGAGCGGGTCGAGCGGGCCGTTCGTAACAATGAGAAAATCATGGTTTACGGCGACTACGACGTGGACGGCTGTACGGCCGTTGCACTGGTGTACAAGTTCCTGCGCCAGATCGGGCATAAAAACCTGATGTTCTACATCCCCGACCGCTATACCGAAGGTTACGGTATCTCGGTCAAGGGTATCGACCTGGCAGCCCGCAAGGGCGTGGGTCTTATCATCGCCTTGGACTGCGGTATCAAAGCCACGGAAAAGGTAGTCTATGCAAAGACGAAGGGCGTGGATTTCATCATCTGCGACCATCACCTCCCGGCCGAGGAAATTCCCCGTGCCGTAGCTGTCCTGGATCCCAAGCGGGTCGATTGTTCCTATCCGTTCGACGAATTGTCGGGCTGCGGCGTAGGCTTCAAGCTCGTGCAGGCCTATGCGCAGAAAAACCGGATCCCGTTCGAACAGATCAGCCCGCTGTTAGACCTGCTGGTCGTGAGCATCGCTTCGGATATCGTACCCCTGGTGGGCGAAAACCGTATCCTTGCCCATTTCGGGTTGAAAGACCTCAACCGCGAACCGTCGAAAGGATTGCTGTCGATCATCAAGATCTGCGGCCTGGACAAGCACAACATCACCATCGACGACATCGTCTTCAAGATCGGGCCGCGTATCAACGCCGCCGGACGTATGCGGATGGACGAGAACGACGAAAACGCCTCGCCCTCGGGCGGGCATGCGGCCGTCGAGTTGCTGATCGAAGGCAACGAAAGCATCGCCGCGGAGTTCGGGAACGTCATCGACGCCTACAACCAGGATCGCAAGTCGATCGACCGTTCGGTGACGCAGGAAGCGCACGATTTTATCGAGCGCAACCCCGCAATGAAAGAGCTGAAGAGCACGGTAATCTACAATCCCAAGTGGATGAAGGGCATCGTGGGAATCGTCGCCTCGCGCCTGATCGAGACCTATTACCGGCCGACAGTAGTGCTGACGATGAGCAACGGCTTCGTGACGGGGTCGGCACGCTCGGTACCGGGCTTCGACCTTTACCAGGCCGTGGAGTCGTGCTCGGATCTGCTGGAGAACTTCGGCGGGCATATGTATGCCGCCGGGCTGACGATGCGACCCGAGAACGTCGAGGAATTCACGCGCAGGTTCAACGCCTATGTCGAGGAGAACATCGACCCGCAGATGCTTATGCCGCAGGTGGATATCGACAGCGAACTGCTCTTCTCGGACATCACCCCCGCGTTCCGCAAAGACCTCAACCGCTTCCAGCCTTTCGGCCCGGGCAATACGGCGCCGGTCTTCGCGACCTACGGCGTAAGCAACCACGGCGATGCCAAACTGGTCGGCGTGGAGTGCGAACACCTGCGCATGGATCTGATCCAGCGGCAAAAGCCCAACACGAAGATCCAGTCGATCGCCTTCCAGCAACCCACGCATTACGAATGGGTGCGCTCGGGACGCCCGATCGACGTATGTTACCAGATCGTAGAGAACCATTACCGGGGGACGGTAACCACCCAACTCCGCATCAAGGACATCAAACCGGTCATGAACCGATAACTTTACATAAGAAGGGAGGGGGCTGTCTTCCGGCAGCCCCCTCCCGCTATTTTTGCGTCATACACTACTACCTTGCGTCCCTTTTTCCCCATGAACATGCCGACCACCCGGCCCGGCCTCCGGTTCCGGCCCCTCGTATGGGCCCTGCTTTTAGGCTGCATTTTAACATACCCCTTCTCACCGGCCGTCAGCAGACCTCCCGGCGACAAACGCGATTATATACTGGTAATCAACACCTATGCGGAATCGACCCCGTGGAGCAGAGGTATCATCGCAGACATCACGGCACACGTCGAACAGATCGAGAACCTGGAACTCTACACCGAACATATGACCCTGCTGTTGGTGGATTCCCCCGAGGACATCAGGACATTCGAGACGAACCTCCTGCGCGAATACGGCAAAAAACCTCCCCAGGCCCTGGTGCTGATCGGAACCCCGGCTGCCCTGTTGCGCAACTTCATCAACAGCATATGGCAAGATATCCCGACCATCGTATGTGCCGAACAGGATTTCATCGGGCCGGATAAATACTACCTCAAAAGGCAGCCCATTCCCGCATCGGAACAGGTTCCCCTCCGGGCGCTGGCAGACCAGGACAATTTGACCCTGCTTTATTCGCCGGCTTATCTCGACCAAAGCGTCGACCTGATGAAGCGCATACTGCCCGGCATGGACAGGCTCGTATTCATAGACGACGCACGCTACGTCAATCGGCAAACGGAACACGACCTCGCGAAGCTGCTCGGCTCGAAATACCCCGGCATGAAATACACGGTTTATTCGGCCGACAAGATCGGGATCGACCAACTGCTCGATTCGCTGAGTACGATCGATGTAAAACAGACCGGCGTACTCTTCTTCTCATGGCATTACCTGAAGAACATGTCAGGGCGTAACGAAATTATGACCAACCCGTTCAAGGTCATCGCCAGTTCGTCCGTACCGTTGTTCTCGCTGCGCCCGACCGGACTCAAGAGCAGCGGCATGATCGGGGGTTACGTATACGGCGAGAACGAATATTCCGACCGGCTGATCGCCACCATAGATGCAGTGCTGGAGGGCAAGCAGCCGCGCGACATTCCCTTTTACACCCCGGCCGGTGCACAACCCGTCTTCAACTACCCGGTACTGCTCCGGCACAACATCTCCCCGAACGCCTGCCCGACGAATACCCTGTTTTTCGACAAACCGTCCTCGTTCATGGAGCGGTATAAAACCGAGATAGGTGTCTGCGGCAGCATATTCCTGTTATTCCTCATCTTCCAGCAATGGAGGATCGCCGTCCTGCGCAAGGTCGACGCAGCCCACCAGAAAGAAATGGAAACCCAGGCCAAATACTCGCACCTGTTCAACAACATGCCGATCCTGTACATGCAGGAACGGGTCGTATTCGACGCACAGGGGACGGCCATAGACACTGTTTATGTCGATGTAAACGCCCACTTCGAACGCTCCTTCTACCCCCTGGACGAAGTGGCGGGCAAATCCGGGTCGACGGTTTTCCCGGAGTCGATGCCCCAGTTCATGCCGATCATCGACATCGTACTGAAAGAAAAGCGGAGCGTTACCTTCCCCTATTACCACAAGCCGGTGAATATTTTCTACGAGGTCGTCATCTGCCCCTCGTACCAGCAGGATACGGTCGACATTTTCTGCATCGACAGCACAGCCCTGCACGACGCCCAGAAAAAGGTGGATTCGGTGAACCGGAAACTCGCACTGGCGCTCGACGTAGCCAACATCATCCCCTGGAAATGGGATCTCACGACCCACACCATCCTGTGCGACCTCAACAAGGCAGCCAAGATAGCCTCCGGGATGTCGCTGGCAAACAACCTCTCGCTTGCGGTGGACGAGGAGTGCTACTTCTCGAAAGTCCACAAGGAAGACCGGAAACGCGTCCGCACGGCTTACCGGAACCTGATCGAAGGGAGTACGGAGAAGGTCTGCGAAGAGTTCCGCGTCGTATCCAACGAAAGCGGACACTGGCACATGGAGTGGGTCGAGGCACAGGCCACGGTCGAAACCCGCGACACTGACGGCAGGCCGCTGTCGCTGGTCGGAACATCGCTCGTGATCTCCGAACGCAAACAGATGGAGCAGGAGCTGCTCACCGCACGCGACCGCGCCGAGGAGTCGAACCGCCTGAAATCGGCATTCCTGGCCAACATGAGCCACGAGATACGCACGCCGCTCAATGCCATCGTCGGGTTTTCGGGCATTCTTGCCTCGACGGACGAAGAACAAGAGAAGCAGGAATACATGTCGATCATCGAAAGCAACAATACGTTGCTGCTGCAACTCATCAGCGATATCCTCGACCTTTCGAAAATCGAGGCCGGAACGCTCGAATTCGTCCATACGGATTTCGAACTGAACGAACTGATGCGCGAGAAAGAGAACGTCATGAGGCTGAAAACCGACCAGAACGTGGAGCTGGTCTTCGAGCAGCGGTACGAAACCTGCCACGTCCGCACCGACCGCAACCGCCTTTCGCAGCTGATGATAAACCTGCTGACGAACGCCGCTAAATTCACACACCGGGGGTCGATCCGCTTCGGTTACGAGCTCCGTGCCGGGCAGCTCTATTTTTGGGTCGCGGACACCGGCTGCGGTATCCCCGCCGAACGGAAGGACGCGGTCTTCGAACGCTTCGTCAAACTCAACTCGTTCAAGCAGGGCACGGGCCTCGGGCTTTCCATCTGCCGGACGATCGTGGAGCATCTGGGTGGGAATATCGGCGTAGAGTCGAAAGAGGGCAAAGGTTCGACCTTTTGGTTCACGCTTCCGTACGTCCCCGGCCAATCGGAACAGGCGGAGGCCCCGGCACAGATACTTCAGGCCATCCCGACGGTCGAGAAGAACAAGCTCGTAATCCTCATCGCCGAGGACAACGAAAGCAATTACCGTCTTTTCGAGTCGATCCTGCGCCATGAATACAAGCTCGTACACGCCTGGAACGGCCGCGAAGCAGTCGATTTATTCAACCGGCACACACCGCACCTGGTGCTCATGGACATCAACATGCCCGTGATGGACGGCTACGAAGCCACGGCCGAGATCCGCAAACAATCGGCCGACGTGCCGATCATCGCCGTGACGGCTTTCGCCTTCGCATCCGACGAACAGAAGGTACTCTCGAGCGGATTCGACGGCTATATGCCCAAGCCGATCAACGCCCGGCAGCTCAAAACACAGGTACTCGACATGCTGCGCACGCGCATGACGCTGATTTAATTGAAAAAGGGAGCCCCTTATCGGGACTTCCTTTAAAAGGATGTAACAGCCTGAGAAATTGGGCTGTTACATTTTTTAGACGGGTCAAGGTGACGTTTTAACCAACGACAAAAGCCATGACCCGACATCATGGCTTTTGTGTTCGTACAAAATGACCTCAGACCAGGTAATCCCCTCGACAGGTCGGTTGCCGGTCTCAGAAAATTATCAACCACAGCATCCTCGGACTTAAAGCTTCAACCATTCCCGTTACAAGATTCCCCATCGGATATATATAGCCCTTTTTTACCGAATCCTGAAATACGACGATCCTCCTTCTCCCGGTGAGCTCTACAAACCGAGGGATACATATTGCGAAACCTGGAAAAGGTATCGCGCGAAATCTTAAAACGCACACAGATATCCATCTTCATCGAACATGCGGATAATCGCCGAACCTCTACACGCTCACGGCCGAAGCCGCAGCCTTCCGCGTGGGGTTCCGCAAGGTCGGGATCTGTCAGGCTGATATAGTCTTCTCATAGACCGATATAATCGTAACTCCCGTATCTTTTACTGTGATTTTTGCCATATTGTCGATGATTCTTGGAGTTTCAGCTACAAAGACAGTCGTAATTCATTGAATTATGCGCTTTAGGATGAACTATTTATGGCTGAAAATACTATGAGAAATTATCGGGCTGACAATCGGCAGATGATGGAAAACCCCGGTCGAATACGTATCGCTATAAATCCTTTTCAGGATAAAAACGGAACAACAAAGCGTTTTCTGTCCGTTATCTTCGTTCGGAAGACGATGGATCGCCCCTCCCGGAATTGCAATTAAATCGGATGGAATTTCATTATTTTATCGATCATTTCTTATATTTGTGTATTCGAGTTCGGCCGGCGACTGCCCCCGGATGCGGTTAAACAGATAAATAATACAACGGTAAATCGATATACGAAAAGACTGCGTGAAAGCTGGCTTGCAGTTTATTCGTCGTATATGTCCATGTAGTCGGCCGAAGAGCCAATGTACAACTCTTTCGGTGCGTTTGCACTCTAATAAACATCCTCGCTGAAATAACACGAACAGGCATTCTCCACCGGCAGAAAAAAGCACGGAAGGCGGCGGAATCACCTTGATAATAATGAGATAAAGGAAGCATCGGAGTTGAAATTACGCTGCACCCCAATTATTAGGGAATTGAGTATATAGTCACCGTCATTAAAATCTCTCGACTTTTATTTATAAATATCCAAATAAAATACAATACCGTTTCAAAACGAGAAAAAAATTCTCGTTTTGAAACGGTATTACAGTAAACACATGAAACACACAGATTGATAATCAATAAGATAATATAAATTTTCAGAAATGGCATACCGGTTGATTTCTTATATGACATGAAACTTTTTATCATATCCAACAGACTGCCTGTGAAAGTCTCCGAAAAGGCGGAACAGTTCCTTTTCACAAGGAGTGAAGGCGGGCTTGCAACGGGTCTCGATTCACTGCATACCCAATATGAAAAACATTGGATCGGCTGGCCGGGGCTGAATGTAGAAAAACCCGAAAGCAGGCAGCGCATCCGCGAAGAGTTGGAAAAACTGGACTTCCACCCGGTGTTTCTCTCCGCAGAACAGATCGAGAACTACTATGAAGGGTACAGTAACAGTACAATCTGGCCCTTATGCCACTATTTCTTCTCTTACACACAGTACCGACAGAACTTCTGGGAAACCTACCGCGAGGTCAATCGGCTCTTCTGCGAAGAGGTTCGGCATCTGGTCGGTTCCGATGACATCGTTTGGGTACAAGATTACCAGCTCATGCTGCTGCCCGGGATGCTCCGCGAGATCATGCCCACACTTTGCATCGGCTATTTCCACCACATTCCGTTCCCCAGCTACGAATTATTCCGGGTACTGCCCGAACGGGCAGAACTATTGCGAGGAATGCTGGGCGCAGATCTGATCGCCTTCCACACGCACGACTACGTGCGCCACTTCATCAGTACGGCGGAGCGGGTTCTGCACATGGATTTCAGGCTCGATGAGGCTCAGATCGACAATCGTTTCGTACAGGTCGACGCCCTGCCGATGGGCATCGACTACGAAAAGTTTCACCGAATCTCCTCTTCATCGGCCGTCAAGCCGCTGATCGCCCGCACACGGGCTCATTTCGGAGACCGGAAGCTAGTGCTCTCTGTCGACCGGCTCGATTACAGCAAGGGTATCCGTCACCGACTGCACGGATTCGACTCTTTCCTAAAGCATCATCCCGAATACCTGGGTAAGGTGACACTGGCGATGGTGATTGTTCCCTCACGCGACCGGGTCGGCTCCTACGCCGATCTGAAGACCCGTATCGACGAGGAGATCAGCGCTATCAACGGCCGCTACTCCACGATGGACTGGACACCTGTTTGTTATTTTTACCACGGCTTTTCGTTCGAAGAGCTCACGGCCATGTACTACGTTGCCGACGTAGCACTAGTCACTCCGCTGCGCGACGGCATGAACCTCGTGGCCAAGGAGTACATCGCCGTCAAGGACGGCAATCCAGGCGTACTGATCCTCAGCGAAATGGCCGGAGCGTCCGTAGAGTTGGCCGACGCCATCCGGATCAATCCGAATGATACGGAGCAGATCGCTTCAGCACTCGCCATAGCATTGGAAATGCCTGTCAGGGAGCAGTTGCAGCAGATACGACGAATGCAGACCGTCATCTCGGAACAAACCGTGAACCGTTGGGCTGCGGACTTCATGGCAGGATTGGCCGAAGTGTGCCGCAAAAACCGCTCGGTCAAACAGCGACAACTGACGCCCGAGACACTGGAAAGGATTCTCCATACCTACCGGCATACCCGCCAGCGTCTCCTACTGTTCGATTACGATGGCACGCTGGCGCCCATCTGCAGCCGTCCTGAAGAGGCCGCGCCAGGCCGTGAGCTTTACAAAGTACTGTGCACCCTCGTAGCCGACCGCAGCAACCGCGTGGTAATCAGCAGCGGTCGTGACCATGCGACCATGGAACGCTGGTTCGGGAAACTGCCTGTCTCTCTCGCTGCCGAGCACGGTGCATTCTACAGGGAAGGCCGGGGCGGATGGCATGCAAATCTGCATCATGCCCCATGGGATCCCGAACTGCTGGAGCTAATGAACCGCTTCGTTGAACGGACGCCTCACTCACGGCTCGAACAGAAACAGACCGCTCTGGCATGGCACTACCGCGAGACGGACGAGTGGCTGGGAACGTTGCGGGCACAGCAATTGATGACAGCCCTCATACCGCTTTGCATGCGTCTGAACCTGCAGATCATGCCCGGAAGCAAAGTCGTGGAGGTCAAATCGCCCGAATTCTCGAAAGGCTCGGAAGTCCGCCGTTTGCTGCGCCGGGAACGCTACGACTTTATCCTCGCAATGGGAGACGATACGACCGACGACGATATGTTCCGGGCCCTGCCCAGAGCAGCCGTCACGGTAAAAGTCGGAGCGGCCTCGGAATACGCCCGTTATAATCTCTGGCGGCAGTCCGACGTACTACCGTTTCTGGAACGGCTCGCCGCAAGCGGCAGCACCGGTCATTCGGTTCGCGAAACGGTCACACGCGGTCTCCGCACGGTTTGGGGACATTTCAGGAATTTGTTGACCAACAAGAAGGACGACGATGAAAAATAATCTCAATTACGGTATCATCGGCAACTGTCGAACCGCCGCGCTCATTTCCGAACGGGGTAATATCGAGTGGCTCTGCTTCCCTGACTTCGATTCTCCCTCGGTGTTCGCAGCCCTGCTAGACCGCACGAAAGGCGGTTCGTTCGGGTTCGACGTATCGGATCGGTACACCGTGCGGCAAACCTACGTACCGCATACCAATATCCTCCAGACTCGCTTCGCATCGGATGAAGGCACATTCGAGGTACTCGACTACATGCCCTGCTACCACTCGTTCGAAAAGGAGCACTACCTGCCGGCAGAACTCTACCGATATATTCGCCTGATAGCAGGCACTCCCCGGTTTCGGGTACATTACGACCCGGCCCCAAACTATGCGCGGGGAGCCGTCCAATTCCACTTCACCGCCGAATTCATCGAAAGTTACAGTTCAGCGGACAATAAGGATCGCCAGTATCTATACTCCTCGCTTCCTCTGCAGGCCATAGCTGACCGCGAGGAAATCCGGCTCGAAAAGGACGAATTCCTGTTGTTGTCGTACAACGAGAAAGTTATTCCGATCGACATCGAACGCGAAAAAATCGAGTACTGCCGCACGCTGGTCTACTGGCTCAACTGGACTAACCGCACCAAACAGTATACCTGTTACAATGAGGTTATCGAACGGAGTATGCTGGTGTTGAAACTGCTCTCCTACTATAACGGTGCCATGCTGGCTGCGCTGACCACCAGCCTGCCTGAAGCCGTGGGTGAGGCACGCAACTGGGACTATCGCTTCTGCTGGCTGCGTGACGCCTCGATGTCCATCGAGACCATATTCCGAGTCGGGCACACTGGCGCCGCACGACGGTTCATGAAATTCATCCAGTCCACGTTCATGTCCCGGCAGGACTATCAGATCATGTACGGCATCCGCGGTGAACGAAAATTGACCGAGGTGATCCTGGAGCATCTTGAGGGATATAGGGGATCGAAACCTGTGCGCATCGGTAACGATGCTTATCATCAAAAGCAGAACGACTCGTTCGGCTATCTGATGGATCTTATTTGGCAGTATTACAGGCTGATGCCTGGTACGCTCGACGAAATTGAGGATATGTGGGAGATGATCAAGGGCATCCTCGCTACTGTGATCGAAGAATGGCACAACCCTGACAAGGGGATTTGGGAGATCCGTGGCGAAGAGCAGCATTTCGTCTCTTCAAAGGTGATGTGTTGGGTGGCACTTGACCGAGGAGCCCGCATCGCAACGAAACTCAAAAAGGCGGAGTATGCAGCCCGATGGCGCGAAGAGGCCGAAGCGATTCACCGTGATGTTATGGAACACGGCTGGAAAAAGGAAATACAGAGTTTCTCGCAGGCTTACGGTAATCTGGCACTCGATTCTTCGTTGCTGCTCATGGAACCCTACGGATTCATTGCTGCGAATGATCCGCACTACCGCAAGACAGTCGAAGCCGTACACAAAGCACTGTTTCACAAAGGATTGATGTATCGTTACAACAGCAAAGACGATTTTGGTGTTCCCAGCTCGGCATTCACGATGTGCACTTTCTGGCTTATCCGCGCTCTGCTCGTCACAGGACAATACAACGAAGCTAAAACATTGTTCAATCAGATACTACAATACGGCAACCATTTAGGACTATTTAGCGAGCATCTTGACTTCGACACCAAAGAGCAACTGGGCAACTTCCCGCAGGCCTACTCGCACCTGGCGATCGTCAACACAGCGCTGCTTTTTGCCGAAGAAGAACAGCGGCTGGATTTCATCCGACCATAATAATATCAACGGTTCAATTGCTGCAAACAACTTCTGCAGCAGAATATTCAATCCGTGTACTATGGTCGGATTTACGGTTTGGGGTGAAATCTGCCACAATGTTGTACCGCGCTTCGATAAAAACGAGGTCTGGAAACGACTAAAACAGTAAAAAAGCTAATAAACAGCAATAACATTTAACAATGTTCGAGCAAATTAAGTTATAAATAAGTATAGTTTAATCCCCAAAAAAGAGTTATTATGTCACGCTATACCTTACAGCCGGGTATGATTGTCCCACAGACACCGTTCTACTACTGCGATATTGACCTGCTGCAACGAACCCTGCAAACCGCAACGACTGAAGCTGCAAGATACGGCTACCAGATTCACTACGCCATGAAAGCCAATGCAGAACCTCACATTCTCTACGAAATACAGCAAGCCGGATTAGGAGCGGATTGTGTGAGCGGTTATGAAGTGGAATGTGCGATAGAAAATGGATTCCATCCCTCGAAGATCGTCTTCGCAGGAGTCGGAAAAAGTGACCGCGAGATCGAATACGCCATCCGTCAGGGCATTTTCGCCTTCAACTGTGAATCCTTGCAGGAACTCGAGGTGATCAACGAGCTGGCAGGCAGACTGGGAAAACAGGTGAATGTAGCCCTGCGAATCAATCCGGATGTTCGTCCCCATACACACCATTACATTTCGACCGGGCAATCGGAGAGCAAGTTCGGCATCTCCTATGCCGAAATCGATGCAGCCTTGGCCGAACTGCACGCCATGAAGAACATTCGCATTTTCGGACTGCATTTTCACATCGGGTCGCAAATCCGGGAATTGGAATCGTTCGCCGAACTGGCCGGAAAGGTCAACGAAATCGCTGCATGGTTCACTTCGAAAGGCGTGGAGCTCCGCCATCTCAACATGGGCGGCGGTCTGGGGATCGACTATAACGACCCGGATGGCGAGCCAATCCCCGATTTTGCCGGATATTTCCGCACATTCCATGAAAATCTGCGGCTCACACCGGGACAGACCGTGCATTTCGAACTGGGCCGTTCGATCGTCGCGCAGTGCGGCGAACTAATCACCCGTGTCCTATATACGAAAACCACGGCTGGCGGGGCGCATTTCGTCATCACCGATGCCGGAATGACCGAACTGATTCGTCCGGCGCTGTACAGCGCTCGTCACAAGATCGAAAACCTGACAGCAGCTGCGGAGCGTCGTCCAATAGGACTTTGCTCGATCGCCGGGCCGATCTGCGAGTCCTCAGATATTTTTGCCCGCGATATCGAATTCCCAGAATCACACCGCGGCGATATCCTCTCGATCCGCTCCACAGGAGCTTACGGCAGCATCATGGCTTCGCACTACAATATGCGGCCCACAGCCCCCAGCCGATTCAGCGACGGAACAATATGGGGACAATCCAATCTCGCAGAATTGTAAAATCCCAATAATTCGGGCCCTTAACCAACTGCCCCCAAACGAACAGTTTTTTCAAATTCAGCCCTAAATTAAGACTCGATTTTGTATATAATGAAGAAGTTGTCCTATAGGACAACTTCTTCTCCAAACATATATATCAAAAACCTAACCGGATCGATCAGGCCGGCAACAGGATGGAAAAGCGGCTACCTTCATTAACTTGGCTTTCGACCGAGATCGTACCGCCGTGGGCTTCGACAAACTCCTTGGAGATGGCCAGCCCCAACCCGCTGCCCTGCACTTTGGTACCCGGCACGCGGAAATATCGCTCGAAAATGCTCTTATGGTAACGCGGGTCTATGCCACGGCCGAAGTCGCGCACATAGATTTCCACCGCCTTTTCGCGCTGTACGGCACCGACGATGACACGCGACTTTTCGGGTGAGTGGTGAATGGCGTTCGACAACAGGTTGGTGATGACCCACGCGATCTTTTCATTGTCGACGAAGAGTTTCGAGATTTTATCTGGATAATCGATCTCCACGAAACAATGGAATCGTTCTGCCAACACCTGTGTGGCATGTACGGCATAGTCGATCAGCTCGATAGGTTTTACGATCTTAGGTATGAGTTTGAGTTTGCCTGATTCGACCTGTGTCATGTTCAGCAGTTCTCCCGTAATGTTCAATAAACGGTCACTGCTGTCCTTAATACTGCTTACGAGTTGCTTCTGTTCGTCATTGAGTTTCCCCAAACGGGTATCGTTCAGCAGTTGCAGGCTCATCAAGATCGAGGAGATCGGGGTTTTCATCTCGTGCGAGACTGTCGAAATAAAGTTTGTCTTGGCCGAATCCAACTCCTTATATTTCGTTACATTACTCAAGACGATCAGGTTCCCGATAAACTGCTGCTCCGTACCGCCCACAGGCGTAATGTAGAGCGGCGTGTTCTCCACTTGGAAATAGCTCTCTTTGTTGTCTGCGTATATCTTCAGCGGTTCTTTGTCGTTCTCTTTATTAGATTCGTAAAGGTCGCGGACAAGACGCCTCAGCAAATCATTCGAAAGCGCTACTTCGGCAGCATTACGCCCTAAAACATCCTCCCGAAGATTCAGTACCGAAAGTGCCTCACGGTTCATGAAAAGGAGTTTACGGTCAGGCCCCAACCCAACAATCGGTTCGTGCAACGTATTGACTATTGCCTCTATGCGCTTTTTGGCCGTCATCAGGTCATCGAGCGAACTGCGACGGTATTCGTCGAGTTTGGCGGCCATGTCGTTGAACGACTGCGCCACCTCCCCAAATTCCCGGTTGTCGCCGAAATCGAGCCTTTGATCGTAGTTATGGTTGGCGATCTGCGTGATCCCTTGTTTCAGCTTGTCGATAGGCCGCAGCACAATAGCCGGAAAACGAATTAGGAAAATCATGGCCAGCAAGGCGCAGAGTGTAGATACGATCGCTAAAGACCACATCGCATCCGTAGCACTTACAGCCGTATCGGAACTTTTCATGTGAATCGAAGCCATGTTCAGTTCCATAATGCGGTAAAGGTCGTCCCGGATGAGCTTGAGTTCGGAATCCGTTACACTGTCCGTCAGCGCCGTAATCTTGCTGTCCAGCGCCGCAGTGATCTCCCGTTCATTGACCTCGGTGATATTTTCCCGTTGGAGCGACAGGCTGCGAATAAGTGCTTTCCGGGAAGCGGAATCCTGGGAAATACGATCCAGCGACTGCAACATATCCTTGGCATAATGCAGGGAATTGTAGTTATCCGCGAGAATTTCTTTCGACGCCATCGAAAGATGACGAACGTAGCCGACGGATTGAACTCCCAGCAAGACAATCAATGCAAACAGGAAACCGATACCCAGTGTCAATCGATAACGCAGTTTCATAAATTATGATAAAATGGTTAAGTCAATATTTAAACGCGACAGGCGGTTCAACAAAAAACGCAATCGTATAGCCGTAATAATCAATGAGTAAAGAGAAAACTCCGGTTTACTGATACATACATTGCTAATCTTCCTGTCGATACACGCTTCGACAATTGCATCGATATGTTTATTCGAATGTACACGCATCACCTCTCCACCCAGCTCCTGGGCCAGATTGAAGTTATTGATCAGGTAACGCTGCCTTGCCAGCGGAATCCTGTCCGGAGCTTCGCGGTCGCTCTGAACGTAGAGAACCGTGAACCCGGCATTAAGGTGTGTAGCCATGCGTGCCGTCTTCCGAATGACCTTCCGAGCCCGCTTTTCACTGCTGTCGATCACTGCCAGGATGCGGCCGTGCAACTGTGCCGTATTGACGGTTATCTCATTTTCGACCTTCTTCTCCACGCGCAGCGCCACCTCTTTCAAGGCCAGTTCGCGCAGCTGGAGAATGTGCTCCTGCCGGAAAAAGTTATTCAGAGCTGTCTGTATTTTTTCGGGCTTATAGATCTTGCCCGCCTTCAGGCGATCGATTAGGTCTTCGGCCGTGAGGTCGATGTTCACCACTTCGTCGGCCATCGCCAGCACGCTGTCCGGCACGCGCTCGTGAACTTCGACGCCGGTGATCTCCTGCACTTGCTCGTTGAGGCTCTCGATATGCTGAATGTTGACCGCCGAAATGACGCTGATCCCCGCATCGAGAATCTGCATTACGTCCTGCCACCGCTTGGGGTTCTCACTTCCCTCGATATTGGTGTGAGCCAACTCGTCAACGACCACGATCTCAGGATGCAGGTTGATGATGCCCTGCGTATCCATCTCCTCGAGCTCCTTGCCTTTGTAAAAGAGCTTGCGGCGCGGAACGAGCGGAAGCCCTGCGACGAGGGCTTCCGTTTCCGCACGACCGTGCGTTTCAATGTATCCGATACGCACATCGACACCTGCATCGAGCAACTGGTGTGCCTCCTGCAACATCCGGTAGGTTTTGCCCACACCGGCGCTCATGCCGATATAGACCTTAAACTTGCCGCGATGCGACTCCTTGATCAAATTGAGAAAGTGCTCGGCACTTCGCCGGGTGTCATGTGTATCCATGGCATTTACATTCTGAATGAGAATCCGCCGACAAAGTTAACATCGTCGAGTGCCGGATTCCAAATCAGATTGGTAAAAAGTCCAATTTTCATACCGCCGGCACCCTTGATATCCCAGTTCTTGCCCGCATTGAGGAAGACATTCTGCACGTAAAAATCACGATCACCGCAGTTGTAGGTCGCAGCGGCGTTCCAGGGAACCATACCCACGCCGGCCTTCATGTCGATCGTCTTCACCGTGAAAGGATAGGCCACCTCGAAATAGGAGGCATAGGCACGTTCCCCCTCAAAGTTCCGGTCGGCAGCGCCGAACAGAATCGTGTACCACGACAATGTGAAAGGAAGCCGTTCCGATACGACCCAGCTCGCACCGACCTCGATGCGGTGGGGAGAATGGTTGTTGAACATGAAATAGCGGTCGTCGTCATGCCCGGTCCAGTAGAGGTCGGCCACCGAAAGCGTCACAGGCCCCAGCTGGTAGGCCAGCGTGAGATCCATCTCCTTGTAGCCGCTGTCACTGAAATCGATCGACCCCCATGCGGTTACCGAAAAGTTGCCGGCAGTCATGGTCAGCGTGGGCTGCAGAGCCGGCCCAGACTCCTTGACGCCGCGCCAGTAATACGAACTTACGAGATCGGTACCGCCGCCGAACGACACTCCTCTCTCTTGAGCGACAACATGATTCGTTCCAAACAGGGCCGCAGCGGCCAGTACTCCGAGTAAAATACGTTTCATAGCTAAGAGATTTCTTCGTTGATTGTTAATGATTCGAGATTGTTTTTTCGTCCGTTGCGTCCCGAAACCCGTTCCCGGGTTCGGGCGTACGCGACGGGAAATGCAGGGTTTGTGAAGTCTGACTTACGAAAACCGGATAACCGACAAAGTATCAGATCAGGTCTGTAACCAGGAAGGCGACCAAAAATACGATCAGTACGATCAGCCACCGTTTAGTCCATTTATCCAACTTTTTCATAAGTCTATAGGCTATTTATTCTGTGCAGTATCCAATGCCACATTCAGTTTCAATACATTGACTTTGTAGGTGCCGAACAGGCCGAGCCATGGTTTGTGAATATTCTCTTCGACGATCTTCTTCACCTCAGCCTCGGACATACCGCGGGCCGCGGCGACGCGGCGAATCTGAACTTCGGCGCCGCGGGGTGAGATGTCGGGATCGAGGCCCGAACCGCTGGCAGTCACCATTTCCGAGGGCACCTCCCCGCGGGAGAGGTAGGGGTGCGCCGCGAGGAAATCCTGCACGCGCTGTTCCACTTCGGCCAGGTATTCGGGATTGGTCGTAGCCTTGTTACTGCCGCCCGAGCCGCCGCCGTTGTAATCCACGGCCGAGGGACGCCCCCAGAAATAGACGCTATCCGTAAAGACTTGGCCCACGTTGGCCGCACCAACGACTTTGCCGTTGTAGGTCACCATAGGAGCCTCCCCGTCATTGGGCGATGCCACCCACGCTACCAGGCGCAGTACCAATACATAACCGACGAACAGCACGACGCACATCGCCAGCGTTA
>ENA-UAOK01000708-UAOK01000708.1-human-gut-metagenome-genome-assembly--contig:-NODE-708-length-17959-cov-10.566745_pt1 | contig 17959 bp, 20 predicted proteins | sample MGYA00243467_ERZ654553 | MGnify/ENA primary metagenome ERZ654553 (study PRJEB26926, sample SAMN06164886) | human gut metagenome | biome: ENVO:00009003; feature: ENVO:2100002; material: ENVO:00002003...
CGCAACGCTCCCGCACGGCGGTGCAACGTCCGGTCTTCGGGCTTCCGGCGGGTACGCGCTCGGCTGGGCTGCGAAAGCCGCACAAACCGCCGACACGGGCGCGACGGCGTGGGAGTGGTGTTTTTGCTGTGCATTCAACCCATGTTTTCAATAAAATCGGCATATTTCCTCCTTGCGGCATTCTCGTCCAGCTTCTGCATCTGCCGGTCGTAGTCCTGTTGGAGCGCGAATTGAATTGGTCGGATGGTGAAGCGTAGATTGCCATTTCGCTTGCGACCATCCTTCGTTGTATAATGATTAGTCAACCTCGAATAAAGAATGACGGCTTAGACCACGTGAACGCGATTTTTAGACCTGTTTTTACGAAAGTTCACGAACCATATTCTGCAGTTCCTCGCTGAAGCCATCAAGCTCATCCAGCGAAACTGCACCATCCGCGATCAAGTGTGCCAGATCAAACACAACATTCTGCTTTCGGAGTTCAAGCTGTACCCCCGGCTTTCTCCGATCCTCATGTATTCTTTTATTCAGCGCCCAGAAACGTTCTGATGGTTGGCGGCTGTCATCGGTCAAAAATTCGGCATACTCGCAGGCGAGCTTGTCCATATAGCGTTCCTGCCAACCAGGAAGCCTCTTTCGGAACAGTTTCCAATCGTTCCTTGACAGTTCCATTTTTCATACCTCTTTCTTTACTCTGCGACTGTACTTTCAGTATACTCCGCGCCTGAAATTATCGTCAATACATTTTTGCTGCGAGAAGAATCAGATTCTCCTATTGACAGAAAATATATACTGTGATATATATTATTTAGGGAGGTGATCACAATGGAAACAGCAAAAATCTTTGAGAACGGCAGAAGTCAAGCTGTGCGCCTGCCGAAGAAGTTTCGTTTCAACACAGACGAAGTGATCGTCCAGCAGCTTGGTGACGCTGTGATCCTCGTTCCGAAGGAATCCATGTGGCAGACTTTTATGGACGGTCTGAACAGCTTCACCGACGATATTTTCGAGGATGGTCGAGATCAGGGCGTCCAAGAGGAGCGTGAACATCTGTGACGTATATGCTGGACACCAACATCTGCATCTACGCGATGAAGAACAAGCCGGAGCAGGTATTGCAGCGACTGAAAAAGGAACTGAACAGCGGCGTCTGCATTTCCTCCATCACACTGGCGGAACTGGAGTACAGGATGAAGCACAGTTCCAATCCCGTAAAAAACGAGCAGGCACTTCTTCGCTTTCTGGTTCCGCTGAGCATCCTTCCCTTCGGTGCGGCAGCGGCTTCTAAGTACGGTGAGATCCGCGCCTATCTTCAGAGCGGCGGAACACCGATTGGTCCGTTGGATATGCTGATTGCCGCGCACGCCAGATCGGAGGGCATGACCCTTGTGACGAACAACGTCCGCGAGTTTGAGCGCGTGCCTGATTTGGAAGTTGAAAACTGGGTCGAGTAACGGCTGCTTATAAAAAGGCTTAATCTTTGTTTACAGCAGCGCAGTTTTTGCGTGTGGTGTACGCTTTTGCGCCCCTCCTTGGTGGTGTCTTTACACAGTGGACTGACCAAAACGGCTGACCCACACCGTGACCTACACGAGGAAACGAGCGGACGGAAGCAGTGGAAACATGGGTGCAAAAGAGTATTTTAATTCTAGCGGAAACGGTCAAAAACGTCTGGAAAACAATATTTTCAGAATTTTTCTACTCTTTGTAATCAGCAGGTCGCCGGTTCAAGTCTGGCCACTAGCTCCACCAAATCGGTGAAAATCGAGAGATTTTCACCGGTTTTCTCTTTTATTTGTTTGCTTTTCCAGGCGGCGAAACCGCCTGACCCACATGCGGAAATGTCTGAAAAGCGGCGGAGAGGATGATCGTGTCATTCTCTCCGCCGCTCTTTGGTTTTTCTTTGCTCTTTTCACAGCACCTGCGCCATGAAATTACCCATCTTTTTCGAGGCGTATAGAAATATTACATGGAGTTGTTTACAGGCCGTAAAGGACAGGGAGCTTGACATGAGAGGGGTATTCCCTGCCATGGTAAATGGTCTGGGTGGCCTTGATGGGCTTCGGATCGGTATAGGGATCGATGCCGGTGTTGGTGTTGGGGAATGCTTCCATCAGCTCACTGGAGGAGATATCGATACGGATCTTGTGGCCCTTTTTGAAAACCATGCCGTAGAAATACATCTCCATCTCATATTTTTCAATTTTCCCCGGCGTGAGCAGCTCAGGCTTGTCCCAGCCCTTGCGGAACTCGGCGCGGATAATATTGAAGCTGACATTACGGGCAGTCCCCTGCTCGTCCACATCACTGACGCGGACGATAAAATCCGTGTCGACGGCGCTGGAGGCTGCGTAAAGCTCGGCATACAGCGGGCCGGCAATGGCAATATCCTGCTCCAGCACGGGCGTGTCATAGACCAGAACGTCGCTGCGGATCTGACGGGAATTGCACTTGTAAGGAGAAACCAAACCGTCGTCGAAGCCGTCGCCCTCGCCGCCGCATGGAAATTCGGGATCGTAGACATATGCGTCGCTGCCGGTCTCAGCAGGTGTCAGCGTGACGCGTCCGTCGCCGTTCATGGAGTTTGCGTGGCCGTCACTATCCAGATAGAGGTTGACAAGACGCGCTTCCTTCGGCATCCAGTCCTCGCTGGTGTGCCACTGATTTTCACCGTTGACGTAGTAGGTCGCCTTGGGCTTCTTGTCCTCGCCATTTTCAATACCCTTGAGGTAATGGTCGAACCAGCGGATAATGCGCGTATCGAAATCATAGTCGACCGCATTATTGCCGAAGGCCAGATCCATGCTGTCGCGCCACGCGTTCAGACCGTGCGGCCACGGGCCAAGCACAATACGGTGGCCGGGAACGGGGCTTTTGGACAGGAAACGCCAGGTCTCCTGCACGCCAAGCGCATCGCCGTCGTACCAGCCGGAGAGAATCAGCATGGGGATCCTGATATTGTCCGCGTGGGCTGTATTGTCACTGTGCCGCCAGAAATCATCGTAATGATAGTGCTTCGACCACATGTCCCAGCTGGTAGAACGGCAGCCGATGATTTTCTCCGGGATCGCAGTAATAGGCCGGATCCGGACAGCCTCGAGCGGATCGATGGAAACGCCCTTGAATACGTCCATATCGACGCGGTTCGAAACGCTCTGCGCCAGCGTCCAGCACAGCAGCGGCCACGAGCAGACGGTTCCGCCCTTGCGGACGGTATCATAAAACGGCGATCCGACGTTGACCTCGCTGACGGCGGTCTTCAGATGCGGATTTCCGCTGGTGCAGGCGGAGGTGGTAGTATAGCCGAGATAGCTCGCGCCCCACATGCCGATATTACCGTCGGACCACGGCTGCGCCGCGATCCAGTTGAACAGATCGTCGGCGTCCTCACGCTCATGCTGGAAGGCCTCAAGCGTACCGTCAGAGTCGCTGCGGCCGCGCACATCCTGAATCACGAACGCATAGCCGCGCGTGACCCAGTGCCAGCTGCGGTCAATATCGCGGGCCTTGCCATAGCAGGTTCGGATGACAATAGACGGAACCTTCTGGCCAGGCTCCAGTCCCTTGGGCAGGAAGACCTCCGTTGCAAGACGGACGCCGTCCTTACAGGGAACCATGATATTGCCGAGCGGATTGACACCGTAGGCGACTTTGGACAGAAGCGGATCGTCAAAGCGCGTCAGCGGCGTGACGGACTCATACCCGGCCAGGACGGTAATTTCGGAGCAGATGCGGCCGGGATTGATGAAGCCGATGATCTTCTGGTCAACGGTCAGGATATCCATGCAGCCGTGGCTCTTGCGCTGGCACCAGAGCTGGGCGGTAACGGTCTTTCCCTCAACCGTCCCGGTATAGGTGATGTGGCGGCTGTAGACCGCGCCGTTTTTAAGCGTCATCTCATCCTGATCCCATGCGCAGCCGACGTAGGCATCCAGCTCCCGGAAGAGCTTTTCATAGTCAATCATCGTCTCGGCGATCGCGCGGCCCTCTTCGCGCGGAAGGATCGGCGCTTCCTTCAGCTGTACACGGGTACGGCGGTCAATGGCGCACATAACGGCCTTCTTCTCGCGGAAAATAATGCTGCCGTTGGGAACGCCGGAAAAATAGGTGTGGAACACCTTATCAGTCAGGTAATTCATGCGGTTCTTCCTCCTTTAGCCCTGGGGATAGAAGCAGCGGATCGTATGCCCGCTGCCAAGGTCTGTGATCTCAGGCACGCTGCAGCGGCACTGCTCCTTCGCGTAGGGGCAGCGCGGCGCAAAGCGGCACGCAGGCTTTGGGTTGATAGGGCTGGTCAACTCGCCCTTCAGCAGCATACGCGGCTTTTTCTCATCCAGACTCGGTACGGGAATCGCGGAGAGCAGCGCCTGTGTATATGGGTGCCGGGGATTGCGGAACAGCTCTGCCGTCGGCGCTTTTTCTACCATCTGGCCCAGATACATGACCAGCACCTCGTTGGAGATATGCTTGACGACAGCCAGATCATGCGTAATAAACAGATACGTATAGCCGTTCTGCTGCTGAAGCCGCTTCAGCAGATTCAAAATCTGCGCCTGAATCGAAACATCCAGTGCAGACACCGGCTCGTCACAGATGATAAACTCCGGGTCGAGCGCCAGCGCACGCGCAATGCCGATACGCTGGCGGCGGCCGCCGTCGAGTTCATGCGGGTAGGCGTTGACGAAGCGCTCAGACAGGCCGACAGTCTCCATCAGCTGATAGACACGCGCCTCGCGTTCCTGCAGCGTACCTGCGCGATGAATGTTCAGCGGCTCAATGATGGTTCAAAGGTCGTCATGCGGGGATTCAGAGAGGAAAACGGGTCCTGAAAGATCATCTGGATCCGCTTTTTGTATGCCATTGCCTCTGCCTTGGACATCTTTTTCGCGATATTCTGTCCGTCAAACAGAATTTCGCCGCTCGTCGCCTCCAGCAGCATGGCAAGCAGTCTTCCCATTGTGGATTTTCCGCAGCCGGATTCACCGACAATGCCGATCGTGCTGCCGCGCGCAATGGAGAAATCGACGCCGTCAACGGCGTGAAGCTCGCCTGCGGGTACGGAGAAGATCTTTTTCAAGTCTCTGACGCGGACCAGTTCGTCACTCATATTTTACGACCTCCTTCACATCCAGCGCGTTCTCATAGATCAGGCAGCGCACGAAATGCCCCGGCTCCGTCTCGGTAAGGACGGGTGCACGCTCGGCGCACAGCAGGCAGGCGTATTTACAGCGGGGATTGAATTTGCAGCCAGCCGGCAGCGCGGCGGGATCCGGCATCAGGCCCTCGATGGGCGAAAGGAACTCCACGTCCTTACTGATGTCCGGCAGCGAGCCGAACAGTCCGTTGGTATACGGGTGCTGGGGATTGCGGTAGATATGCTCGAGCGAGCCGTATTCCACGACCTCACCCGCGTAGATGATCGCGACCTTATCGCAGACCTCGGAGACAATGCCCAGATCATGCGTGATCATGAGCATGGAGGTATCATATTTTTCCTTCAGATCCTTCATGAGTTCGAGTACCTGCGCCTGAATGGTCACATCCAGCGCGGTAGTCGGCTCATCAGCAATCAGCAGCTTGGGATTGCAGGCCAGCGCCATCGCAATGACCACGCGCTGCTTCATGCCGCCGGAAAACTGGTGTGGGTACTCAAAGGCGCGCTCTGCGGGGATGCGCACCGTCTCCAGCATGCGGATCGCTTCGAGCTTTGCCGCGTGCTTGGAGATGCGCTTGTGGTTGCGGATAGCCTCCGCGATCTGGTCGGCTACCGTCATGGTGGGGTTCAGCGCGGTCATGGGATCCTGAAAGATCATCGAGATTTCCTTGCCGCGGAGCTTCCGGTATTCGTGCTTGCTGAGTCTGGACAGATCCTGTCCGTCAAAAACGATGCTGCCGCGCTCAATGCGTCCGGGCGGACAGGCGACAAGGCCCATAATGGCCAGCGCCGTCGTTGTCTTGCCGGCGCCGGTCTCGCCGACCAGCCCCAGCGTCTCACCGGCCTTCAGCGAGAGCGAAATGCCGTTGACAGCCTCGATCACGCCGTCGTCGGTATGAAACCGGATGACAAGATCCTGGATCTCCAGCAGATTTTTTTCTTCCATAGCTTCAATCCATCCTTTCCTGTCAGCGCTTCATGCGCGGATCCAGTGCGTCGCGCAGGCCGTCTCCCATCAGCGTCAGGGAGATAATGGTGATCACAATGGCAAGACCCGGGAAAATGGTCAGATAGGGCTGGTCACGGATAAACTGCTGTCCGGCCGCCAGCATGGAACCCCATTCCGGCGCGGGCTGCTGTACGCCAAGCCCAATGTAGGAAAGCGTGGAAATCATGGTGATCTCGCCCGCCACAGAGGATACGATCTGCGCGATCAGCGGACTGATGGCGTTGGGCAGCACATGCTTGACCACGATGCGCACGCCAGACGCGCCCATGCCGCGCACAGCCTCAACGTATTCATTGCGCATGACCGAAAGCATCTGGCCGCGCACAATGCGCGCGATGCTTGGCACACCGCTGATGGACATGGCGATGATCAGGTTGAACGTGGTGGGCTTCATGATATTGACCAGCGTGATCATGAGCAGCATGGACGGGATCGCCATGAACACGTCCAGTGTGCGCATGATGATGCTGTCCGTCGCACCGCCGTAATAAGCGGGGATCGCACCCAGAATAATGCCAAGCACGGAGGAAACGACCGTCGCGGCCAGCGCGATGGTAATGGACGTGCGGCCGCCCCAGAGAATACGGAGCAGAAGATCGCGGCCCAGCTCATCCGTGCCGAGCGGATGACCCTCGACGGGGTATTTGCGGATCATGGCAAGGTCACTGTTGATGACCTGCGCGTCATAGTCGCTGAAAAGCGGGGCGCTGAAACAGACGATCACGATCAGCGCAAAGAGGATCATGCCGATAACCGCCGTATGGCTGCGGCGCATGCGCCGCCATGCATCCGTCCAGAGCGAGCGCTTCTGCCTGCGGACGGCGGTCTGTGTGGGGTCTTGATGCAGGCTCATGCGGCGGCCTCCTTCTTTTTGAGCTTCTTGCCGCCGGAGGTATAGACGGCGCGGATACGGGGATCGACGACACCGTAAAGCAGGTCGGCGACCAGATTGCCGAGCGCGATCATTATGGCGGTAATGATAACGCCGGCCATGACCGTCGGAATATCCTTTTCACGCAGTGCAGAAAGCATCATGCGGCCCATGCCGTTGATGCCGAAGACCTGCTCGATAACGATGGAGCCGCCGAAGAAATTACCGATTGAAAAACCGATGGACGTAATAAGCGGCAGCAGCGCGTTCTTGAACGCATGGCGGAACAGCACCTGCCGCTCCGGCGTCCCCTTTGCGCGGGCAGTGCGGACATAATCCTGCCGGATCGTATCAAGTACCATGGCGCGGATATACCGGGAAGAGCCGGCCCATGTGCCGAAGCAGGAACACAGCAGCGGCAGGATCCAGTGCAGCGGCGTATCAAAGCCGTTGCTGGGGAGAATGCCGAGCTTGACGGAAAACAGCAGCATCAGCAGCAGGCCCAACCAGAAGGCCGGGATCGAGGATACAATCAGCGCAACCACGCGGAACGCGTCGTCAAAGAACGTATTCTGCTTGACCGCAAGCAAAATTCCGAGCGGAATGGCGATCAGGTACGTCAGAACCAGCGAGCCGAAGGCCAGAATACATGTGGCGGGCAGGCGGACAGCGATCATCTTGGCGACAGACTGCTTGGTCGTATAGGAAACGCCCAGATTGCCTGTCACCAGGCCCTTCATGTAGTTCACATACTGAACCAGAACAGGCTGATCCAGACCATTTTCATGGTTGAAGGCTTCGATCTGCTCCGGCTTCGCGTTCATGCCGAGCGCCAGACGCGCCGGGTCGCCGGGGCTGAGACTGAGCATCAGGAAAACGATGATCGACACGCCCAGCAGGACAGGGATCACCTGAACGATGCGCTTGAGTATATATTTGATCATGGCGCAGCTCCTCTGTGAATAGACTATGGTTCAACACCAAAGGGGCTTGCGCCCCTTTGGTGTTGTGAAAAACGGGTCTTCAGACTTAGCCAAGCGTCGCCGTGCGGAAGGAAAGCGTGCCGCTGGGCGAGATGACAACACCGTTCAGATTCTTATTGTAGACATAGCCCTCGTTACGGCCGAATGTCGGGAACATCGGGACATCCTCCCACGCAATCTGCTGGATCTGCTGGCAGGCATCCTTAATCTCCGCTGTGTCGTTGGAGGTCTTGGCGGTGATATACAGTTCGTCACAGACGGGGTTATCGTAGAAGGAGATGTTCTGGGAGCCGAAACTACCGGAATAATAGCACTCTGCAGATGTCAGCGGGTTTCCGGTGGTATCGCCCCAGCCGCCGGTAAGCATCTGGAAGTTCATGCCGACCATGTTCTCAAGAAACACGCCGAATTCCTGCGTGACGAGCTCCACATTGACGCCGATGGACTTCAGATCTGCCTGATACGCCTGCATAACAACGTCATTGTTGGAATAACCGATAATCTCAAACGTAAGCGGGTTGCTCTCGTCATAGCCCTCGGCAGCGAGCAGCTCCTTGGCCTTCTCCAGATCATAGGTGATGGCATCGTCGGATGCGTAATAATACTCGGACATCATGGGGAACATGGAGTCGATGGTGTGGTAGTTCTCACCCTTGACATTCAGATAGCCTTCCTTATTGTAGGCATAGGCCATCGCCTTACGGACATTGACGTTGTCAAACGGCGGCTCCTGCGTGTTCATGGCCACGAACGCAGTGTAGGTCGTGTCGCCGGTGTAGAAAACGAGGTTGTCGTTGGCCTCGGCGCGGGCATAGTCGGTCGCGTCGATCTCAGTGAAATCAGCGTCGCCTGCCTCAACCGCGATATAGGCTGCGGAGGGCTCTGCGATCGCCTTGAAGGTGATGGTTTCGATAGAGGCCTTCTGGCCGGGGTAATCCGCCCATGCGGTCAGGACAGCCTTCTCGCCCGGGACAAACTCGGACATAACGTACGGACCGGTGCCGATCGGTGCGTTGGCATATGCGTCGCCGACCTCTTCGCAGTAGGACTTGTTCAGGACGGGGACTTCAACCAGATCGCGGATGAAGCCGCTGTTGGCCTCCTTCAAAACGATGGTCACGACATTACCCTCAGCGGAGACGCTGTCGATCTGTGCGTACAGGTCGGCTGCCTGAGAAACATTTTCCAGACGGGTCAGGGAATAGACAACGTCCTCGACCTCCAGCGGCTCGCCGTTCTGGAACATGAAGCCGTCGCCGACAGTCAGCTTATAGGTCAGCTCGTCCGGCTGCTCCCAGGAGGCGATCACGCCCGGCTGGAGCGAGAAATCCAGATTGCAGTTGAGCAGATTGTCATAGACATGGCTCATGATGGTAAAGGTGTTGATGGCGTTGGCAACGCTGGGGTCCATGTTATTGCCGACGTCGCTGAGCACAACGGTAATGACGCTTGCGGACGGCGCTGCGGATTCTGTTTCGGCAGCTGCCGTGCTGCTGTCAGCTGCGGGTGTGGTGTCAGCGGGCTTGGTGCTGCCGCTACAGCCGGCAAGTACGGTGAGCAGCATGGCTGCGGCCATCAGGATTGCTACAAAACGTTTCATAAAAAAGATCCTCCTTTTGATTGATAAATGGCGTTACTTCTTCCAGACCTGCTCAAAGACGCGCAGCCAGTTTTCACCTAAAATTTTGCGGATTGCCTCGTCGGAATATCCACGCGCGACAAGGCCGCGGGTCACATTGATAAACGAGCGGTAATCCTTCAGCCCGTGGATCCATTCGGTAGACGGACCGTTGCCGGGCGCGAAGCCAATCGTCGGGGCGACGTACTTCTTAAAGGTAATAGCCGCCCATTTGGTCTGCGGCATGGGCCAGTCCGTGCCGATGCCGACATGATCGATACCGACCAGCCTGACGACATAATCGATATGATCGATAAAATCATCTACTGTCGTATTTTCGGGGTCCGCGCCCGTGAACCACGGCATTGCGAAAATACCGACAACACCGCCGGTATCGGCGATCGCGCGGATCTCGTCATCACTCTTGCAGCGTGCGTGGAAGTTGACCTTCTCCACGCCGGTATGGGATGCGATGACAGGCGCCTTGCTGTACTTGCAGGCATCCATCGTGGTATGATAGCCGCAGTGTCCGGTATCGACCACGATACCAAGCTCGTTGCACTTTTCCACAAACCGGATACCGAACTTGGACAATCCCGCTCCCCCGTTCGGCTCCATACAGCCGGCGCCGATCAGATTCTGATTGTTATAGGACAGCTGCTGCACGCGCAGGCCATAATTGTACAGAAGCTCCAGCAGCTTCAGATCCTTGCTGTAGCCCTCCGCCTCCTGGCTGGTGACGATACCGGCCTTCAGGCCCTCTTTTTTGCAGCGGCGGATCTGTTCGACCGACGTGCATTTGACCAGCCACGGGTAAGTATCGAACTCAGCCTGCAGCTCAACTGCCGAGCGCAGCGCCTCATCTCGGTCCGTAACGCTGAGCTGGCGGCAGCCGCCAGTCAGACCGCTGTCATACCAGCAGTCCTTATACAGCTGCGAATACGAGCCGCCGATCATCCGGCGCAGGATCTCAGCCGTTGCCCAGTTACACTGGGCGATCTCGTCGCCGGGGCAGGCTTCCTGTGCCAGCGCCAGCAGCTCCTCCTCCGCGCCCTCCGGCAGGGAGTACGTCCCGACAGGTCCCTGGAACAGCATGTCCAGAATGATGCTGCTCTCATGCAGCGTTCTGGCTCTTGCCTCCTGCTCCGCAGTCAGAGAAAAATCATACAGGGGTTCAATCATCATACAACCGCCTCCATTTTCTTCCCCTTTTCAAATACATAGTTTCCGGCGGCCAGATCCTCAACGGCAATCCCCTGCGATTCATAGACCGTAATGTCCTCTGGACTGAGCCGTCCGGCAAGCTCACCGGACAGAACCTGTCCGATCTCACCCAGAAGATGTGACTCAGCAACCTCGCCGCCGCGCAGCGGGATCAGGAAATCTCCCGCCTCGTGCATGCACGATTCCCGGCTGTCGCAGAACAGACGCGCTCTGCGGATCGCCTCGGTGTCAAGCTCCCGGTTCGCCGCGCCGCACGCGCCGACGGCATTGACATGCGTCCCGGCGGACAGATGCGCGCCAAACAGGATCGGCTCGCGCGCCGCGGTCACGGTGCAGACGATATCCGCGCCCGAGACAGCAGCCTGTACATTGCCGCTGCAGTCGACCACAGGAATGCCGAATTTTGCTTCCATCTCTGCTTTATAGCGCCGGACGCTTTCCGGCACGATATCCCAGACGCGAACCTCGCGAATCTCACGCACAAGATGAATCGCCTCCAGATGGCGTCTTGCCTGCAGGCCGGAACCCAGAATGCAGAGCGTATGCGCATCCTTCCGCGCCAGCGCGTCGGTCGCGGCAGCGCTGACAGCAGCGGTGCGGACGCCGGTGATGGCGTCGCCGTCCAGCAGCGCCTTCAGCATGCCGGTATCCAGGTCGAACAGCAGCACAACGCCCTGATGCGACGGCAGTCCGCGCTGGAAGTTGTCCGGGAAGACTGTGATCGCCTTTACACCCATAATTCCGGCAGCTGTGTTCGCCGCAGGCATCAGCCCCAGCAGCTTTCGTTCGCTGACCGGCAGGACGCTCCGCAGCGTCTGGATGGTGCGGCCCGCGGAATAGTCGATCAGGACATCCCGCATGAGCCTGATACAGCCGCCCATGTCCAGAAGAGCGCAGACCACTTCTTTCTCATAGTAATGCATGTCAAAACCTCTCGAAAAGAATTTTATTTGATGCTTTCTTGCATGATAATTATAGTAGAGAAGTTCCAGACTGTATATTGACAATAAATCGTCATTAAATTATCATAGGGTGTATCTGAAAACTCATGATGTGACCGGCAGCGAGGGATTTTTGCGTTGCGCAAGACATTTTTTCGCAGGAATACTGACGTATTTCAAGGAAAAATGACGCGGCGCACCGCAAAAAGGCCTGCTGTCCGGGTGCGTTGGGAGTTTTCAGATACACCCTAGTAAAAAACACAGAGGAGGCGCAGCGTCATGAGCTTCAGGCTTGCGCTGGTCGGACACGGCTCGTCAATCAGAGAAATCCAGGAGATCGTAGCCGAAACATTTGAGAATATCGAAACTGTCGGAATTGAGATGCCCAGTGATGAGCGGGTCGATGAGGCGGCACAGGCGCTGAGGCGCTGTCTGCCGGAGCTGGACGGCGTCCTCTACACAAGAAGCGAGCCGTATAAGCTGATGGTGAGCCGCGTGGATCATGGGGCGGTGCTGGCGCGGTATGTCAACGTCGACGCAGCCAGCTTCGTCCACGCGCTTTTGATCGCGCAGAGCAAATACCACGCGGATATTTACAGAGTCAGCGTAGACACGCTGGACTATGTCACCGTTATGAAGACGTATCGTTCGCTGGAGCTGGACATGGATCACGTGCAGCCGGTCAGCATCAGCGTGGATACCAATGCGGCGCATTTTGTCGACGCAACGGCAAAGACGCACCGCGAGAGCTACCGCAGTGGCCTGTGCAGCGTCTGCATTACAAATATCCGCAACGTGCAGGACACGCTCGCAGCCGAGGGCATCCCCTGCGTGCTGATGGCGCCGAGCCCAGATAATTATATCAGCGAGGTGCGCCGTCTGATCCTTTCCTGGCACGTGAAGGAAAAGGCAAAGGAAGGCAGTGTGATCATCCGGATCCACGCAGAGCTCAGCGGTGATTACTATCTGAATCGGAAAACGATGGTGCAGAGCGTACTGGATCTGGCCAAGCTCGCGGAGCAGATCGTTCTGTTTGCGCAGCTGGTGAGCGGCGCGTATCTGCGCATGGGCGAGCAGGATTTCGCCGTGATCTGCAGCTACGAGGTGCTTTCTGACACAACGGATCGGTTTTCCCACTTTGATCTTCTGGCGCAGGTCTACGGCGGAACGCCCTACCGACTGGCGGTCGGGATCGGAACAGGGCTGCACTTCCAGCAGGCGCTGGCAAACGCGGAGCTCGGCACGCAGCGTGCATGGGAGGAGGGCTCCAACCGGGCGTATCTGGTCTACGCGGAGGATCGCTTCGTCGGCCCCATCCAGCCGAACGAGCTGATGCATGTAAAGCGGAGCCAGTTTGACCCGCAGCTGCTCAAGGTCGCGCAGGACTGCGCGCTGTCGAACAATACGGTTCTGAAGATCAGCACCTTCGTGCAGCGTAAAAATAACGGCACGTTCTTTACCGCGGAGCTGGCCGAGGAGCTGCACATCAGCTTCCGCACAGCCGCGCGCATCGTGGAAAAGCTGGAGCAGAACGGCTATATCGTCGAGGTCGGCCGCAGCGTTCTCAATGGTCGAGGCCGGCCGACCCGCGTCTTTCAGCTGCTGCGCTGAATTTCACGCAGAAAATCAGTTCCAGCGATATGACCCGACGCAGTGTGTTTTTACCGCAATGCTGCAGAACAGCGGCAGCTATACGCCGCGGAAAAGTTTGGATCCTTCCGGTTTGTCCGGATGGTTTTTACGGAATGGATGCGCGAACGGCGGAGAGGATCGCTATCTTATCCTCCCCGCCGCTCTTCTTGTTTTCACCTGATCCAATGGTCCTGTTTTCAGCAGCCAAGACCATTGCCGCGCGGCCCGTTCGCCCCTGCGTATTTCTCTGTTCCCTGCGGCGCAACTTTTGCGCCGTCCTCTGCCCGGCTTATCTTTCAGCGTAATTGCGCCGGTTGACATCATTTCGATCCGTGTTTTTCAAAATTAACAATTCTCAAACAAAACGCAAACAATCGTGAAACGCAGCGCTTGTATGCTATCCTCACTATGAAGCAGGGAGCAATGGTATGGCACAAGGGAAACGGATATTACAGTGCCTGCTGTTTCCGGCAGGGCGGCTTGTTCTGGCGAGCATTCCCATTACAGCGGCCGGACTGATTTTTGTATTTGCACCTGCGAATCAGGGCCATTGGCTGACATATCCGGTCTACGCCTTTTCCGCGTATGCGCTTACCATTGTCTGCGCGCGTATCGTCAAAAATGCCGGTTATGCCCGGCAGGATGTGAACGCCGCTATGGATCGTGTGCTGGTCATCCGGCGGTATTTGACAGAGCCGGAATTTCAGGTGCGTGTTTCGCTTTACCGTTCGCTGGTGATCAACCTCGGCTATGTTGTATGGAATCTATTCTGCGGCATCCGGTATCGTTCTGTATAGTTCGGGACGCTGGCCGGCTACGAAAAAACTTGGTCGTCGCAAAAAATCCTCTCATTACTAGTAGGGATAAAAATCGCAGTTTTGACAGCTTGTTTTCAAAAAATTCAGAATTTTTTTCGCCGTTCAAAACGTCTCCCTATTTAATCCGACACTATTTTCGATTGAGGTGGCAGACATGAAAATCGCTTTCTATTGCAGAGTGGACGGACAGGGCTTCGGCTTTGTCCTCCCCGATGAAGCTGACAAGCTCCGCGAGTTTTTCGCCGAGCATCAGGATAAGCCTGTGCTTGAAAATCCATCAAGCGCAAGCTAAAAATTTTTGTCGTGTGCTTGACATGCGGGTGTCTCAAGTCGTGAAATCTCAAGTGTTCCAGCCCTGCATCTTTCAGGATTTTCTTGTGGATGTTGACCACCGAGTCCGGGTGGTACATCTCGCCTGTTTTCGGAGATGGGAACATCCATGGGCTGCCGGGATGCTTTTGGTGTTCTGCGACCAGCAGATCGACGGCCTCCTGTGGAATTGAGATTTTTCTGATCGAGTTTTCCGTTTTCGGGCGCGTGATGTCCGGTTCGCCTGCGCTGTTGCGTCCGGCCTGCTTGCTTACGGAAATCGTCTTGTTTTCGATGTCCAAGTCCGACCATTGGAGCGCCACCAATTCGCCTTTGCGCAGTCCGCTGATGAGCTCCAAATAGAACATCGGCAGGACACCACGCTGGTCGGCGGCTGTCAAATAGGACTTGATTTGCTCTGGCGGCAGGATCTTCATTTCGTGCTTCGGGATTTTGGGCGGAATGCAGTCATCTGCCGGTTTTCGGACAATCAGCCGTTCTTTGACTGCGCGGTCGAGGGCATTGTGCAGCATCGTGTGGATGCCGCAAATCGCGTCCGGTCAGCTTTTTGAGTGGAATATCGCCAATACGCGGCGCGGTGTGATCTGCTTTTTATTGATTCTTGAAAAACGCTACCACAACAGCGCCGGGGCCCGCATGGGTTCCGATCACACTTCCTACGGTCGTATAGCGAATTTCTTTCAGGTTTCCCTCCCAGATGTGACGGCTGTCTTCGATATATTTTAGCAGCAGTGCGTCAGAAATTCCACTGTAGCCCAGCAGAACCGGCCTGCTGAAATCAATGCCGCCGGCCTTGTCGATCTCCTGAACGAGCAGATTGTTCCCCATTTTGGAGCCGCGTGCTTTTCCCAGCAGGTGAATCTCGCCGTCAATAACGGAAAGCACGGGCTTGATATTCAGTACCCCTCCGGCGAATGCGGCTGTCTTTGAAATGCGGCCGCCCCGCTTGAGGTATTCGAGAGTATCCACCAGCGCCACAACAACGATTTTTTTCTTCTCTTCCTCCAGTACCTGCGCAGTTTCCTCTGCGGTCATTCCTGCATCCAAAAGGCGGAACGCAAGCTCCACCAGAATCCCTGTTCCCATCGCTGCGCTGGTACCATCTACAACATAAATGTTTTCATAATCCGCCGCCGCGATCATGGCGCTTTGATATGTGCCGGAAAATTTGGATGCAAGGGTAATAACAACGGCTGATTCGCCCGCCTGCCTTGCCTTTTCAAATTCCTTTATAAAGGCGTCCGGCGTTGCCTGACTGGTGGTGGGCAGCACATCGCTTTCGATGAGCTTTTCATAAAATGTTTTGTTGTCGATGGTCACGCCATCAATGTATTCCTCCTGCCCGAAATGAACGGTGAGGGGTACCGTAGATACCCGTGCTTTGATCTCAGGAACTAAGTCCGCAGTGGAATCAACAATAATCCTTGTTTTCAATTTCGTCAATCTCCTATTCTTCGCTATTTTGAGCGATGGCCTCAAGACTTATGCTGATGGCAGAAAGGCTGCGGTAAAATGTCGCTCGTTCGTCCTCCGTAAGGGTACGGCTGACCGTATCAAGGACGGCGCTGATTTTCTCCGCGATCCGTTTGCCGGCCTCCTGACCTTTTTCGGTCAAGCGCAAAGGGCTTCTGTACCGTTTGGCCCGTTCAGAATTCCGGACGATAAATCCGTTACTTTCAAGATGCTCCAACGCACGGGAAATGGTCGCCTTGTCCTCCTCGCAGTGCTCGCACAGCTCCGCCGCAGTCACGCCATCCAGAGAATATATGTAGTACAGACAGGACACATGGGCACTTCGCAGATGATAGGCAGCCATCTCCTGATTTTTTATCCTCCGTATGTCGCGGCTGATCCGGTTGATCAAAACCGTAAACGTCTCAAATCGCTCCTGCATGGCTGCGCTCCTCCCTCACGAATGCTTTTGTTGAAATCTCAACTTTCGGACTATACCACATGGATGTTGAAATGTCAACAGCAAAGTTCCGCACAGCCATTACTCTTTGATTATAGCATTCCACGCCGTGAGGTGGTCCCGTCGTGGGTTTTCTGTTATTTTATCGGGTTGAGGGTATGGTCATCAAGAACACTACAAAGCCCTCACCGGAGCAGCTCCGGCGAGGCTCTGCTTTTGACCACATAAAATGCCACAGACGGGTGTGGAACACATGGGGGGGATGCGGGTCACAAGATGTTAAGAAAGGAATTAGAAGTGAGAGGAAACCGCTAAAAACGGCTAAAAAGTGCAGGAAAAATATTGCGGTAGTTCTTTGTCTACTGCGGCGCAGTTTTTGCGTCAGGTTTCTGGGTTTGACCCACACGGCGAAACGAGCGGATGGAAACAGTGGAAATAAGAGACGCAAATAGCATTGATTTCAGAGCAGAAAGTGCTGAAAAGGTCTAAAAATCATTATTTTTATAGTTTTTCTACTCTTCGTAATCAGCAGGTCGCCGGTTCAAGTCCGGCCACTAGCTCCACCAAACCGGTGAAAATCGAGAGATTTTCGCCGGTTTTCTCTTTTATTTGTTCGAATTTTCAGGTGTCAAAACCGCCTGACCCACACCGTGACCCACACGGCGAAATGTCCAGAGAGCGGCGGAGAGGATGATCGTGTCATCCTCTCCGACGCTCTCTACTTTTTTACATGACCTGCGCCATGAAATTGCCCATCTTTTCTGCTGCACTTTCCTGCATCTGGCGCGTGACGTGCGTGTAAGTGCGGAGCGTGAAGCCCGCATCGAAGTGTCCGAGCATACTCGATACGGTTTTCACGTCCACGCCGTCTTGCAGTGCCAAGGTCGCGAATGTGTGCCCTTACGGTATAATTACGACAAACCGGAAAAGCCCCGTATATCAAGGATTTTCATCCTTTTCCAAACCGAGAAATCGAGCCGCGAAGTAGTTATATCGTAGGGGGTGTTATAGTAACGACAAAAAAAATACCGTTTGGGCGGGCTGTCAGCCCGTCCAAGAAATCAGGACATTTCCTCTGAAAAGAAGAAATGTCCTTTTTTTGTACCCAAAATCAGATGCCGACAGGAGGAACACAATGCCTGAAAAAACCGGGCAGAAGGAACCGGGCAAAAAGCCCGCGCCATCCAAAAAGCCGAAACCGCAGCAGGAAGTAGTTGTTCAGATTCCGCTCTCTGAGCTGCATCCGTTCCCGGATCACCCCTTTCAGGTGCGGGAGGATGCATCCATGCAGGAAACCGCCGAAAGCGTCAAGGAATACGGTGTCCTCGTCCCCGCGCTGGCACGGCCACGGGAGGACGGCGGTTATGAGCTGATCGCAGGCCACCGCCGCAAACACGCCTGTGAGCTGGCGGGGCTGGCCACCATGCCCGTCATTGTCCGCGACATTGACCGGGACGCTGCCACCA
>ENA-UAOK01000777-UAOK01000777.1-human-gut-metagenome-genome-assembly--contig:-NODE-777-length-16941-cov-8.832169_pt1 | contig 16941 bp, 19 predicted proteins | sample MGYA00243467_ERZ654553 | MGnify/ENA primary metagenome ERZ654553 (study PRJEB26926, sample SAMN06164886) | human gut metagenome | biome: ENVO:00009003; feature: ENVO:2100002; material: ENVO:00002003...
TCTTGGAAACGGTATGCAGCCGTTCGTGAGCTATAATTACGGAAAGGCAGACTCCGCACGCCTGAAACAGGGGATCAAATATGTGACGATCATCGCGTTTATCTATGCGGTCTGCATCTGGTCTGTCTCGATGGCGTTCCCGGTAGTATACGCAAGGCTGTTTTCCGCAAGCGAGGCCGTCACGCAGATCGTCATGCGCTATACGCCGATGTTCCTGATGGGGTCCATCATGTTTTTCGTGCAGATGACGCTGCAAAACGTCAACGTCGGGCTTGGGCAGGCCAAGGAGGCGCTGCTGCTGGCGGTGAACCGGAAGGTCGTCATTCTGATTCCGCTCTGCTTTGTGCTGACGCATTTCCTCGGCTTCAAGGGCGTATACCTGTCGGAGGGCATCGCCGATCTAGTCGCAGGAATCGTGACAGCAATCGTCATTTTTACCAGCCTCCCAAAAATCTTCCGCCGCCGGGAGGAAGAAGTCAAACAGGCCGCGTCGAACTGACGCGGCCTGTTTGATAAGATCAAAAACCGGAAATCAGATGATGTTGTATTCCTTCAGCAGCTTCTCAATGTCGGTGCCCTTGATCTTGCTGAGGGCTTTTTCGAGGGCTACCTTCTGGACGAGGGAGAGCTTCATGTCGGTGGGCTTTTTGCCGTCGCGGAGCTGGACAGTCGCGTTCAGCAGGTCGCGCACATCATATACGCTGCCCCAGACCTCCGGGACGCCGCGGTCGACGTTCAGGAGCGTATAGACAGCCTCCATGCCGGTACGCATGGAATATTCGGTCGTGAAGATGGTGTCGCGCGGGGTCTCGGCGAACTGGCCGAGGAAAGCGAAGTTCACAGCACCGTCGGGCACGACCTTCGGGCGGTCGCCATAGGCACGCGGCATGAAGAACGCGTCGATATACGGCATCATAACGGGGACGGTGTTGGCGCTGTTCGAGGCCAGCTCTTCGATCTGATCCTCCGGCACGCCGATGTGGTACAGCCACTCCATGCAGATCTCCTTGCCGGTGCACTCGCGCATGGGCTTCTTCACATAATCGCCGGGCTTATCGGTAAACAGCGAATAGACCCAGACAAGGCAGTGATCTTTGGGCTGTGCGCGGAACTGCGGCTGGCGGTTGATTGTCCAGCTCATGAGCCAGCTGGAATCCTTGACGGTGACGATGCCGCCGGTCACAACATGACCGGTGAACGGGTCGCGCTTGCAGATGTTCTTGATATAGGGAATGATTCTCTGGTCGAGCGTTTCGACGGTTGCACTCATCCAGTTCGTCTGCTCGGGGTCATAGCAGAACTTATCAGGATGGCCGAAGGACGGGTCCTGTGCGGCGATCTTGCGCCACATATCCCAGCCGCCGCCGGGCTTGATCTCCGTGTTATAGGGGGCAGGCTCGTTCTGGCTGCCGCGGGAGGAATTTTCGACACAGCCGCCATTGGTAATAAAAACAAGATCGTTTTCTGTCAGATCGATGGCGTCCTCTTTCCCCTCGCGGATGATATCGATACGCTTGGCAAGCTTGCGGGCCGGGGTGCAGTCGAATTCCACGTTCACGACCTGCACGCCATAATGGAATTGAACGCCGAAGCCCTTGAGATACTCGACCATCGGCAGGATCATGGACTCATACTGATTATATTTCGTGAAGCGCAGCGCCTTGAAATCAGGCAGGCCGCCGATGTGGTGGATATAGCGCTGGATATAGAGCTTCATTTCCAGGGCGCTGTGCCAGTTTTCAAAGGCAAACATCGTGCGCCAATAGAGCCAGAAGTTGGAGTTGAAGACTTCGTCGTCAAAAAAGTCCGTGATGCGCTTGTCCTGCAGGTCTTCATTCGGGGTGAAGAACAGCTTCATGATCTCCATCGCACCCTTGTCGGAAATGTCGAACTTGCCGTCGGTATGCGCGTCCTGACCACGGTTGACGGTAGCGCGGCAGAGGGAATAGTTCGGGTCTTCCTTGTTCAGCCAGTAATACTCGTCGAGAACGCTTACGCCCTCCGTCTCGATGGACGGGATGGAGTGGAACAGATCCCACATGACCTCAAAATGGTTGTCCATCTCCCGGCCGCCGCGCATGACGTAGCCGACGTTTTCAAATTTATAGCCGTCGCACGCGCCGCCGGGAATCGAATCCTTTTCCAGAATATGCACGTGCTCGCCCTTCATCTGGCCGTCGCGGACGAGATAGCAGGCTGCCGTCAGCGCCGCGAGGCCGCTGCCGACGATATAGGCCGATTTCTGATCGACGCCCTCCGGCTTTTTGGGCCTTGCAAATGCTTCATAGTTACCGCTCGAATAATACATGATTCATACCTCCATAAAAAGTCTGGAAACAATGCTTTATGTTTCCCTTTCGATGGTATGAGCATACTACAGATTCCAAAAATGCGCCATAAGCAGAAAACGCCCTGTGATAAAGTTCTTATCACAGGGCATTGTTCTGTTCAGTTTTTTATCAAACGCCGGGATTTGATGCAGGCTTGTCCACGCGGAAGCGGTCAAGCGCGGCGGCGACGCTGCCGTGGATCACGCGGTCAAGGCGGTCGATGATCTCCTTCGGGTCGCCCTTCATATCGTGCTTGATCCAGTCGAGCATGAGGCCGACAAAGGCGTATTTGTAGACGTTGGCAATGAACGCTTTGTCCTCCGGGCGGACAGACATACCGACGGCCTGCTCTTCGACCACGCCCTCAAGCAGATCGTAGGTCAGCTTATAGAGATAAGTTTCAACCTGCTCCCGGCTGACGGAGTGGTAGACGTTCATAATGAAGGGCTTGTTCGCCAGAACGGCCTCGAAGATCTGCTCAAAGCCCTGCTGCCATGTTTCATAGGTCTTCTTTCCTGCCAGCGCCTTCGCCGCGTCCTCCTGACACGACCATTCGACCAGATCATAGATGTCCTTGAAATGATAATAGAACGTCATGCGGTTGATGCCGCAGTCATCGGCGATATCGCTGATGGTGATTTTATGGAGCGGCTTTTGCAGGAGCAGATTTTTAAGCGACTGCTCCAGCGCGCGTTTGGTCAGATCGGACATAGATGCCTCCTGTCTCGAACAGCGTTCGGGCGCTTTTCTTCAGATTACCCGCTTTTTGCTGAAATGTCAAGACGGCGGCTTGACAGGCAAGTGTACTATGTGTATAATACAGTCAGAAAGTGTATGACTTGAGTAATACGGTGGTGACGGATATGGTGTCGTTTGAGGCGTTCCGCGCAGTGGATGGGACGCCGGTGTATCTGCAAATTATCAACTTTATCAAGCGTGGCGCGATCGCAGGGACGATCAGGGACGGCGACGAGCTGCCGTCGCGCCGGGTTCTGTCGGCGCTGCTCGGCATCAACCCGAATACGGTGCAGAAAGCGTTTCACATTTTGGAGAAAGAGCATCTGATGGAATCGCGTACAGGCGCAAAAAGCTGCATGACGCTGCCGCCGGATATACTGGATGCGCTGCGGCGGGAGGTCTTATCAGACGAGCTGCGCACCATGGCCCGCACACTGCGGCAGCTGGGAATTTCCAAAGAAGAAGCGCTGCGTCTCATCGAGCAGGTGTGGGAGGAGGAAGCGCAATGAAAAAACAGGTATCCGTATTCGGATTGCATACGCGTGCGGCGCTGAACCGGCTGCTGCTGGCAGCGCTGGGGTTGCTGGCGGTCGAGTTGATCCTTGCCGGGGTGTGTATCGCGCGCGGAACAGCGCTTACGCTGTCCGGCAGCAGACTGGAAACTGCGCTGCAGCATTCGTTCCGGGCCGGGATTATCGCGCTTCAGGTGCTGCTGGCATACAGCCTCGGTTCAAACAGCCGGTACGGCTATACGCTGCAGCGGCTGCGGATATCGGAGCGCTGCGTCTTCCTCTGGAGCTGCGTTTGCAATACGCTCTGCTTTGCGGTCTTGTGGTGTGTGCAGATCATGGCAGCTGTGGGCGCGGCATTCTGGAATGCGAATAGCGCCCGGTATTCAGCAGGCCCGCAGGGCGTGTTTGTGGACTTCTACCGCAGCGGCTTCCTGCACGGGCTTTTCCCGCTGGCGGATGGGTATGTGTGGGCGCGCAACGTGCTGTTTATGCTGACGCTGGGATGTGTGACCGCGTGCATGCAGCTTGGCATGCGCAGGAAGGGCAGCCGCGGCTGGCTGGTCTGCATGGGGCTGACGTTCCTTCTGGTGCTGAACCTGCCAGTCCAATATACGGCGGGCAGAAGCACGGGCATTTTCCATGCGATTACGGCGCTGCTTGTCGGGCTCGTCTTTCTGGGGTTCGGGCTGACGCAGACACATAACGGAAAGGACGGGCTGGCAGATGAAGTGGAGTAAACGTCTTTCACGGTACACGCTGCCCGGAATGGGGCTGAATTGGGACGCTTCGTATTTCGGTCTGCTGTTTCTGGCGATGGTTTTGATCGTACTGTATACGTTTCTGCGGGAGTATCAGAACGCGCTGCGCGAACTCTATATTTTTCGCTACGGGACACAGATTCTGCGGCAGGGCGCTGTCATGCCGTCTCTGAATACGCTTATCCGGCACAAATTCACCGTCTTCTGGGCCTATACGGCCCTCTGCGCGCTGCGCGCGTTCGCCAATTACAGGTCGTTTTTCACGGAGACAAAGAGCATTTATCTCATGAAGCGGCTGAAGGACAAAAATGAGCTGTCCAGACGCTGTCTTGCAATCCCTGCGGCGGCCTGCGGCGCGGCGCTGGTTCTGTTTTTGCTGCTGTTACTGGTGTTCGTTCTGATTTACCGAACCGGTGTTCCGGCACGCTGTATGCCGCCGGAGGAAACTTTAAATATCTGGGGGGCGTTTTTCTGATGCTGGAAATCAAAAATCTCTGCAAGTGCTACGGCCAGACGCAGGCGCTGGACAATGTGCAGCTTTCTGTCGGGCCGGGCGAGATCGTCGGGCTGTTCGGGGAAAACGGTGCAGGCAAGACGACGCTGATGAAGTGCATTCTGCAGCTGATCTTATATGACGCTGGTGGTATTACGCTGGACGGCAAACTGATCACGCGGCAGAACATCGGCCGGTTTTCCTTCGCCACCTGCGAGCACAGCTTCTTCCCCGCCCTGACCGCCAAGGCCCACCGGGAATTTTATGAGGAGCACTTTGAGACGTTCCTCGGCAGACGCTTCGAGGGCCTGATGGACTTCTTTCAGCTTCCGATGGACAAGCCCATCCGCAGTTTCTCGACCGGGCAGAAAAACCAGTTTGAGGTCATCATGGCTCTGTCACAGGGCGCGGATTATATCCTGATGGACGAGCCGTTTGCGGGAAACGATGTTTTCAACCGCGAGGATTTTTATAAGGTTCTGCTCGGCATTCTCGAGCCGCACGAAACGGTGATCTTGTCCACACATCTGATTGAGGAAGTGACGGGCTTTATCGGACGGGCCGTTCTGCTGCACAAGGGCCAAATCGCGGGCGACGTGCAGACAACAGAGCTGGACGAACAGGGCAAAACACTGATGGACTATGTCAAGGAGACGTACAGCTATCAATCTGACCGCGTTTCCAGAGCGCTGACCGAGCTGACCGGCAAGGAGGACGAGGATGCGTAAAACGCTGATGATCTTTCTGGCGCTTGTTCTGGTGTGCGGCTGCGGCGCGGCATTGGCTGCGCAGGCGGTCAGTGCGCCGCGCGAGGAAATTTTGTTTCAGGAGCACATATTCTCCGGCGACCCGGCTGCGGCCGATGGGCTGACCGTGCAGCTCAAAACCGGTATGCGGTACAAGCTGAACTGGGAGAGCACTGTGCAGTTTTCCGCGCAGGATTATCGCGCGGAGACGAGCTTCCGCTTTCTGCCCGCCGGACAGGCGGAGCAGCCGGAGATGAGCTACCGCGGCGTTGAAATCAATTTTTACCGCGACGCGGCCACGACCGGCAGCGACGATGTCTTCGGCTTCTCAACGGCGTATCAGTCCTTGCTGGACACACTTTCGCCTGGCGAAAGCGGTTCCATGACGATCCGGTTTGCAGACTATTACGACGAATATCCGTTTGAGTTTTCCATCGATCTTCCGGGCGTTAATTATGACCCCCTTGTCAACTGGCAGGACGCCTCAGCGGACAGCGAATGGCTTGGTGAACGTGCACAGGTCGCGCTGGGCTGCTTTTTCCGCATTCCGGTTCTGCAGGATGAGTACGTAGAGCTTGGCATTGACAAGAATATGGACGGCAGCGGCTCTGCCCGGAGCATCTCCAGTGTCAGGGAGGGCGACCGGTTCTGGATGAACGTAGAAAGCGTTATAACGGACGACACCTGCTTCTTCTGGTTCGGCAACCGGACGGCCAAAGACCGGCTGGTCGACACAAGCCGCATTCCGGGCGGCTATGGCGTCTATATGCTCCCCTACGGGCCGCTTGCCCCGGATGCCGAGGCCAGCGCATTTTACGGCGGGAACACAAACGAGGTCTATACCGATCAGCTGACCTGCTTTTTCCCGGTCGATCCGGAGGCACGCATCGAGCATCTCGGGCTGACGCCGGACAAAACGCGGCTTTTGCTTCATACGGTTGAAAATAAAACATATTATGTAACCTTAATTGACTGCAAAACAGGCGCAATTCTGCAAAAGCTGGCGATATCGGACTTTGATCCGAAAGATAATTATGTAAACATAACCGAAACGGAGGATTGCGTCTGCATCCAGCAGACCCAGGGGCGCATCTGCGTCCTGACGCAGGATGCGGACGGACTGTACCAGATTGCGCTGCGTTCCGATTATTTGCCCGATGATCTGTACGCGCCAGTATACGCGACTGTCCGCGCGATGGCCTTTGACGGAAAACGGCTGGCCATAGTCAACAACGACGAGACTGTCCTGGCGAACGATGACAACCGTACAAAAAGCTATCTTGCCGGAACCACCGAGGCGCTCATCACGCCGGACGGCACCTATGTTGACAACTGCGGGTTTATTCTCACAGTTTTTGATGAAACAGGACTGGCCTACAGCGGTGGATATGTCAGCAGTCTGGAAGGCTGCAATTATGTAAATGGAAGAGCCATGCGATACGAAGACTTGATCCAGCCGGATACGATCACGCTCAGCTGGCAAGCCGACACGCCATAATATCCGCACTTCCCTACCCTCTGTCCATCCGGGCAGAGGTTTTTTTATTTTGGGGCTTGACAAATACAACTCTTTGTGTATAATAATATTAGTAATGATTATTATTTCTATTTCAGGAGGATATCCAATGAAAAACAATTCCAACACACTCGGCCTGCACAATATGAACGGGCTGTCCGCAGACGACAAGCGCACCTGCGCCCTGAATGACATGAACTGCCGCGCCGGTCAGCCGGAGCAGACTGCGTCTTTGCAGGATATGAACGCGGTGAACGAGCAGCCAGACATGGCCTGCAGCATCACCAACATGAACTGCCGCAAGGACTGACACACCACCTCCCCCGCCTGTATGCGCAAGCGTGCAGGCGGGGCTTGTATATCTGCTCGCTGTTCACGGAAAACTATGCAAAAAAGGAGGTTTTTCCATGAACAAGAAGCAGAAAAAAGAGCCGTTCAGTCTGAAAAACATGAACGGGCTTTCCCACGACGATGCGCGCACCTGTGCGCTGGACGATATGAACTGCCTGAACGGGCAGGAGGAACACCGTTCCTCCCTGCAGGACATGAACGCCGCCCGAAGCAGGCCTCACAGAAAGTATCACCTGACAGATATGAACGGCGAGGACGGGCGGTAGGTCTCCAATGCGCCAGTTGTAGGGGCCGATGTGGGCATCGGCCCCTACAAAGTCTCGGCGAATCCGTACAACTCGCAAATTCCGACCGCAAAGCTGATTTACCGCAGTTATTCAAACGCAACTATCTGCAAATTTAGTTGTCCAGTAACAGGCGGCGCGTACCATAGCGCTCGTAAGGTGACTATGTGTGATTGTAACGACTAAAAATTGGTGCCCGCCTGAATAGCACCCGCAGCATGCACCAAACGCGTCCAAGCGCCCCTTTTCTCCCCATTCTTTTCCGGCAAGGCGGAAAAGAATGGGCCGCCGGAGGCTTGACCAGCCTCCGAAACGGCCCATGTTTTCTATTCAAACATTCGTAAAATGATAGGAATGCCCCAGGTCGTAGGCCATTTTGTCGCTTTCGGAGATAAAGTCCATAAAGCGGTTCGCGGCAGAGGTCGGCGCAACGTCGCGCAGCGTGCACATACAAACGGAGCGCGGCGGGATCTCAAAGTCGGTGCGCAGCGGCAGGATGACGCCCCGTCCAAGGCCGGACTGCGAAAACTCCTCCGTCACGCAGGCCACGCCAAGGCCGATGCGGGCCAGCGAAATGAGCAGATTGTGCGAACCCAATTCGATCTCCGGCTTGATGCTCACGCCATGCTGCTGAAAAAACTGCTCGACATAGATGCGGGAGCTTGCCTTGCGCTCCAGCAGGATCAGCGGGAATTCCGCGATTTCTTCCATGGAATGTACATGGTCAAAATCGCAGTCATAATTCGGCGCGGCGACAAAGAGCTGGTGTGTGTCGAAGCAGTGCCGGACGGAATACGCGTCCTTGTCCTTCGGCTCGCTGGCAAACGCGATGTCGACCTGACCGGCGTGCAGATAGTCGAGCACCATCTGGCTCGTACCGTTCAGGATACGGATCTGGATGGCGGGATAGTTCTGGTGGAATGCCTCAAGGCGCGAAACCAGATAGGTCTTTGTGACCGTATCGCTTGCACCGATGATCAGCTCGCCCGTGAGCAGCTGGCGCGACTGCGCAAGCTTTTCCTCGCCGCACTGGATAAGCCCCAATCCGTGCGAGACATAGTCCAGCAAAAGCTTTCCCTCGCTGGTCAGGACGACGCCGCGCGTGCTGCGCGAAAACAGCCGGACCTGCAGCTGCTCCTCCAGCTGCTTGATGGACTGGCTGACTGCCGATTGCGATATAAACAGATTCTGCGCCGCGGCGGAGATATTGCCCATGCGGGCGACCTCCTGAAAGACGCGGTAAAGCTCTAATTTAACAGCCATAGCTGCCTCCTGTCATTACTAATATTTATAGAACTGATAGCAATGATTAAAAACATCTATTTTACTTATTGCCTGATTCCGATTATAATAGCCAAAAATGAAATTGTCCAGCACGAAGTTTATATCGTTGCCAATATAGTTCCGGATGTACGGCCCGGATGTCTCTACCGCAGCGCCAAAGCTGCGACTATTGGAAGTTCGCTCACGCAGGGCTTTGCGGTCCTGCGCGCGGCTTTTTATCATTGGCAGCAGGTTTTATCCCCGCTGTCTATTTTTATTATGTTTTTGGAGGAAGCTATGCAGGAGCTGAAGGATCGCATCGTCAAGGAGGGCAAGATTCTGCCCGGAAACATTGTAAAGGTCGACGGGTTTCTCAATCACCGCGTCGACTGTGCGTTTATGGGACGCATCGCAGATGAATTCAAAAAATATTTTGATCTCGACAACGTAGATCTCATTCTGACCGCAGAGGCCAGCGGCATTGCCCTTTCCGCGATTTGCGCGTACCGGTACGGCAAGCCCATGGTTTATGCGAAAAAGGCCAAGAGCGACAACATCGAAGGCGGCCTGTATCAGAGTGAGATTTTTTCCTATACTTACAAGAAAAAGGTCACGCTGCTCGTCTCCAAGGAGTGGATCCATCCCGGCGACCGCGTGCTCGTGATCGACGATTTTCTGGCGCGCGGCGAAGCGCTGCGCGGTCTGTGCGAGATCGTGCAGGCTGCGGGGGCTGAGCTGGTCGGTATCGGCTGCGCGGTCGAAAAGGGCTTCCAGGGCGGCGGCGACAAGCTGCGCGCGGCGGGCGTGAACCTGCACTCTCTCGCCATCATCGAAAGCGCGGAGCCGGGCAACATCGTATTCCGGGAGGAAGCATAATGGAAACTGTTCTGATTCTGGACTTTGGCGCGCAGTACAGCCAATTGATCGCCCGCCGTGTGCGCGAGCAGAACGTGTACTGCGAGGTCAAGCCCTGCTCCATCTCCCCTGCCGAGATCGAAAAAATTGCCCCCATCGGCATCATTCTCTCCGGCGGCCCGCAGAGCGTTTATGAATCTGTTTCCCCGCACGTGGACCCGGCGCTTTTTGCGCTCGGCATCCCCGTTCTTGGCATCTGCTATGGATGCCAGCTCATGGCATATTCGCTGGGCGGCACCGTTGCAGCAGCGACGGAAGCGACCGCCCGCGAATATGGCAAGACGCTGACCGAGTTCGATACAGACTGTTCGATTTTCCGGGGCCTTCCCGCATCCAGCGTGACGTGGATGAGCCATGGCGACTATATTTCCCAGGTGCCGGACGGCTTTGCCGTCACGGCAAAAACCGCCGTCTGCCCGACTGCAGCAATGGCCTGCCCGGAGAAAAAGCTCTATGGCGTGCAGTTCCACCCGGAAGTGCAGCACACCGTAGAGGGCAGCGAAATGCTCCGCCGGTTCCTCTATACCGTCTGCGGCGCGTCCGGCGATTGGACGATGGCAGACTACCGGCAGACCGCGATCCGCTCTATTCGGGAAAAGGTCGGTTCTGGCCGCGCGCTGCTGGCGCTGTCCGGCGGCGTAGATTCCTCTGTCGCTGCAGCGCTTATGGCGGAGGCTATCGGCAGCCAGCTCACCTGTGTGTTTGTTGACCACGGCCTGATGCGCAAAAATGAGGGCGACGAAGTAGAAGCTGCGTTCTGCAAGTGGGATATCCATTTTGTCCGCGTCAACGCGGAAGACCGCTTCCTTTCGAAGCTTGCGGGCGTTTCCGACCCGGAGACGAAGCGCAAGATCATCGGTGAAGAATTCATCCGTGTTTTTGAGACAGAAGCCAAGAAGATCGGCACGGTCGACTATCTTGTGCAGGGTACGATCTACCCGGACGTGATCGAATCCGGCCTCGGCAAGTCCGCCGTCATCAAGAGCCACCACAATGTTGGCGGATTGCCGGATTATGTCGACTTCAAGGAGATCATCGAGCCGCTGCGTATGCTCTTCAAGGATGAGGTGCGTCAGCTTGGCCGCGAGTTGGGATTGCCGGAATATCTGGTCATGCGGCAGCCCTTCCCCGGCCCCGGCCTCGCCATCCGCGTGATCGGTGATATCACCAAGGAAAAGCTCGATACGCTGCGCGACGCGGATTTCATCTTCCGTGACGAGATCGCCAAGGCTGGTCTTGACCGCAGCCTCAGCCAGTATTTCGCCGTTCTGACCTCCATGCGCTCCGTCGGCGTCATGGGCGACGGTCGGACGTATGATTACACACTTGCTCTGCGTGCTGTCAACACCAGCGATTTCATGACCGCCGACTGGTCGCGCATCCCCTACGACGTCCTCGACCGCATCTCCGTCCGCATCGTCAACGAAGTCCGCGGCATCAACCGCATCTGCTACGACATCACCAGCAAACCCCCGGCAACGATTGAGTGGGAGTGATTTTTTGAAACTCCGAACCCGTTGTGGCACAACGATTTTACGGTTTTATATCTCTCTTTTGATAACGATTTGATAACGCTCCCCATATACCGTATCATTCTATATTCCCACTGGATTGCGGGTAAAGAATGCTTTTTTACGGCTTATAAGTGAGGACAACCATATTAGAAAGCCCTTACCGATGGCAACGTCGGTAAGGGCTTTTGCTGTCTATTCGTCTATGTCAAGCCTGTCCCGGAACGCTTCTACCAGAAAATCGCTCAACTCTTTGGAGGGGACTTTGGCCCAGCGGTGAGTGGTGTCGTACTTGGGGTAGTTGTACCGCCAGCGGTCATAGTCTTCCCTGGTGATCTCCCCGGCCTCCAGCTTCTTGGCCTGCTCCGCCCAGGCGGACAGCATATCAAGCATATTGGTATAGGTCTTGCCTTTGGATTTGTCCAGACGCAGACAAACCTCGCCGTCAATCTCCCCAATAGTCAGCCCCCGAATATCCTCCAAAGCAAAGAGGGTGTGCATCAGGCCGATGTCGGTATCTATGTCAGGGACGGTCAGGGCATCAGGGGAAATATCAAAGAAGTCAGCCAGTGTCTTTGTCAGGTCGGCCTTGGGGGTGCGGCTCCCGGTTTCATACTGTGCCATACGCACATCGGCGGAGCGTTCCGGGAAACCCACCACCATGCCAAGATACTTCTGTGTGATGCCCTTCATGTTGCGGAAGAAACGAATACGTTCACCAATCGCCATAACTGCCAACTCCAATCTATGTAATGGGGACACTTGAAGTATAACAGATATGTTTAGACCAGTCAAGAGAAAAATAAATAAATTTGTTTATATTTTCTCGTTGGAAGGTCTTGACATAACGGAATAGAGTTAGTATAATAGGACTACGTTAAGCAAATAGCGTTAAATCAAAAGAAAGGAGGAATCCATATGGAGAACAGATTCATCCGGGCGGAAGAAGTTGCGGACGAGCTGGGTGTATCGAAGCCCTACGCCTATAAACTCATCCGGCAGCTCAACGAAGAATTGAAGGACAAGGGCTTCATCACCATCGCAGGGCGGGTCAACCGCCAGTATTTCAACGAACGGCTCTACGGGGCCAGAAAGGAAGGGAACTAAATGCCAGTCTTTAAGGACGAAGCAAGAGGAACATGGTACGTCATGGTGCGGTATCAGGACTGGACGGGGGAGCGCAAACAGAAGTGCAAGCGTGGCTTTGCCACCAAACGGGAGGCCCAGGAGTGGGAGCGCAGTTTCCAGATGCAGACCTCCGGCGACCTGGATATGACCTTTGAAGCCTTTACCGAGCTTTACACCAAGGATGTGAAACCCCGGCTCAAGGAGAACACCTGGCTGACCAAGGAGAACATCATCCAGAAGAAAATTCTGCCCTACTTTGGCAAGCGGAAGATTAGCGAGATCACCACCAAGGACGTGATCGCATGGCAGAACGAGTTGCTGGCCTACCGGGACGAGAAGCGCAAGCCCTATTCGGCTACCTATCTCAAAACCCTGCACAACCAGCTTAGCGCCATCTTCAATCACGCCGTCCGCTTCTATGAGCTGCGCTCCAATCCCGCCGCCAAGGCTGGAAACATGGGGTCAGAGGAACGGAAGGAAATGCTGTTCTGGACGAAAGCGGAGTACCAGAAGTTTGCGGACGCCATGATGGACAAGCCCGTTTCCTACTACGCCTTTGAAATGCTCTACTGGTGTGGTATTCGGGAGGGGGAACTGCTGGCCCTGACCCCGGCAGACTTTGACTTTGAGGCCGGGACGGTGAAAATCAGCAAGTCCTATCAGCGGCTCCACGGCAAGGACGTCATTACCACGCCAAAGACGAAGAAAAGCAACCGCACCATTAAAATGCCCAACTTCCTCTGTGACGAGATGAAGGACTACCTGGGGATGCTCTACGGCATCAAGAAGAAGGAGCGCATTTTCACCATCACGAAAAGCTATCTCCACCATGAGATGGACAGAGGGGCGAAGTCGGCAGGGGTCAAGCGTATCAGAATCCACGACCTCCGGCATTCGCACATCTCACTTCTGATTGACATGGGCTTCTCCGCTGTGGCGATTGCTGACCGCGTGGGGCATGAGAGTATCGAGATCACCTACCGCTACGCCCACCTGTTTCCGTCCAAGCAGACGGAGATGGCGGACAAACTGGACTTTGAAAGGATGGGAGCGTAATGTCAGCTAAGAATTTGGACACTCACAACCGCTGGAGGAACAAGACCGTGGCCTTCCGGGTATCCCCGGAGGAAAACGAGCAGATCGACGCCGCTGTGCGGCTCTCTGGCCTGACGAAGCAAGACTACATCACCAAGCGGCTCCTGTGCCGGGACGTGGTAGTGCAGGGCAATCCCAGGGTGTATAAGGCCCTGCGGGACGAACTGGCCACTGTGCTGGCCGAGCTGTGGCGGATCAGGGACGGGGCCAACGTGGACAGCGAGCTGCTGGACACCATTCGGATGATCGCCGCTATCATGGGCGGCATGAAGGAGGATTGATAGATTGATGGATTCCAGAGAAACGAAAAGGACTGTCCCGGTTCCGTCTGCGCCAACAGACGGGGAACAGCCCATTTCACAAACAACTGCCAAAAGTATAGCAGAGGAAACGGCTGAAAACAACCCCCAAGAGGAAAGTTTGGAAGAAATGCTCCGCATGAGCGACCCGGCCTACCTCCACACGGTTTCTATGAACGACCTTTACCAGAACATCTACCAGAGCAGACCGCCCGTCATTGACGGTCTGCTCTACCCTGGGACATACCTCTTTGCGGGAGCGCCCAAGGTGGGCAAGTCGTTCCTGATGGCTCAGCTTGCCTACCATGTCAGCATGGGCCTCCCCCTGTGGGGCTATCCTGTTCACAAGGGGACTGTCCTCTACCTGGCGTTGGAGGACGACCACCGCCGCTTGCAGGGGCGGCTATACCGAATGTTCGGCACAGAGGGCACCGACAATCTGCTCTTTGCGGTCTACGCCAAACAGCTTGGCGTTGGCCTGGAGGAACAGCTAAAGAAGTTCGTCCGGGAACACCCGAACACCAAGCTGATTATCATTGACACTCTCCAGAAAATCCGGGAGGCTGGCGGGGATAAGTACAGCTATGCCAATGATTACGAAGTGGTGGGGAAACTGAAACGCCTTGCCGATGATTGCGGCGTCTGCCTCCTGCTGGTACATCACACCCGCAAACAACAGGCCGATGATAAGTTCGATATGATTTCCGGCACCAACGGCCTGCTCGGAGCGGCGGACGGGGCCTTTCTTCTTCAAAAGGAGAAGCGGACAGACGGCAGCGCCGTTCTGGACGTGGCCGGGCGTGACCAGCAAGACCAGCGATTCTATCTTACCAAGGACAAGGAACGGCTGATATGGACGCTGGAGCGTACGGAAACGGAGGCATGGACAGAGCCGCCCGACCCGGTGCTGGAGGCCATAGCCGCCCTTGTGACGGTGGAGAAGCCGACCTGGGGTGGTACGGCCACCGAGCTGGTAGCGGCGCTCCAGACTGACATGAAGCCCAACGCCCTGGCGATGCGGCTAAACGTCCGGGCCGGGAAGCTGCTGACAGACTACCACATCCGCTATGAGAACAGCAGGAGCCACGCCGGGAGAAGTATCAGCCTGACGCTGGAACCGTCCCAGGCGTGACGACCGTGACGGCTGTGACGGCTTTTTTGAGAGTGGCGGCGGTGTCTGAAACATCGTCACGGTCGTCACGGCTGTCACGGGGAGCAGCAAAGTTTAGGCGGGGTGCAGGGTGCCCTTTTCAAAGGGCGGCCCTGCTGGGGGAGGCAACCGCAGTTGCCGGGGGCAAAGCCCCCACACCCCCTCGGAGAGCCCACGACACTTTGCAGACCGAAGGGATGAAAGTGTCATAGTGGGTTATTACACTTCCCGCAGGAAGTGCCTCCCCCGAACCCCCGTCCTCTTTCAACAACCCAACATCTGAAACAGGAGGATTTTTGCCTATGGCGAGAGGCGACGGTATTGACCGTACCAACGCAAGAAATATGAGGCTGACCGAAACCAAGATCGGTAACACCCAGCAGCACAACGAGCGTGAGAAGGATTCCTATGTCAATCAGGACATTGTACTGGAGCGGACGCCGCTCAATGTCCATTTCAAAACCCCGTCTGCCGGGTATCGAGAGATGTTTGCTCGAATGGAGGCTGATGGCGTGATTTCCACTCGTGGTATCAAGGAGGATGCCTTTCGATATGGTGAGCTGGTCTTTGACGTAAACTCCGCTTACTTCTACAACCACGGCGGCTATGACTTTGCAAAACAATTTTACACCGAAGCATACAAAGCCGCAATCAAAATCGTGGGCGGAGAGCAGTATATTTTGTCGGCGGTCATGCACGCTGACGAGCGCAACCGGGCCATGTCCGAGGCGCTGGGGGAGGACGTGTACCACTACCACCTCCATGTGGTTTATATCCCGGTAGTGGAGAAGGAGATACGCTGGACAAAGCGGTGCAAGGACAAGTCCCTGGTGGGCAAGGTCAAGGAAACGATCATGCAGGTGAGCATGAGCAAGAAGTGGGCGTCCAAGCCCATTCTGGACGAAACCACCGGGGAGCCGTTACGCACAGCTAAGGGCAAACCCGTTCTACGAAAGTCGTACAGTGTCCTGCAAGATGATTTCTTTGAGCATATGCGCTCCGCTGGCTATGACGATGTAGAGCGTGGGGAACGTGGTAGTTCCGAAGAACATTTGACTGTTACGCAGTTCAAGACGGAGCGTGAGCAGGAACGGCTTGCACAGCTTCAAGAGGTGTCGGCGCTGGCCCAGGTTGAGGCCGACAAAAAGAATAAGGAGGCAGCATCAGCTGAGAAGAAAGCGGCCCAGGCCAGGGCTAAGCTGGACGATGTAGCGCCCTTGCTCAAGGGCATGGAGAAACTGGCGGCGGACTTCTCCGACGACCCGGAGCGGACGCTGCCGGAGGCGGGGCCGCTGGAATCGGCCAAGTCCTACCGGGAGAAAAAGGCCAAGCCCCTTTGGGAGAAGATCGTCAAGGTGCTGCGCTCCGTCTACCGGGCCTACTTCGACCTCAAGAGCAAGTTTGAGCGGTTGCAGAGCGCCTATGATCGTGAGGTCAGTAAGAACGGCTCCCTGTCAGCCAGGATTTATGAGGTTTGTGCCGAGAGGGACGGCTTGAAAGGGCAAGTCAGGGACTATGAGCGGGTCAGACGGGCCATTGGCCCGGAACAGGCGGACAGGATACTGGAGGCAGCTTACCAGCAGGAACAGGTCGAAAAGGAGCGGAAATGGGGTGCAAGGTCAAAAATGAGGGTAGGCGCACGATAATCACAAAAAATGGAGGTAATTTCATGGAAAAGTACATCTTTGACGAGGGCAACGGTCTGTGGTATGAGTTGCAGAGGGACTAACAATATTCGGGCGTGTGCGGCGGAAATCGTGGACACAGAAATTATTTGCGCATGAGGCCCCAAATCGGAGGGTGTCCCGGTGAATGCCCTCCTGATTTATTTGGGACAGCGGGTAAAAACTTC
>ENA-UAOK01000797-UAOK01000797.1-human-gut-metagenome-genome-assembly--contig:-NODE-797-length-16630-cov-9.059668_pt1 | contig 16630 bp, 11 predicted proteins | sample MGYA00243467_ERZ654553 | MGnify/ENA primary metagenome ERZ654553 (study PRJEB26926, sample SAMN06164886) | human gut metagenome | biome: ENVO:00009003; feature: ENVO:2100002; material: ENVO:00002003...
GAGACAGACATCGCCGTCGGGATCCCCCACCGTGGGGTCGTATTCATAGCCGCAGCCGCTGCACACGTAGGTCTTGTAAGGCGGGCGCTCCTTCTTGGGGCGGTCCCTGCGGGGGGCGTCGGTGCGCGGCTGATCCTTTGGCGCGGGCGCGGGTTTTTCCGGGGCGGCAGTCTCCTGCGGGCGTTCGCCTGCGGGCTTCGTGCGGCGGCCGCCGCGCCGGCGGCGGCGATTCGCGCTCTTTCCGGCTTCTTCGCCGGCTGCCTCCGCTGTGTCCAGCGCTTCCGGCTCGATCACGGCGACGGCGTCCGGATAGATGACCTCCGGCAGCTCCTCAAAAAACGCCTCCGTCTTCTGCACCGGACGCGGTTTGGAGGAAATGGGTGCAAAATCGCGCGGGATCGGCGGGTCGTTTTTGCGGGCCTTTCCGCTGCGCAGGATGTAGATATCCGTATTTTTATAGCTGCCGATCGTCTCCGGGTGGTCTTCCATGCGGACTCTGACGCTCTGGCGCAGGAGATTGACCTCGACGACCGTCCCGCGTCCGTCGGGCGTGTCGACAAAGGATTCCATCTTCGGCGCGGTCTTGATGAGGTCCTCATAGGCCTCCTGCTCGTATTTCAGGCAGCACATGAGCCTGCCGCACGTGCCGGAGATCTTCGTCGGGTTCAGGCTGAGGTTCTGCGTCTTGGCCATTTTGATGGAAACGGGCTGGAAATCATCGAGGAATTCCTTGCAGCAGAAGGGCCTGCCGCATACGCCGAGTCCGCCGACCATCTTGGCCTTGTCGCGCACGCCGATCTGCCGCAGCTCAATGCGCGTGCGGAAGACGGAGGCCAGATCCTTGACCAGCTCGCGGAAATCGACGCGGCCGTCCGCCGTGAAGAAAAACAGAAGCTTGCTGCCGTCAAAGGCGCATTCCGCCGAGACAAGCTGCATTTCCAGCCCGTGCGCGGCGATCTTCTGCTGGCAGATCTCAAAGGCCTTCTTTTCCTTTTCCTGGTTCTCTGCGTTCGCGCGCTCGTCCTGCTGCGTCGCTACGCGCAGTACCCTGCGCAGCGGCAGCACCAGCTCACGCGGCTTGACCGGGTGGTTGCCGGCAGCGCAGAGGCCGAATTCATCTCCGCGCGCCGTGTCGATGATGACGTGCGCACCGGCCTGCAGCGTCAGTCCGGCAGGGTCAAAATAATAGGATTTTGCGTTATTGCGGAAGCGGATGTCCACCACGGTAACGGCGGCAGGCTCCTCCGGTTGGGCGGGCGCTTCCTCCTTTGCAGGCGCGGCGGCTTCCGCGGGCTGCTGTGTATCCGCCGCAGGCTGCTGCGCTGCGGCTTCCGGTTCTGCGGCGGCGGGCTGCTGCTCCAGAACGGTATCGGGGGTCTGTTCTTGCATGGTTCTCTCCAATCTGCCGCAGAGCCTGCGGCAAGGTAAAATTTCAGATTCGGCGCTCAGCGCAGCTTCATCGCAAGATAGCCGATGACCGCGCCTGCCGACGCATTGGCGGCCAGCGCGTCAATGGCAGCCTGAATGCTGTCGGACGCCTGCAAAAGCTCTGAGCCGGAGCGGCTGGCGACGATCTGCGCGGCGCTTTCCGACGCGGTGTCCAGTCCGCCTCTTTGCGTCAGCGCACCGCAGATGCACGCGCGCAGCTGCTGCAGCGCGGGAAGCAGCTGCTCCCGCTTCGCCTTTTCCATGGGCAGCAGCACGCGCAGCAGCGCCATCCGGTCATGCGCGGCATAGGCCGCGGCAAACTGCCGGACGAACGGCTCGTCCTCCGCATCCTGCAAAAGCGTCAGCGCCTGACCCAGAAAGCCGCCCGCGCGCAGATAGGCCGCGCGCAGAACGCCGTCAGGCTTGTCCGGCGCATTCTGCCGCAGAAACGGCAGCGCCTCATCCTGCGCCACCGGGCCGAGCTGCAGCTCCGCGCAGCGGCTGCGGATGGTCGGCAGCAGCCGCTCCGCGTTGGTCGACAGGATCAGGAACACGCCGTAATCCGGCGGCTCCTCCAGAATCTTCAGCAGCGCGTTCTGCGCGGATTCGTTCATATCCTGCCCGCGCGGGATGATGTAGATCTTGCGCTTTCCCTCGTTCGGGCGGATGAACATATCGCTTCTGGCTGCGCGGATGGGGTCGACGGTCATGGCCTTGTGGTCGGGATCGTCGACGGTGATGATATCCGGGTGGACACCCTCAAGCGCCTTGCGGCAGCCGGAGCAGACGCCGCAGGGGATCTTTCCGCTGCGCCCCTCGCACTGCATTGCCGCCGATAAGATCCGCGTGAGCGTATGCTTGCCCGAACCGGCAGGCCCGCAGAGCAGATAGCTGTGCGCCACGCGTCCGCTGGCGAATGCGCCGCTCAGACGCGCCTTGACGGCGTCATTTCCCAGAAAGCCGGTAAAGTCCATGTTCGGTGTTCCTTTCTCGGCCTATACTTCGCCTTATATCATAGTAGTATAACAGATTTTCCGCCGCATTGCTACTGTTTTTTCTCCACCCGCAAAAACAGGCAGGGAACCGAATCCCTGCCTGCTTGTTCAGCTCTCCATCTGCCGTCCGAGAAAGCCCGCGACGGTCTGCACGAGCCGCTGCTCCGCCTCGCCGAGCGCAGGCGCGCCGTCCTCGCTCAGAAGCAGGACGCAGCCCATTAAGTCGCCCTCTGTCACAATGGGGGCCGCAGCGCCGACGCGGTAGCGGTCGGATGCGTCCGTCGGCCGGACGGGCAGATCGCCGTCCTGATAGCGGTAGCTGCGCCGCAGCTCCATGAGCTGCTCCAGCTCCTGCGAGCAGCGCTTGTCCAGAAGCTCCCGCTTCTGCACGCCATGCACCGCAATGATCGCGTCCCGGTCGCAGACCGCCGCGATATATCCGGTGTTCTTCCCAATCGCTTCACAGATCTGTCCCGCAAATTCCCCCAGATCGCCCATCGGCGAGTATTTCTTAAAGATCACCTCGCCGTCCTTCTCCGTATAAATCTCCAGCGGGTCGCCGCTGCTGATAACACTGACACGAAAAACCTTGTCCTTTCGGTGCGCCGCACCTTGGACAATTTCAGTTTCGTAGGGGTCGATGCCCACATCGACCCGCGGGCGGACAGAGTCGTCCGCCCCTACAAGCTGGGATTCGCTATTTTCCGTGCCGGACTTAAAATTTACGGCGTCCTCCGGGAGCGCGCCGGTCTTGAGCAGGCTGTCAATGTCCGCCTTGAGCTGCACCTCAATGTGATCCTCGTAGACCCGGATTTTTTCGATCATCAGATTCAGGTCGTTGCGGTCAAGTGACGGCTTTTCCAGAATGTCGTGAAATACATCCATTGCCGTTTTCGCCACGCGGTTGATGCGGATGATGGTATTGCGCTTGTCGCTGGCAAATTCGATCTGGTGCTGGATGCCCGCAATGCGCTGCGTCAACTCCGCTTCCAGCTCGTCGTAGGTTTCGTCCAAAAGTGCTTCCTGCTCCGGGTGCTTCATGATGTCGCGGATGCGCTGGCGCTTGGTCGCTTTCAGCTCCTCCTGCTTGTCAAGCAGTAAGGCTTCCAGATTTTCCTCCGTGCGCTTTGTCTCCGCAATGTCCGCCTGCTCCTTCTCCAGATCGGCGTTCAGCCGGTCAAGCATGGCGCTGGAATTGTCGCGCACCTTGCGCACATAGTCCTTGACCAGCGCGTCGAGTGTTTCCACGCGGATATGGTGGCTCGTGCAGCCCTTGAGACCGCGACGGTGATACGTTCCGCAGGTGTAGGCGGGCGCCAGATCACTCCGGCTCATGGCAAACATCGGACTGCCGCAGTCGCCGCAGACGAGAAGCCCCGAGTACACGTTGTCGTTGACCTTGACCCCGCGATAGTTGTTTGTCGAGCGGCTTTCGCGCAGCGCGCGCACGGTTGCAAACGTGCGGTAGTCGATGATCTCCTGATGGTGGTGCTCAAAGACGCGGTGCTCGCTCTCGTCCAGCTTGCGGTCTGTGCCGTTGATTTTGGCGCGCGTGAATTTTCCCTGCCGCAGCGTGCCGATATAAAAATCGTTATCTAAAATTCCCTGCACCGTGACGATCGCCCATGCTGCGTTCGTCTTGCGGCGGACAGGCTCTCCGGCCGCGGCGCGGCGCTCACATTCGGACATCCGCGGCGTGGGCACGTTGTTGTCCGTCAGATAATTGGCGATTTTCTTGTAGCCCCAGCCGTCCAGATATAATTTGAAAATCGTCCGGATGACCTCGGCTTCCGTCGGCACGACCTCAAAGATCTGCTGCTTGTTCAGAATATAGCCATACGGCGCGGCGCAGAGCCAGCGTCCCTCCTCCTGCCGCCGCTTCACGACGCTGCGCACCTTTTTCGACGTGTCCGTGACGGGCATTTCGTTGATTAAGAACTGGAACTGAATTTTGAGCCAGTCGTCGTCATTCGGAAAGTCGATGTTATCGCCGATCGAGATAATACGCACACCCGCATCGCGCAGATCCTCCAGCTCTACCAGTCCGCGCGAGTTGCGGCGGGAAAAGCGGGAGAAATCCTTGACGATGAGAATGTCGTACTTGTGGCTCATCAGCCCCCGGCGCATCTCCTGATACCCCTCGCGCTGCCCGAACGTGTACCCCGAGCGGTCGCGGTCTTCAAAAAACGTCAGCGTGCTGTTCGGAAAGTGCGTTGTTACAAAGTCTTCGATGATGGACTTCTGGTTTTCGATCGACACATTGTCGCGGTCGAGCTCCTCATCGACCGAAATGCGGGCATACCCCGCAATGTCAAAGCGTTCTATCATTCGCATTCACCCTTGAGATACTGTTCCGTCTGCCGCCAGCTGCCGAGGATTCCTCGGTAGTTGCTTTTCGGTTCATTTCCCATTTGCGTTCTCCTCCGTCTGCTCCGGCAGCTGTGCCGCGTCCGTTACTATGTCCGTGACGAGTTGGCGGAAGCTCTCGGCTTCCAGCGCTTTTCTCGCCACACCCGCGACATTGCCGCCGCGTCGGGCGACCTTCTGATTTTCGTCAAAGCGCTGCGGCTGCTCCGCTTTCGCAATATCGGTGATAGACGCTTCTGCCAGCATGGTCAGCACCAACTCCAGATCGCTCATATTATCGCGGAGATTTTCCTTTTTCAGCCCCTTGAGATTTTTATACTGCCGCGTGTTCATGCCAGTCCATGCGCGGGTGATCTCGTCTGTCAGAATGGCGTATTCCTTTCCCTTCTGCACGCCGCGCTTTTTCCACTCGTCCGTCAGCTCGTTGCGAATGCGGATGGCAAGCAGCCGCTGATGTACCCATTCCTCGGAATAGCCCTTTTTCAGATAGGTTTCCAGCGCACGGTCGATCGCCTGCTCAGGGTCGATGGTCTCCTCAATGCGCTCCCGGCCGACCATCGCCAGCCATGCCTTGAACGGCTCGGCTTTCTTGGAGGGAATGGACTGGATGATGCGCAGAAGCTGCTCCGTGTCGGCAACGTCCGTGAGGCGGTTTTTACCGTCCGCCGCCCGCATTTTCAACTGGTGACAATTCGTCACCAGTTCACTGCCCTCGTCTTTCAGCCGCTGTTTCAGCTTGTTCCAGTATTTCCGCCCGGTATTATAGTCGGGGCTGTCTGTCAGCACACTGACAACATCCACAATGGAAAAATACCATTCCTCCCGTTCTGCGTCCCACGCCACGCGGATCTTCTGGTCCTCAAAAAGCTGAATCTCGTTTTTCATTGGTTCGTCCATTCTCGTCCTCCCCAATCAGCCGCGCTCTTATCACGAATATCTACGGTTTCGTTTTGATATCGTAGATAATATTGTACATCATCGAAATAGAGATTGCAAGACAAAAATGCGCTGTATATCAGGAGGTGCATAAAGAGAAAACGGGGGCGAAGAGAAATTTTCTCTTCGCCCCCAATGTATCCGGCGCTATATGGTCATCTGCTGCGCCTTTTCACGCTGGACTTCCTGCTCCGCCAATCTCTGACGGTTATAAAGCAGCAGATCCCGCGTCTGTTCATAAAGGTCGCAATTTCCAGACTCAAAAACTGCCACCAGATACTTTTTCTTTTTGTATGTGTCATAGACGCTCTGCAAGCCGGCGCGTAGAACCGGGTCTGACTTTTCTGCATTCGTCAGCCAAATCTCAACCAGCTTCCGCTCGTCCTTGACGGTCATTTCCATAGCCTCACGCTCCTTGTGGATATGATTTCCGCATTTTCCCTGTTTTTATACCAAGCTGACCTCCTGAACGCAAAAAAGCCGGGACTTCTAAAATCCCGGCTTCCTGCGAATATTACATTGTCTGTTCCATTGTGAACCCCTGCTCCTGTTCCGGCTGCGGCAAAAGCAGCGCGATCTGCTCCTGTACACTGATAAAAAGCGTCCGCAGGCTCTGAGCCAACGGATGCTTGAATTTTATCTCGTTGAAAAAGAGCAGTTTCCCGAAATCAGGAAACTGCTCAAGCTATGGATGTGGGCTGCAAAACCCTGTGGATCACAAAGAAAACGATCGTGGCTGGAAGAGTCTCGGTCCTTCCGTATAGAAGATATAGGCAGGACGATACAAGCTGCGGGAATATACCTGCGATTCAGCAAGCGATACCCATCGTAGGTGTGGAGTTGGTCTTCTCTCACAGCAAGTATCACAGCCGCCGGCGGATGGTGTGTCCATCCACCGGCGGCTGTGTGTAGCCCCCTTTGTTGGGGGCTGTTTTTTGCGCATTTCCCAAAAAGTGCTTGCTTTTTTCTTAGAAATACGATAGACTGAAAAAGTAGATAAGATACGCAGATGAACAAAAGCGATTTTCGTCAGAATGTACAAATTCAGACAACTGAATCTAGCCGGATGAACGAATCAGGAGAGTGCATATCCGTATGCCGCCGAAGGGGAACGCGCAACGAACTCTCAGGCAAAAAAACTGATTCCGGACGGAACTCTGGAAAGCTGCATCCGCAGCACCGAAGAAGCAATCCCGGTCAGCCGGGAGAATCTTTCAGGTTTACGAACAGAGCGCGCCTTCTTTTGGCGCGCTCTGTTTTCTGTTTTTTAAGGAGAAGCATATGATCGTAACAAGAAAAAAGCCCGTGGAGCAGGTGCTTGCGATGCTGCGCGGTGTACGCCGCGTCGCGCTGGTCGGCTGCGCCAGCTGCGCCGCAGCCTGTCAGACCGGCGGAGAAAAGGAGCTGAAGCAGATGCGCCAGCTGTTGCAGGAGCAGGGGATCGAGACAGTCGGTACGGTCTTGCCGGACGAGTGCTGCCATATGCTGCTCGTCAAGCGCGATCTCAAGCCCCTGCGCGACAGCGGCGCGGAGGCCATCGTCTGTCTGGCCTGCGGCGACGGCACACAGACTGTCGCGGCCAATACCGCGGTCCCGGTCTTCCCCGCGAACGACACGCTGTTTCTCGGACAGATCGAGCGTGCGGGCGTCTTCCGCGAGGCCTGCCGGATGTGCGGCGACTGTATGCTCGGCCAGACCGGCGGCATCTGTCCCGTGACGCAGTGCGCAAAATCGCTCGTCCACGGGCCGTGCGGCGGACAGCGGAACGGCCGCTGCGAGGTCAACCCCGAAAACGAATGCGCATGGCTGCGCATTTACCGCAAACTCAAGGAACTGGACCGGCTGGATCTGCTGGAGGCGGACCGGGCGGATAAGGATTATCGAAGCACTGCATACCCGCAGGCGCACAGCCTGCGCGAGATCAGGAAAAAGGGAGGAACACCATGAGCGAACTGAAACGAACCGTACTCTATCAGGCCCATCTGGACGCCGGGGCCACGATGGTCGACTTCGGCGGCTGGGATATGCCCATCCAGTACCCGGACGGCATCGTCGCCGAACATCTCTACTGCCGCAGCCGCTGCGCCATTTTCGACGTGTCCCATATGGGCCGTATTGACGTCGAAGGGCCGGACATGGTCCGGTTTTTGCAGCACGTCCTGTCCAGCAACGTGCAGGCGCTTGACATCAATCAGGCGCAGTACTGCATCATCCCCGACCAGAACGGCTGCGCCATCGACGACGCATATCTCTACCGCTTTGAGGCGGAAAAGTATTTCCTCGTCATCAACGCGGGCAACATCGACAAGGACCTCGCCCACCTGATGCGCGAGGCCGAGCGTTATAACGTCACGCTTACCAACGTCTCCGACCGCTATGCCGCCATCGCCGTGCAGGGCCCGGAGGCCAAAAAGCTGCTCATGACCCTGTCGGGCGGCAAGGCGCTTACGCGGGAAAACGTCAAGAACGCGCTGGGGACGCTCACCATGGAGGGCCGTCCCGTCCGCGTTGCCAAGACCGGCTACACCGGAGAGCCAATCGGCTATGAACTCTATTGCGAATCAAGGGACGCCCGGTATTTTTGGGACCGTCTGATCGAACTCGGGGCAAGACCCACCGCGCTCGGCGCGCGCGATACGCTGCGCATGGAGGCGTCTCTGCCGCTCTACGGCCATGAAATGGGGGAGTGCGAGTTTGGCGGCGAGATCCCGGTCTATGCTGTGCCGCTGGCCAAATTCGCCGTCTCGTTCGCAGAGGAAAAGGGCGATTTCATTGGCCGCGCCGCGCTGAAGCGGCAGTTCGAGGCGTTCCAGAGGATCATGAACCGCGATTATTCCGCCCTTCAGGATCTCCCGTACCGCATTCAGCCGGTCTATCTTTCCGGCAAGGGCGTTCTGCGCAAGGGCTTCCCGGTCTACAGCAGGGACGCATGGGCAGAGGGAAAGCCCGTCGGCTATGTGACCTCCGGTACGATGATCCCCTATTTCAAGACGAAGGGAGAGGGACTGGAAACGGTCATCACCTCCGAGACGGGCAAGCGCTCCATCGGCCTTGCGTATCTCGATTCGCGCATCTGCCAGGACTTTGATCTTGAGATCGACATTCGCGGCAAGCGGCAGCCGGCCAAGGTCGTTGCGTGGCACATCCGGCAGGATGCCGCGCCCTATGTCCGTCCCATCCTGCCCGATCATCCCGCCCCGGCTGCGCCGCACTGTGACGCGCCGTATGCCGAAAAGGCTGCCGCGCTCCTGAAAAAGGCGCAGGAGAACCACCTCTGGCGGCAGCATCGGTGCATCAATCTCATCCCGTCCGAAAACACGCAGTCGCGCGCCGTGCGCCTGCTTTCGGCCTCCGATCCGTCGAACCGCTATGCCGAGCATAAAAAGCAGAAGGCGTTCTATGACGCGGAGATCTTCTATTATCAGGGCACAAACTTCATCGGCGAGGTCGAGGCACTGCTCGTTGAGGAGATGAAGAAGTTCCTCGGCGCGTCGCAGGTCGAAACGCGCGTGACCTCCGGCCAGATGTCCAATACCGCCGTCTTCTCCGCGCTCATGGACTTCAAGAACCGCGTCGACCGCAAGCGCACGCCGCAGCGGCTCGGCTGGGTCATGAACAACCATATCGTCCGCGGCGGCCATCTGTCCGCACAGCCCATGGGTGCGCTGCACGACTATATCGCCGTCGATCCCGTCACCGAAAAGCAGATGGTCGTCAATTTCCCCGTCTGCGCCGACGACCCGTACCGCATCGACACGGAGGCGGCAAAGCTGCTGCTTGCGCAGTACCGGCCGGAATTCGTGATCTTCGGCAAGTCCATGGTGCTGTACAAGGAGCCGGTCGCGGAGCTTGTAAGCTTCATCCGCGAGCAGGGCATCCGCACGACCGTCATGTACGACATGGCCCATGTGCTGGGTCTGATCGGCGACCACTTCCAGAAGCCGTTTGAGGAGGGCGCAGAGATCGTCACCGGCTCGACGCACAAGACCTTCTTCGGCCCGCAGCGCGGCGTGATCGGCGTGAATTACAAGCCGGAGGACCTCAAATGGGGCCTCTGGGAGACGATCGAAACGCGCGCCTTCCCCGGCAGCGTCTCCAACCATCACCTCGGAACGCTGCTCGGCCAGCTGATGGCCGCGTATGAAATGAACGCCTTCAAGGACGAATACCAGAGGGCCGTGATCGAGAACGCGAAGAGCTTCGCCGCCAGCCTGAAGGCCGAGGGGCTTGACGTGGCGGGCGACCCGGCCGTGGGCTACACCGAGACGCATCAGGTCATCGTCCGCGTCGGCTACGCCAGAGGCCCGGAGATCGCGAAGCGGCTCGAGGAGAACAACATCATCTGCAACTATCAGGCCACGCCCGACGAGGAGGGCTTCACTGCCTCCGGCGCGCTGCGCATGGGCGTAAACGAAATGACCCGCTTCGGCTTCGGCAGGGAGCAGTTTGCGCACCTTGCGCACCTGATCGCCGACTGCATCCTGCGCAATGCGGACGTCCGGGAAGAAGCCGCTCGCCTGCGCGAGGGCTTCACCGATATGCGCTACTGCTTCTCCGACGCGGAGACGGAAAAGCTCATTTCCGCCCTGGCCGAGGCTACGGGCATCTGAGCGGATAGAGTACACTTTATCAGAAATTTGCCCGCTCAGTGTAGGGGCCGATGCCGGTCACAGCCGTTCGCGACGAAGGAGCGTTACGGATGTGGGTCTGCCGCTTGCCGGTACACATCGGCCCGGCAGATTGCACCGCGTTTTACGAAAATCTTCGGCGAATTCGCAGCTTCCCAACGGGCCGATGTGGGCATCGGCCCCTACTATACTGTGCGAATCCGCACTGCCTGCAAATATGGCGAAGCATATCCAGCGCCCCTTTTCTCCCCCCCACCAACTCAACCAATCAACCCCACAAAACAGAATTGGAGGAACAAATTATGAATTTTCCCGCTGAACTGAAGTATTCCCGCGACCACGAATGGGTCAAGATGCTCGACGACACGACCGCTCTTGTCGGCATCACGGACTTTGCCCAGAGCGAGCTGGGCGATCTGGTCTACGTCAATCTGCCTGAGCCCGGCGACGAGGTGCTTGCGGGCGAAACGGCCTGCGACGTCGAATCCGTCAAGGCCGTGTCCGACGTTATGAGCCCCGTGACCGGTGTGATCGCCGAGGTCAACGAGGAGCTGGACGATTCTCCCGAGCTTCTGAACTCCGACCCCTATGAGGCGTGGATCATGAAGATCGAGCATATCACGGACTTCTCCGAGCTTCTGAGCGCGGAGGAATATGAGGCGTTCACGAAGGAGGAGCACTGATGGGCACCTTTGTCCCGACGACAGCTGCGGAGCGGGAGCAGATGCTGCGGACGATCGGCGTATCGTCCGTAGAAGATCTGTTCCGGGACGTGCCGCAGCAGATGTATCTGGACGGATACTTGGATCTGCCGCCCGGAAGGAGCGAGCTGGAAACGCTTGAGGCCGTCTCGGCGCTGGCAGAGCGGAACCGCGTGTTCAAAACCTGTCTGCGCGGCGCGGGCAGCTACCGGCATTATATCCCCGCGGCGGTCAAGGCTGTCGTGACCCGCGAGGAATTTGTGACGGCCTATACGCCCTATCAGGCCGAGATCAGCCAGGGCATTTTACAGGGAATTTTCGAGTACCAGACCATGCTCTGTGAGCTGACCGGCATGGACGTGTCCAATGCGGGCGTTTATGACGGCGGAACTGCCGCCGCAGAGGCCATCCCCATGTGCCGCGACCGCAAACGCACAAAGGCCTATGTTTCCGCAGCGGTCGACCCGAACGTCCTCGGCGTTATGAAGACCTACTGCTTCGGTTCCGAGACAGAGTTAACTGTCGTCCCGATGAAGGACGGCAGAACAGACCCGGACGTGCTGCGCGCCATGCTCGGTGCGGATGCCGCCTGCTTCTATGTCCAGCAGCCGAATTTCTTCGGCCTGCTGGAGGACGCGGAGCTGCTCGGCGAGATCACGCACGCAGCCGGGGCCAAATACATCATGGGCGTGAACCCCATTTCGCTGGCAGTTTTGAAAACGCCCGGCGAGTGCGGCGCGGACATCGCCGTCGGCGAAGGTCAGCCCCTTGGCCTCGACACGGCCTTCGGCGGCCCGTACCTCGGCTTTATGACCGCGACGAGCGCCATGATGCGTAAGCTCCCCGGCCGCATCGTCGGCCAGACGCATGATACAGAGGGGAAGACCGGCTATGTCCTCACGCTTTCCGCGCGGGAGCAGCACATCCGCCGGGAAAAGGCCTCGTCCAACATCTGCTCGAACGAACAGCTCTGCGCGCTGACTGCCGCCGTCTATCTTGCCGCCATGGGCGAGGCCGGACTGCGACAGGCCACGGCGCTCTGCACGTCCCGCGCGCATTATTTCGCACAGCGGCTCGAAGAAGTACTCGGCTGGAAGCGCGTCTATCCCGGCGAATTCTTCCACGAGTTTGTCACTGCCTGCCCGTGCCCCGAGCGGACGCTGGAAGTGCTGGAGGCGCACGGGATTCTGGGCGGCCTGCCGGTGGAGGGCGGAATTCTCTGGTGCGTGACGGAGCTGACAGATAAGAAAACGCTCGACCATGTGATCGGGCTTTTGCAGGAGGTGAGCGGCCAATGAAGACGATCTTTGAACAGGGCGCGCCCGGCCATGGCCTGTCGCTGCTTCCCGCGTGCGACGTGCCCGTCGTGACGCTGGCACCGGCGCGCAAAAAGCCGCTGCGCCTGCCGCAGGTGAGCGAAAATGAGCTTATCCGGCACTATACCGCGCTGTCGCACCGCGTCCACGGCATGAACGACGGCTTCTATCCGCTGGGTTCGTGCACGATGAAGTATAATCCCAAGGTCAACGAAGCACTTGCGGCGCTGCCGGGCTTTGCGCGGCTCCATCCGCTCCAGCCGGAGCAGACGGCGCAGGGCGCGCTGGAGCTGCTGTATGAAACCGGAAAGCTGCTCGGAGAAGTGACCGGCATGGACGCGTTCACACTCCAGCCCGCCGCAGGCGCGCACGGCGAGTTTACCGGCCTGCTGCTCATCAAGGCGTATCACCTCGCACGGGGCGACGCGGCCCGGACAGAGATCATCGTCCCGGACTCCGCCCACGGCACGAATCCGGCCTCGTCCGTCATGGCGGGCTTCCGCGTGGTCAATATCCCGTCCGGCGCAGACGGCTGCGTCGATCTCGCGGCGCTCCGCGCCGCCGTCGGGCCGCAGACGGCGGGACTGATGCTCACGAACCCCAATACGGTCGGCATCTTCGACAAGAATATCCTTGAAATCACGAAGATCATCCACGACGCGGGCGGTCTGTGCTATTACGACGGCGCGAATCTGAACGCCGTCATGGGCGTCGTTCGTCCGGGCGACATGGGCTTTGACTGCATCCACCTGAATCTGCATAAGTCCTTTGCCACGCCGCACGGCGGCGGCGGGCCGGGTTCCGGCCCCGTTGGCTGCAAGGCGTTCCTCGCGCCGTTCCTGCCCGGCCCCATCCCGGAAAAGACCGAAAGCGGCTTCCGCTTTGCGCAGCCTGCGCAGTCCGTCGGCCGGGTGCGGGATTTCTACGGGAATTTCCTCGTCGTCGTCAAGGCGTTCGCCTATCTGACCATGCTTGGCCGGGAGGGCGTGCATGAGGTGGGCCGCAACGCGGTCCTGAACGCGAATTACATGATGGCCGCGCTGCAGGATGTCTACGATATGGCCTATCCCGGCCCGTGTATGCATGAGTTTGTCATGACGCTGGATCGGCTGCATAAAGAAACCGGTGTTTCCGCGCTTGATATCGCCAAGGGCCTGCTTGACAACGGCATTCATCCGCCCACAATGTATTTCCCGCTGATCGTTCACGAGGCGCTCATGGTCGAGCCGACGGAAACGGAATCCAAGGCCACCATGGACGAGGCGATCGAGGTCTTCCGTTCGCTTGCCCGCCTTGCGCATGAGGACCCCGAAGCGCTCCACACCGCGCCGCACAACACGCCTGTCCGCCGTCTCGACGAGGTGCGGGCGGCGAGAAATCCCGTTCTGCGCGCCGCGCTTGCGGAATAAGAAAAAACGGTCTGCCGCCCGGCTGTGCATCTGCATGGCCGGGCGGTACTGCGCTGTTAGAGGAAGATGACGTGAATACTTGCAAGCTGGTCATGCCTCCGGCGGCCCCATCTTTTCCGCCTTGCCGGAAAAGAAGGGGGAGAAAAGGGGCGCTTGGACGCGTTTGGTGCGTACTGCGGGTACGGTTTAGGCAAGTCCTTATTTTTGGGTATTACGAACACACATACTCACCTTACGAGCGCTATGGTACGCGCCGCCTGTTACGAGACATCAGATTTACAAGTAGCTGCATTTGAATGGCTGCTGTAAATCAGCCTTGCGTTTAAAATTTGTGAGGCAGTACGGATTCGCCGCAGATCCCAAAAGCCGGAGGGGATATGCTGCAAGGTTCAGAGTGCTCCGGAATTTACGGCATTCGAATCCCCTCAGGCCCTTCGGGTCAGCTCCCGTGCCAGTGCTGTAAAACAAAAATCAGTGTTGACAAATGCAGATGCATATTATAAAATTGGAATATAGAACAATTAGATGATACAGGAGGGCCGCGATGGGCTTGCAGCATGGGATCCTTGGATTTTTGAATTATGGCCCGTGCAGCGGGTATGAGCTGACAAAGGCGTTTCATTCCTCCGTGCAGTTTTTCTGGCCTGCGCAGACCAGCCAGATCTATCTGACGCTGGGCAAGCTGGAGGATGCCGGGCTTGTCACGCATGAGACGGTCATTCAGAACGGAAAGCCGAATAAAAATGTCTATTCCATCCTGCCCGCCGGACGCGCGGAGCTGCAGCGCTGGCTGTCGGAGCAGGGAAAGACGGCAGACGGCTATAAGAGCGAATTTCTGATGAAGGTCTTCTTCGCTGAAAATCTTCCGCCGCAGCAGGCCATTGCGATGCTGCACGCGTATGCGGACGGCTGCCGCGCGTGGCTGCGGAGCATGGACAGCGTACCGCAGAGCATTGAGGATTACGGCAAGCTGACCGACGCCAGCGCGCCTGTATATTGGGCCTTTACGGCGCAGTTCGGCAGAAATTATGCGCAGATGTGCATCGCCTGGGCCGAGGACTGCATCAAACGGCTGGAGGAAATGGTATGAGAGTTCTGGTTCTGAACGGAAGTCCCAAGGGGGACAAAAGCAATACATACCGGCTCACAAGCGCGTTTCTGGACGGCCTGCGGCAGACGCAGCCGGTGAAGGCCGAAACCATCGAGGTCGGAAAGCTGCATCTGCTGCCGTGCCGCGGCTGCTTCGCCTGCTGGAGCAAAACGCCGGGCAAGTGCGTATTGCAGGACGATATGGCCGGTGTGATCGGGAAAATTCTTGCCGCCGACGTGCTGATCTGGAGCTTTCCGCTCTATTATTTCAGCATTCCCGGCCAGCTCAAGCTGCTCATCGACCGGCAGCTGCCGATGTCGCTGCCGTTTATGACCGACACGGACTCCGGCGGCCACCCGAGCCGGTACGACCGCTCCGGCCAGCGGCAGGTTGTGATCTCGACCTGCGGCTTCTATACCGCCGAGGGCAATTATGACGCGGTGGACGCGCAGATTTCCCGGCTTTGCGGCAAGGATGGCTATACGTCCGTCTACTGCGGACAGGGCGAGCTGTTCCGCGTCCCGGCGCTGCGCCAGCGCACGGACACCTATCTTGAACTGGTCAAACAGGCGGGCGCGGAGTTTGCGCGCGGCGCGATCCTGCCGGAAACGGCCCGCGCCTTGCGCCAGCCGCTGTTCCCGCGCGCGGTATTTGAGCAGATGGCGGACGCCAGCTGGGGCGTCAGTCGGGAGGATACTGCCGCGGCAAAGACCCCGGAGGCCGGGAGGCTGTCTCCGGCGCAGGCCTTTACGCGGCAGATGGCCGCGCTCTATGACCCATCGACATGGGACGGGAGGGATCGTGTTCTGGAATTTTTCTATACGGACACTGGCGAAACCTGCCAGATCGTGCTCGGAAAGGACGGCCAGCGCGTGCTGCAATCAGACTTCCTGCCCTGTACGACGCGCATCGAAACGCCGCTTTCCGTCTGGCAAAAAATCGGCAGCGGCGAGCTTGACGGCAAGCAGGCGATGATGGAGCACCAGTACCGCGTGACCGGTGACTTTTCGGTCATGCTCCATTGGGACGAGATCTTCGGCCTTGGAGCTGCCGCGCCGCAGCCGTCCGCCGAGTCCCGGAAGAAGACGAACATGACGCTCATGCTGCTGCCGTGGATGGCGATCTGGATCGCGCTGTCTATCCATGCGCAAATCGGCGCGTGCATCGGCCTTGTGGTCTGTGCGCTGCTGCCGTTCACGTTTCTGAACTACCGCATGACCATCTTCGAGCCGTGCTCGATCCTGGCGGTCGGCACAATTTGCGTGCTGACGCTTCTGGACGCGCTGCCGCTCACGCTGCTGCTGCCCGCGTCGTATCTTCTGTTCGGCCTGATGTGGGGCGTGACGGTGTTTCTGCCCATGCCGCTGACGGCGTATTATTCCATGAACGGCTATGGCGGCGAAACGGCGCTTCAAAATCCGCTGTTCATGCACACGAACCGCATTCTGACGGCCTGCTGGGCGGTTCTGTATCTGCTCACGCCGGTCTGGACGTGGTATCTGCTGCAAACGCCCGTTTCATACCTGACCGGCGCGGTCAACTCCGCCCTGCCCATGCTCCTCGGCGCGTTCACAGCCTGGTTCCAGCGCTGGTACCCGGCGCATTACGCCGCAAGCAAAAAATAATGACACCCATGCAGTCCCCCTGTTATGCCGATCGAAGCGCATGACAGGGGGGCTTTTCTGCATGGTCGGGAGCTGGTCAAGCCTCCGGCGGCCCCTTCTTTTCCGCCTTGCCGGAAAAGAAGGGGGAGAAAAGGG
>ENA-UAOK01000823-UAOK01000823.1-human-gut-metagenome-genome-assembly--contig:-NODE-823-length-16346-cov-9.493278_pt1 | contig 16346 bp, 8 predicted proteins | sample MGYA00243467_ERZ654553 | MGnify/ENA primary metagenome ERZ654553 (study PRJEB26926, sample SAMN06164886) | human gut metagenome | biome: ENVO:00009003; feature: ENVO:2100002; material: ENVO:00002003...
GCCCCGCCCCTACCAACTGCATTTGTTTTGCCGTTTTTTCGCATAAAACAAATGCTCCGGTCTTAAGTTGATGACATTGCCGGTAACGCAGGTACAGCCGGGAAAGCAGCGTCAGGAGCAAGCACGATGGCAGGATGCAGCCGGGCGTGGCTGTCAGCGCACCGGGTACGCCCGCAAGCCTTGTCCCGACAAACGTGGCCGCGTTGATCGCAATCGGGCCGGGGGTCATCTCTGCGATGGCGACAAGATCGGCGAACTCCTGCAGACTGAGCCAGCTGTGCTGCGTGACGATCACATACCCGCTGCCGAATGTAAACGCGCTGAGATACAGCGTGGAAAGAAACAGCTTTTTCAGCACCTGTTTTCTGCTCTTCATCCGATTCGTCTCCAATCTTACGCGGCCATGCGCCGCGCTGCTTTGACCATCGTACCACAGGAAGCGGGACTGTAAATGCCGGATTCGGTCTGCGCCTCCGGTGCGCAAAAAACGTCCCCTGCCATGCGTATGGCAGGGGACGTCGCGGAATGCCGGGTTACAGCAGGATCTTTGCCAGCTCGTCGATCGTCTCGTCGAACACGCGCAGCGCGCTGCGGACGGTGTCGGGCTTCGTGAGGTCAACGCCTGCGATCTTGAGCTCTTCGAGCGGATAATCGCTGCCGCCGGTCGTGAGGAACTTCAGATAGCCGCTTGCGTCGCCGGTCGTCAGGATATGCTCGGCGATGGCCACGGCGGAGGAGAAGCCGGTCGCGTACTGATAGACGTAGAACGCGCGGTAGAAGTGGGGGACATACGACCATTCGGGGTCGATGTCCGCGTCGATGCCGATGCCGTCATAATAGGTGGCTTCGAGATCGTGGTAGACCTTGTTGAGCGATGTGGCCGTCAGCGGCTGGCCCGCAGCGTAGAGATCGTGCGCCTTGCGCTCGAACTCTGCGAACAGCGTCTGCCGGTAGAGCGTCGTGCGGAAGCTCTCAAGGAAGTGGTTGAGGATGTATGCGCGGCGCTTTTCGTCCGTCTCGGTCTTCAGCAGATACTTGGTCAGCAGGACCTCGTTGACCGTCGAGGCGACCTCCGCGACCATGATGCGGTAATCGTGATTAACATAATCCTGCGTCGTATCCGAGAACCAGGAGTGCATGGAGTGGCCCAGCTCGTGCGCCAGCGTGAACGCGTCGTTGAGTGTCCCGGCATAGTTCATCAGCACATACGGATGCACGCCGAACACACCGCACGAGAACGCGCCGGACTGCTTGCCGTCGTTCTCATACACGTCGACCCAGCGTTCGGCGAACGCGCGGTCCAGCAGCTTCTGGTATTCCTCGCCCAGCGGCAGTGTCGCCTTCTTGACCAGCTCCTTCGCGTCCTCAAACGCAATGGGATAGTCGACATCCTCCACGATGGGGACATACAGATCAAACACGTCGATTTTGTCGAGCTTGAGCGCGCGGCGGCGCAGCTCCAGATATTTGCGCATGGAGGGCAGGCTCTCGTGCACGGCTTCGATCAAACTGTCATAGACGGACACGGGCACATTGCCGCCGTCCAGCGCCGCCTCGCACGCGGAGGCGTAGCCGCGCTGATTGGAGAAATAGGTGTCGAATTTGACGGAGCCGCCATAGAGCGTGGCAATGGCGTCGCCGAACTGCCGGTAGGTGCCGAACATGGCGCGGAACGCACCCTCGCGCACGGAGCGGTCGCGGCTCTCGCGGAAGACAGGGAACGTACCGGCGGTGAGGCGTACCTCCTCGCCCGCCTCGTTTTTGACCATCGGCAGCTGCAGGTCAACGTTGGTCAGCATCTCAAACGCGGCCTTCGGCGTGCCTGCTGCGTCGCCCAGCAGCGCCAGCATCTGCTCCCGCGCAGCGTCGAGCGTATGCGCGCGCATACGGACGATATCGTCTACCGTGTGCCGGTAGGTCGCCAGCGCCTCGTCCTGCATCCACTCGTCCAGCTTTTCTGCCGGGATGGCAAGAATCTCGGGACTCAGGAATGCTATTGCGGCGTTGAACTTGATGATCAGGCTCTCGCCGCGGGCGGCCATTTCCTGATTTTCCGCAACAGAGCCGTCCTCTGTCTTCTTCAAAAACGCATAGGTATAAGGCAACTCAACTTTGAACATAGAGGCGTAGATGGTGTCAAGCCCCTTCTTGAACGCTTCCTTGGACGTGCCGAGTGTGCCGGGAATTGCGGCCAGCGGTGCAAGCGCGGCCTCAGCCTCCTGCATTGCGGCTTCCCACGCCGCAGTGTCCGGGTAGATCTTCGTCAGGTCCCACTGGAACCGGATATCCTGCTCGCTTCGTTTCATAGCGTATCCTCCTTTATAGATACATCTATTATAATGACCAAAATCTTTCCTGTCAACGTCCGCTGCGGATGGGCAGGCAGTTGCTTTTTTGTCATATTCAGGGTAAAATAAATAAAAGAACCTCAATTGGGGGGAATACGATGAAGAATACTGCTCATTCCGCGCGGCAGTTTGCTTTCTGCTGCGTGACCACGGTTCTGACGGCGCTGCCGGCAGCGCCTGCGCTGCAGTGACGTCCGGCGCATAAAGTGCCCGTAAATTTTTGGAAAACTCCTCCTGATTTTCCTTGCACATTGCGGCAGGATGTGTTATATTAAATTAAAGAAAAAATGAAGACGTGTGCCCAGAATGCCGGACGGAGAGAACTCCTGCCCGGCGCGCAGCATCGAAAAAATCCAATGGCGCAGCCATTTTCAACATAGATAGTTTTCACTACAAGAAGCAAACAATAAAACAATAAAAAGGAGGAGATCTGAAGTAATGAAGAAGAGATTAGTTGCTTTTTTGTTAGTTCTGATTATGGTGCTCGGTATGCTGCCGGTATCGGCGATGGCGGCTGGCAGCGTAGTTACTGCGCGCGGCAGCGCAGAAAATCCAATAAGGATTTATGAAAACTCTGGGAATCAGGCAGAGACGAGTAATGGCAGTGTACAGGTTCCTGTTGGAGAAACTGTCACCGATTCCGGCGTACTGACTTTTTCGACGTACAGTGCGATCGAAGGTGTTCAGGTAAGTAAGGGCGGCGTTTATTGCGCCGTTACAAGTTCCAACGAGAATGTCGTAAAAGCGACCGGCAGTTGGAGCGGCGGTGTGCTGACGATCAACTTTCTGGGCGTTGGAAATGGTACCGCAAAGATTACAGTTGATTATACCTGTACTTGTTCCAAAAATGCGGTAGCGAATGGCTTGCTTATCTACAACGTCACCGTTGGCGATGGTGGCTCCACTGACCCGTCTGGAAAACCGAATGCGCCGACAGCGAGTGACATTGGCGCTTTCCCCGATGCAGGCAAAGCTGTACTGCTCCACTGTGTAGACGCGGGTGCTCGGGGGCATGATGCTACGGCTAGTAGTTTAAATAAGGTGCAGAACGGTTATTCTGTTGGCGAGGTTGTAGAGAACCCGGGCACTTACTATAACGTCGACGGAGGCAAGATAACAAAGGAACAGTTCCCGTGGATGTGCGTGGTGACAGTTCATGCTGCTCCGTTCATCGAGCTATATAACAGCAACTTCAGCGAAAGATATGGTGTACACAAACTTGCCGGAACCAGTAATGCAACAGCCACCCTTCATTGGTTTTGGCACAATACATACGGATGGCAATATCTAGAAAATCCCCCAATACAATTTAATATTACAAGGGATACATCCGAAAAGACCTACACCCTGAACTACTACAAAAACACGACAGACACAGTCACCAATATGCCGGAACCCAACCCGCAGACTGAAAAGTCCAACACCGGCATGGTAACGTTCACCGTTTCCAGCGCGATTCCTGCCAGAGAAGGCTACAACTTCCTCGGCTGGAATGGGAAACCGGACGCAACAACGCCCACCGTCATGCCTGGCAATACGATTACAACACCCAGAGAGACTACCAACCTCTACGCGGTCTGGGAGTCGAAGACCCCGCCCCCCGAAATCCCCGGCGACCAGAAGCCGAACATCGAGGAAGCGAACGCTAAGATTCGTGTGCAGTGCATCGAGTATCCGTCCAAGCATAATCCGTACACGAAGAACTATCGCATCCTGCCCGGTTCATACGAAGACCTCGGTTGGGATCGGACGGAATATGGATACATCTATTCCATCAGACTGAACAGAGCGAAATACATTGCGCAGTTCGATCAGGAGATCGGCAGACCCCACACCGATACGGAGCCAAACAAGGAAACCCGCATCAACTGGCGGTGGGAGAATGGCGCGTGGCACCTGATTGGTGGCCCGGACGGCATTGATGCTGACATTAAAGTCAAATGCGACCAGACCGAGACCCCGCCCACAAAGCCGATCATTACCGGCCGGCAGGAGTATATTCGGGTAATATGCAAGAACGAGCCGAATAAAGAGCGGAATTACGTGCCGAAGTTTGGCCGCTACACAGAATCCGACCCAGCGGTTCAGAAGGTCAATGGCGTCTGGACGTATACCATTACGATCCTTCGGGATAAGCACGTAGAAGAATTTAACAAAGACTTTCCTGGCCACGAAGACACCGACCCCAACGCAGTCACCACGATGAGCTGGGTTTGGAAGGATGCAGAGTGGAAGCTCGTCCCGGTGAACGGCCTGCGGACGGTCGGCGCGATCATCGAGGTCATCTGCAAGCCCAAAGCCCCGACGGCTGACGAGCTGAAAAAGCTTGAAATGGCTGTTCAGGTCAAGTGCGTCGTAGATGCTTCGCAGCAGCATACGGCCGCCTACGGTCTGCTCGGCGAGTGCGATGTAGACTACTTCGTCTTCGAGCCGAGGCAGGAAGGGGACGACTGGCTTTGCGACATCAGCTATTACCCCGAACGCTATGTGGCCGAGTTCAACACGACGTTCCAGAACCTGAAACATGTCCAAAACGATGAGAAGATCGTTCCGGTCACGCTGATCTGGGCCGGGGGCAGCTGGCAGATCAAGACGCAGGGCCGCGTACATGTGACGGAGGTATACACCGTCACCTACACCGACGGCGTTGAGAACGAAGAAGTTTTCGCCGATCAGGTCTATTCTGACCTTAGGAAGGATTCCACGACCCCCGCGTTCAACGGCACCCCGACCCGCACCGGCTACACCTTCGCAGGCTGGGAGCCCGAAGTTGCGGCAACGGTCACGCAGACTGTGACCTATGTTGCGAAGTGGGAAGCCAAAAAGGCCAACGTCCACCTCATGATCTTCAAGTCCGGCGATCTGAGCAAGCCGATCGTGGATGTTCCGTACGCCGCCGATAAGCTTGCTGGCGATACGATTGACCTTACGAAGATCGATCCGAGCAGCTATCTCGATTTCGACTTCGAGATCGACGGCGGCTGGTACGACGACGGCATGTTCAACAGCTACAAGCGGTATCTGGACGGTCTGCAGGATAAACCCGCCGGATTGGAGAAGCTGCTGATCACCGGAAACTGGCAGAATCTCAAGCTCATCGTCACCGAGCTGGTTCCTGTCGTTTACTTCGATTCTCTGGAATCGCTGACGGCATATCAGAACGACCACTCCAAGACGGAGGGCATCCTCCGTACCACCAAGGCCCGCGTTGGCTCGGCTCTGCCCACCGCAGACGCGCCCACCGCGACCCGCGACGGCTACACCTTCACCTTCTGGAGCCGCGAAGGCCAGACCACGGACGTCACCGGCCAGACCGTCAACGGCTGGACGAACCTCGTCGCCAACTGGAAGGTCACCCCGCACAACATCTACGCGTATGCAAGACTGAACAGCTATTTTGCACCGCTGACCACGAGCGAGTTCGATACGCCCGTCACGCTGAACGCTGCGACCCTGTCCCGTCTGGGCCTCGGCAGCTACAACAGCCTCGGCTACATTTCTATCGGCAGCTTTACCTTCGATGCAATGCCGCTGACGAGCGATCTGTACTTCGGCGATGACGCAGAGCTGAGCGCAGTTGCTGAGAAGCTGGCGACCGACATCGCCCTCGAAACCGGCGTTTCTGACAAGATTGCCGAGAAGATCGCCTGGACGGCCCTGTACAAGACCGTAAACGAAGAGGACATGGAGCCCGGCTATCCGGCAGAAGCCGGCTACCAGCTCTCCGGCAATCTGAACCTCGCATCCGTTACGTTCAGAGCCGGTGCTGAGAACGTCGAGAATATGCCCGCTGTCAACTACACCTATGACGACGGCGCGATCGACTTCTACGACTTCTACTTCGCTGGCGACACCATCACCCTGCCCACCACTGAGCCGACCCGCGAAGGTTATAGCTTCAAGGGCTGGAGCGTTGAAGTCATTCCGGCTGAAAATGATGCCGACCACCTTGACGCTGACGGCGCAGACGATGCGGCCGATGAAACGCTCCTCAAGGCTGGCGACACCTACACCATCACCGCGGGCGGCGTGATCTTCACTGCACAGTGGGAGAAGAAGACGTTCACAGTCAAGTACTACCTCCCGGATGAAACCGGTGCGTGGGTAGAAAAGAAGATGGACACGGTTGACTCTGTTGACTATGCCACCTACAGCCTGTAGACTCCGAATGCAGAAGATGGTTACGAATTCAGCGGCTGGTATCAGAAAGCAGATGATATTGGCGTAAAAGCTAAGGTCGAAAAGCTGTACATGGCCAAGGAATGGAAGCTCTACGGCAAATTTACGCCCATTGAGTACACCATTCAGTATGTATACAACGACGGCAAGGCCACCAGCACCAACCCCACGACGTACACGGTTGAGAGCGATACCATCACGCTGGCCGATGCGACCGGCGCTGACTGGGGCAAGACGTTCCTTGAGTGGCACGACGAGAACGGCCAGAAGATCACCGAGATCCCCACTGGCTCGACTGGCGACCGCGTTATCACGGCATACTGGAACTGGCCTGTCCATCTCCACTACCTCGATAAGGACAACAACGAGATCGAAAGCGCTACGCTCTATGTCAGCGAGCTTGAACCCGGCGCATGCGTCCTGCCGACCGGCGAAAAGACCGGTTATGACTTCGACGGCTGGTATGAAGCCCAAAAGGATATCGGCACCGCCAGTCACAAGCTGAACGCTCTGTCCATAGCCAAGAAGTGGGAACTCTACGGGCGCTACACGGCAAAGACCGACGTGAGCTACACGGTCAAATACCTGCGTGAAGGCGACAATAAGGTTCTCGCGCCTGAAAAGGTCGTGACCGATCAGACGTTCGACACCGAAGTGACCGAGCAGGCCGCAGACGTGGTCGGCTACACGCCGGACGCACCCAGCAAGACGATGATCCTTGATGAATACAACAAGGTTCTCACGTTCTCCTATTCGGCCAACACCTACGACTACACTGTCCGCCACATCAAGCAGCTGCCCGACGGCTCCTATGACGAGGCAAACGCTGAGGTCGAAACGCTGAGCGGCAAGTTTGAAGCGCTCGCAGCTGTGACCGCGAAGGACTACGGTGAGCACTATCCGACCAACGACGCTGACACGAAGCAGAACATCAAGATCGAAGAGGGTCTGACGATCGATGTCAAGTATGATCTCGACGAGCATACCCTGACCTTCGAAACCAACGGCGGCTCCGCCATCAACCCGGTCACGGTCCGCCACGGCAATGCAGTTGCAAGACCCGCTGACCCGACCAAGGACAAGTACACGTTCATTGGCTGGTATGCCGACCCCGAATTCACCGAGGAGTATGACTTCGCAACGGTTCTGGAAGCAGACAAGACCATCTACGCCAAGTTTGAACTGACGTCCACCCCGATCGGCGACATCTATGTCCGCTACGATGTGCTCCACATCAAGCAGCTGCCCGACGGCACCTATGATCTGGCCAACGCTGAGGTCGAGCACCTGAGCGCCAAGAAGGACACCACCGTCACCGCGGTCATCAAGGATTACAGAGCAACGCATCACGTCAATGTCAACCGCACGCTGAGCAAGCTGACCGGCACGGCTATCCAGCCCTACAAGGGCGTGGACGGCAAGCCTGTCTACACCATCCTGTCGGTCTACTACGATCTGGACTTCCATACCCTGACGTTCGACACCATGGGCGGCTCCAAGATCGCGCCGGAAACGGTTCGCCATGGCCTGACGGTTGCGAAGCCCAAGGATCCCGTCAACGGCGGCTACATCTTCGACGGCTGGTACACCGACAAGACCTACAGGACCCCGTACAACTTCGCGACCCCGCTGACGCAGGATACGACGATCTATGCCAAGTGGTTCCTCATCGTCCTGCCCGGTGTCACCGACAAGAAGGCTACCCCGAAGCTCAACACCTCCGACCACTTCGCGTATGTCCAGGGTTATCCCAACGGCACTGTGAAGCCCGCAGGCAACATCACCCGCGCTGAGACGGCCGCGATCCTCTTCCGTCTCATGGATGATGCGTCCCGCAAGACCTATTACTCCACCAAGAGCGGCTTCCACGATGTCGCTTCCGGCAGCTGGTACAACACCTACGTTGCGACTCTGAACAACGCCGGTGTCATCACCGACAGCTCCAACGGCTACTTCCGCCCGAATGAAGCCATCACCCGTGCAGAGCTTGCCGCCATGCTCGCCAAGTTCTCCGAGACGACCGGCGCTGCGAACTACTTCAATGACGTGTCCGCCAAGTACTGGGCGGCCAACGCCATCGCCATCTGCGCCAAGCTCGGCTGGATCACCGGCTATCCCGACGGCACCTTCCGTCCGGACAAAAACGTGACCCGTGCTGAACTCATGGCTATGATCAACCGTGCCACCGGCCGTGCACCCAAGTCCGCCGACGCATTCCTGCCCGGCATGAAGACCTGGATCGACAACACCTCCGATAAGTGGTACTACCTCGACGTGCAGGAAGCTACCAACAGCCATTCCTACACGGTCAAGGGTTCCGAAACCTGGACGGCTCTGACCTCCGACCCCAACTGGTCGCTGTACGAGTAAGCCTCTTCGGACGCAATTCCCCGGTATAATCCAAATCAGCCCCTGCCGCCAATTCGGCGGCAGGGGCTGAAAAATTCCCCCGGCGGCGCAGTCCGCGACGGACTGCCGCTGGGGGAAGCTGTTTATTTTTGGACGCTGCGCGTTATAACCGGCCCAGACGGAACTGCTCGATCATTTCACCGGTCAGGCTGATGTGGGAGTGATCCTCCGGCAGCTCGCTGCGCAGGTGCCAGCTCGCCTCGGCCAGCTCGGATTCCTGCACGGTGATCCTGTCGCTGCCATCCAGCTCACAGACGAAGCCCATCAGGAGCGTGTCCGTGAACACCCACGGCTGGGATTTGTAAAAGCGGAGGTTTTTGACCCGGAGGCCTGCTTCCTCCATGACCTCGCGGTGCACCGTGTCCTCAATCGACTCACCGATCTCATTAAAGCCCGCGATGAGGGCATATTTTTTGAACGGCCGACCGCGATAGCGCGTGAGCAGCAGCCGGTCGCCGTCGTGCACCGCGACGATCACAGCCGGGCAGATCTTCGGGTAGACCGTGTTTTTGCAATGCGGGCAGACCATGGCGCGCTCGACCGTGCTTTTCTCCATGCGCGCGCCGCATCTGCCGCAGAATTTCTGGGAATCATACCAGCGGTGCAGGCTTTCGCCCGCAGCGGCGGCGAACAGCGCCAGACTCGTCCCGTCCGTCATGGCGCGGAGCGACGAAGAGGGAGCATAGCGGAACGCGTCTGTCTCGCCGGGGTGAGCGGAGACGAGATAATACGCTGTTTCGTCGATGGAAAACGCGTACTGCGCCTCGCCGCCGTCCGGGATCTCGCACATCCGGGGCAGCGTGAGCGTTTCACCGCTTAAATTACAGTAAACTGTATGATCCGGCTCAAAAATCAGCGCAATATCATCCGGCGACGGTGCTTTCCACGACATTTCATTGTGATACATATGCGGATACAGATCCTGAAGCATAGCTTTCCCTCCTCAGCGCCCGGCGAAGAACACTTCGATCTCCGCCCGGACTGCCTGTACGCTGCCCTGCGCGAAAAACGGCTTTCCGCCGCCGCGTCCGTGCAGCTGCGCGTTCAGCTCCTTTACCAGCTGCCGCAGATCGCCGTCCTGTTCGCCGACGGCGTATTTATAGCCGTCCGCGTCGCTGCCCGCGAAAATGGCCGCGCGCCCACCGCAGGCCGTCATGACCAGATCGGTCAGCCGCCGCAGGCTGTCCGGGTTCATCGCAGGCTCAAACAGCAGGACGTTTCCTGCCCCGGCAAGTGCCTGCGCCTTCTGCGCAAACACAGCCTCTTCCAGCCCGGCTGCGCGCTGCTTCTGCGCGGCCTCCGCGTCCAGAAGCCGACGCACGGCGGCAGCCGTCTCCAGCGGCTTCGCCGACAGCAGGCCTGACACGCGCCGGTTCTGCTCGGCAATTTCGCTCAAATAGGCAAGCGCACGTCTGCCGCACAGAATTTCCAGCCGCACGCCGTCATGGAATTTCACGCAGGAGAAAATTTTGATCAGCCCAATTTCCCCGGTGCTGCTTACGTGCGTCCCACAACAGGCGCAGATGTCCGCGCCGGGGATGGTCACGATGCGCACCTGACCGGTCAGCTCCTTCTTGCTGCGGTAGGGGATGGTCTTCAGCGCCTCGGCATCCGGGTATGTAATTTCGATCGGGACGTTTTTCCAGACCCACTCGTTGGCCTCGGCCTCGACGGCGGACAGGTCCTCCTGCGTCAGCATACCGGAAAAATCGATGGTCACAAAATCCGCGCCCATGTGGAAGCCGACGTTTTCATAGCCGAAGCGGCGGTGCACGACGCCGGAGAGAATGTGCTCGCCGGAATGCAGCTGCATGAATTCGAACCGGCGGCCATAATCGATTTGACCCTCGACAATCTGCCCCACGGCAAGCGGCTGTTCACAAAAATGCACGATCTTGCCATCGCGCTCGTGCGTGTCGGTCACGCGGACACCGGACAGAAAGCCGGTGTCGCCCGGCTGGCCGCCGCCCTCCGGATAAAAGCAGGTTCTGTCCAGCACGACATCATAGCCGTGCTTTCCCGGCTGACAGGATACAACGCGCGCTTCAAACGCTGCCTGATGCGCGTCCTGATAATAGAGCTTTTCTGTTGCCATTTTGACACCTCTTGTCAGATTTTTAACTATCATAGCACACAATCCGTCAAAATTCCACTGGAATTCGTTCGGATTTTGGTTGACAAACCGGGGAAATCAACCTATTATATAAGTTGGGCGATTTCAAAAGCACCCGATATTCTGAAACAAAAAGGGGGAAGAACAAATGGACGCAGGAAGTAGTAGCGGCACATCCGCAGGCCGAAGTCGGCCCGAGCACCAGCCGCCTTTGTGCGTCCGGTGCTTGCAGCCCCTGTCATTCTTCGATTGATGTGCCTGCGTTGTGTCTTTACCTTCCTATTCTTTACATTTAGGAGGAACAAGACATGGCAGAAAGCAATTTTTCCCTGCAAAAGACCCTGACCATGCTGCTCGACGAGAAGAAGTATCATTCTCTGCGCGACATCCTCAGCACCATGAATCCCGCCGACATCGCCGCCATTTTTGACGATCTCGATCAGGCGCGCCTGCCGCTTCTGTTCCGGCTTCTGCCGAAGGAGCTGGCCGCCGAAACGTTCGTCGAAATGGAGCCGGAGGCGCAGGAGCTTCTGATTCAGGGCTTCTCGGATTCCGAGCTGAAGGAGGTCATCGACGAGCTTTACGTCGACGACGCCGTCGATATCGTGGAGGAAATGCCCGCGAACGTCGTGCAGCGCATCCTGACCCAGGCCGAGCCGGATATGCGCAAGCAGATCAACGAGATCCTGCGCTACCCTGAGGATTCCGCCGGCTCGATCATGACCACCGAATATGTCTCCCTGCGCCCGAATATGACGGTCGAGGAAGCGATTTTGCGCATCCGGCGCACGGGCATCGACAAGGAGACGATCTACACCTGCTACGTGACGCGCGGCCACAAGCTCATCGGCCTTACGAGCGTCAAGGACCTGCTTCTGTGCGAGGACGACGATGCGACCATCGAGTCCATCATGCAGGAGCACGTCATCACCGTCGGCACGCTCGACGATAAAGAGCAGGTCGCCCAGATGTTCAGCAAGTACAACTTCCTCGCTCTGCCGGTCGTTGACACAGAAAACCGGCTGGTCGGCATCGTAACCTTCGACGACGCCATGGACGTCATGGAAGACGAGGCCACGGAGGACATGGAAAAGATGGCCGCTATGCTGCCGTCCGAACACCCGTATATGCGTTCGACCCCTGTCGAGATCTGGAAAAACCGTATCCCGTGGCTGCTGCTGCTGATGGTTTCGGCGACGCTGACGGGCATCGTCATCACAAGATTTGAAAACTCGCTGGCCGCCCTGCCGTGCCTCACGGCGTTCATCCCCATGCTGATGGACACCGGCGGCAACTCCGGCTCGCAGGCCTGCGTGTCCATCATCCGCGGCATCAGCCTGAATGAGATCGAATTCCGCGACCTGGGACGCGTGGTCTGGAAGGAGATCCGCGTGTCCGTCCTCTGTGGCGTGTGCCTGGCAATCGCCTGCTTCGCGAAGATCATCGTGGTCGATATGCTGCTGTTAAAGAGCGAGAGCGTGACGTATCTGGTAGCCTTTGTCGTCTGCGCGACGATGGCCGTGACGGTCTGCCTTGCCAAGATCGTCGGCTCAACGCTGCCGCTGCTGGCTAAAAAGCTCGGCTTCGACCCGGCTGTGATGGCCTCGCCGATCATCACGACGATCGTGGACTTCCTGTCCCTGCTTGTCTATTTCGCTTTTGCGACCGCAATGCTCGGCATCGGATAAAAAACCGCCCGCTGCACATAATGTGCAGCGGGTTTTTGTGCAAAAACGGCAAAAAACAGACGCAGTTGGTAGGGGCGGGGCTCTGCTCCGCCCGGCGGAAAACGCTGCGTTCGCGTGAGAACTTGCGGCAAATTCGTATGCAGTTACCCACTTGGTTGTAGGGGCCGACGACTCTGTCGGCCCTGAAAATGCTGCGAATTCGCCATGGATTTCCGTAAAAATGCTGCGTCCTGCGGGCGGACAGAGTCGTCCGCCCCTACACCGAAATGCGCAGATGCATACGAATTTGCCGAGGATTTCCGATGATTCGGTGCATTCTGCCGGGCGGAGCAGAGCCCCGCCCCTACCAAAATTGTGCGTATTTTTGGGGGTGCTCCGAAATCTGCTGCGGTCGAATCCGCTCAGCGCAAAACTGGGAACAGGAGCTTCTGGTTTTCCTGCGTGTACATATTTTCCCGCGTAATGAGGACGCAGGAAACCTCAACGAAATCGTCGGTCTGCTCGCCGTTTGCCACGCGAACGGCCTGCTGGACGGCCACGTAGCCCATGTTGAACGGCCGCTGCGTGACAATGGCCTGAATGATGTTCTGCTCTAAAAACTGGATCTGCCGCTGCGAATTGTCGCAGCCGACGACATAGACGCGCCCGCCCATGCCCAGCTCGACCAGCGCGTTTGCCGCGCCGACGTTGCAGACCTCGTTCGTGCACACAAAGCCCCGGATCTCCGGGTCGGCGGAAAGAAGCTCCGTCGTGATCGTCTGCGCCTGCTCGGTCGAGTTGTCGCAGCAGAAGCTGCCGAGGATCTCGATATTTCCTGCCTCGTTCAGTGCGTCCAGAACGCCGCGCGTGCGTTCAATGCCCGTTGTGGTCGTCAGCATATGCTGAATGACCGCGACCTTTCCGCCCTCCGGCAGATAGGATGCCATGGCGCGGCCCATCTCCAGCCCGATCTCATAGCTGTTGCTGCCGACAAAGCAGGCGCGGCCTGCGGCATTGACGTCCGTGTCGATCGCAACGACGCCGATCCCGGCAGCGATGGCTTCCTCCGTTGCTTCCGCGCAGCGGTCATAGTCCGCGGCAGAGAGGATCATGACGTCCGGCTTATCCGCTGTCACCTGCCGGATCAGCTCGATCTGCTTGTCAATGTCAATTTCGCGCGGCGAGGTCAGGACCTTCAGCTCGACGCCGTATTCCTCCGCCGCCTTTTCAACGCCGGACAGGAGCGTTCCCCAGAACTCCGCGACCTCTGTCACGGTTTTCAGAACCAGCGTCACCCGCAGCGGCTTCTGTGCTGCCGCGCAGCCCGCAAGATTCAGGAGCAGACAGAGCAGCAGGAGAAAAACGGTGCATTTTTTAATCCTCCGCATGGCTGTCCTCCTCCTTTCCACGTACAATGGGCAGCACGAGCATGACCATTGTGCGCACACCGGGCGTAGAATAATACTTCATAACGGCGTCCGGGCCGAAGAACAGCTGCAGCCGCTCGTTGACGTTATAAACGCCGATCTTGGTGCTCTCCGCGTCGGATTCCTTTTTGTCGAGAATGGTTTCCAGCTGCTCCGGCGTCATGCCCACGCCGTCGTCCTCGACGGTGATGAGCAGGCGGTCCTCCTCCAGCAGCGACTCAATGCGCACCGTGCCGCCCTGCTGCTTGACCTTGATGCCGTGATAGATCGCGTTTTCCACCAGCGGCTGCAAAATGAGCTTCGGCAGCAGGCAGTCCTCCGTCTGCGGGTCAAGGTCGATCTCGTAGCGGAGCTTTTCGTTGTAGCGCATCTTCTGGATGGTCAGATAGCTGCGCACATGGGCGATCTCCTTTTTGAGCGTGTTGGTGTCGGAGCCGTCGCCGATGGACGAGCGCAGCAGCAGCGCCAGCGCGCTCGTCATCTCCACGACCTCCGCATTGCGTCCGGCGTGGCTCATCCAGATAATAGAGTCGAGCGTGTTGTAAAGAAAATGCGGCTGGATCTGCGCCTGCAGCGCCTTCCATTCGCTCTTGCGCTTCTGCTCCTCGCTGCGCAGCCGTTCGTCCATCAGTTCGGCAGTTTTGGCGATCATGTGGTCAAAGCTGTCGGACAGCTGGCCAAGCTCCGTGCGGGAGGATACCTGGCTGCGCACGTGCAGATCGCCGTCCTCCACGCGCCGCATCGTCTGCATCAGACGGCGGATGGGTCCTGCGATGGAGCGCGAGAGCTGAAGCGCGAACACCAGCGCAAGAATGAGCGCCGCCGCCGCGATGAGCAGATAGGTCTTGTAGATCCTGTCCTGACTGCGCAGCAGCTCCTGCGTGTAGGCAACGCCCACCGCCGTCCATCCGGTGGCCTCCGATGCGCAGGCTACATAGAGCCTGCGCATCCTGCCCTTGCCGGAGAGCGTGCGGCCGTCCGCCGCTGCCAGCACCTCCGCGACGTTTTCCTCCTTCAGTCCCGCATAGATCAGATCCTGCTGCGGGTGCCAGAGGATGCCGCCGCTCTGGTCGATCAGATAGATATAGCCTCGGCTGCCGAGCTGGATATCCGCGCAGAGCCGGTCGATGATCTGGTAGTTAAGGTCGATGAGCAGAACGCCCTGCATATTCCCTGCGCGGTCGAGCACGGCCTTGGAGAACGAAACGACCCAGTTGTACTGGCCCGCGATCAGGTTTTCCACGCGCGAGGACGACACCTGCACCTCGTTCGGCTCCCGCAGCGCGGCCTGGTACCAGGCTGCGTCCCGGTAATTGGAGTAGGTGTTGAGCGACGCACCCTCGCTTCCGAACAGCGCGCCGCCGGATTCCGGGATCAGGGCGATGGCCGTGATCTCCGAGCGGATCTTCTGTGCGGCGGCCAGCTGCTCCTGCGCTTCGCGGCAGGCCGCGTCCGTCAGCCGGTGCTCGTTGGCCGCGCGCAGATAGGCCGCGACCGCGCCGTTGTCGACAATAAAATCGGAAATATCCTTCATGTACTCCACGTACATATCAAGCTCGGCGTTGACGCGGCGGATCAGCTGCTCGGTGTACTCCGTCGAGCTGTCCAGCAGCTCGTTCGTCGAGACGCTGATCGACACATAGGTCATGGCTGCCGTAATGACGAGGATCAGCAGCATGAACAGCGCCGCGATCTGCGTGCCGATGGAGTGCCGGGAAAAAAGTCGTGCTTCGGTCATGTTTCGCTCTCCGCCTCCCTGTACTGCCGGGGCGTCATGCCGGTTCTGCGGCGGAAGGTGAGCGAGAAATAATGCGGGTCGGCAAAGCCGATGCGCTCGGCGATCTCATAGGTGCACAGCCCCGTTTCACGCAGATATTCCTTGGCCTTCTCCATACGCAGGTTTGTCAGATATTCCACGAACGACTGGCCGGTCTTTTCCTTGAATACCGTTGAAAAATAGCTGCGGCTGACGCCGAGATGCTCCAGCACGTCCGGCAGCTTGAGATCGCAGTCGGCATAGTGCTCGTTAATATACGCGACGGCCAGACGGCCGCAGCGGGCGGCAGGCGTGTCGTTCTGCTGGGCCTGACATTGCAGAATATAGCCCTCAAGCCGCTCGACGGACAGCCGTACCTCCTCCAGCGCATAGCCCTGCTGCGGAAGGAGCATGGCGGGCGCGCGCAGCAGCTGCTCACGCGTCAGA
>ENA-UAOK01000917-UAOK01000917.1-human-gut-metagenome-genome-assembly--contig:-NODE-917-length-14983-cov-8.719118_pt1 | contig 14983 bp, 9 predicted proteins | sample MGYA00243467_ERZ654553 | MGnify/ENA primary metagenome ERZ654553 (study PRJEB26926, sample SAMN06164886) | human gut metagenome | biome: ENVO:00009003; feature: ENVO:2100002; material: ENVO:00002003...
AGATTTCTGCCTGTCTCGTGGGCTCGGAGATGTGTATAAGAGACAGATGTAATGAAGAAGGGAATAGGAAATAAAACTATTCCCTTTTTTATTTAATGAAAAAAAATATCATTTTGTACTAAGTGTATTTTCTATGGTCGTTGTTTTATATATGACGGTCAGGAAATAGAGTCTCCCGGTCGATTAAAATTAACCAATGTGTAACCTTTAAACTTTGTTTATGAACAACAATCATGCTTTTCAAAGTTCGAAATTTCTACGAGCTTTATTAGTCTTGTTCTTCATGACTGTATCCGTTCAGTGGACCTTTGCCCAACTGAATTTGAATGTCTCTCGTACGACGTTAGGTACAGTTATCGAACAGATCAAATCTCAATCTAAGTATCAATTTTTCTATGACGACAAGCTCGCTACTATGGCAGTGGAGAATGTCAAAGTGAAGAACGCATCTATAGAAGATGCCTTGAATGCTATCTTGAAAGGAAAAAACATTTCTTTTAAAGTAGAAGATAACATTGTTTATCTTTCAGAGAAGTCTGCTGCACCGCAAGAAGGTAATCAGCAAGGTAAAGAACGGACCATTACCGGACAGGTATCGGATGATATGGGACCTCTTATCGGTGTGAATGTATTAATAAAGGGTACAAGCATTGGGTGTATCACTGACCTTGATGGTAACTTTACGCTGACTACTACTGAGGCAAATCCGGTGGTACAGTTCTCCTATGTGGGTTACAAGCCACAGGAGGTTGCAGCCAAAGGGCAGAATGCTATCAATGTGATGTTGGAAACTGACTCACAACTGATAGAAGAGGTGGTGGTAACGGCTTTGGGTATCAAGCGTGCTACAAAAGCGTTGAGCTACAATGTACAAGAAGTTAAGAGTGATGAGATTACCCGTGTAAAGGATGCCAATTTCGTAAACTCTTTGAACGGTAAAGTTGCCGGTGTAAATATCAACGCTTCTTCATCCGGTGTCGGTGGTGTATCAAAGGTAGTGATGCGTGGTACGAAGTCTATCATGCAGTCTTCCAATGCACTATATGTCATTGATGGTGTTCCGATGTATGCCGGAACTGGTAAGGGAGGTACTGAGTTTGACTCAAAGGGATCTACCGAACCTATCGCTGATATTAATCCTGAAGATATTGAATCTATGTCGGTACTGACCGGTGCGGCAGCAGCAGCCCTTTACGGGTCGGATGCTGCGAATGGTGCTATCGTCATTACAACGAAAAAAGGTAAAGAGGGGCGCGTAAACATTACTGTGAACAGTAATACCGAAATCTTCAACGCTTTTGTAACCCCTGATTTTCAAAATCGTTATGGAACCAGTGGCGGTCAGATTACACATAGTTGGGGAAATCTGTTGAATTCTTCTAATTCTTATGGATACAATCCGACAAGCGATTATTTTCAGACAGGTGTAACCGGAACGGAGAGCATTTCCTTGTCTACCGGTACAGATAAGAACCAGACGTATGTTTCGGCTGCCGCTGTTAATTCTAAGGGGCTTATACCGAACAATAAGTATGCACGCTATAACTTTACTTTCCGCAATACTACCTCTTTCCTAGATGATAAGATGACTTTGGATGTGGGTGCAACTTATGTGCTTCAGAAAGACCAAAATATGGTGAACCAAGGTACTTATAACAACCCCTTGGTGGGTGCTTATCTGTTCCCGCGTGGCAATGACTGGGAAGATTTCAAGATGTACGAACGTTATGATGCTTCTCGTAAACTGGATACCCAGTATTGGCCGGTAGGTGATGCGGGTATGGTAATGCAGAATCCATACTGGATTAATTATCGTCAACTTCGTAATAATAATAAAGACCGTTATATGCTGAATGCCAGTTTGAACTACAAGATATTGGATTGGTTGAGTGTCAGTGGTCGTGTCCGTTTGGATAATTCTTTCAATGATTATACTGAAAAGTATTATGCCGGAACAAATACGCAGATGACTGAGGCATCTACACGCGGTCTCTATACTATATCTAAAACGACAGATAAACAATTGTATGCCGACTTCCTTATCAATATTAACAAGAGCTTTGGAGAGAATTGGAACCTTTCGGCAAATATCGGTACTTCATTTATGGATATGCGTTCGGATGGACTGGAAGTGAGAGGTCCTATTGCTGACGAAAACTTTGAGGGTGAAACTCCGGGACTTGCTAACGTATTTAATGTACAGAACCTGAGTGCTAAGAAAACAAAGCGTATGCAGAACGGCTGGCGTGAGCAAACTCAGTCTGTATTTGCTTCTGCTGAACTGGGCTACAAGAGTACTTATTATCTGACATTGACCGGACGTAACGACTGGCCTTCGCAGTTGGCAGGACCTAACTCTACCAGCAAGTCGTTCTTCTATCCTTCAGTAGGTCTTTCAGTCGTGTTGTCTGAATTGATGCCTAATCTGAATCGTGATTATCTTTCCTTCATGAAGCTGCGTGGTTCTTTCGCTTCTGTAGGTACGGCATTTGAGAGATACATAGCCAATCCTCGTTACGAATGGAATGAAAGTACAGGGCAGTGGAGTAACACCACCCAGTATCCGGTATACAACCTGAAGCCGGAACGTACAGAATCATGGGAAGTCGGTTTGACTTTGCGTTTTTTGAAAAACTTCAATTTTGATATGACCTACTATAATACAACTACCAAGAACCAGACATTCAATCCTCAATTGGGAGTATCCGGTTATTCTGCGTTGTATATCCAGACGGGTGCTGTGCGTAATCAGGGTATCGAACTGGCATTGGGATATGAAAATACTTGGAAAGATTTTACCTGGAGCAGCAACTATACGTTCTCTACCAATCAGAACAAGATTACGACTTTGGCAGACAATGCCATTAATCCTGTGACCAATGAGGTGATTTCTATTTCTACATTGAATATGGGTGGTTTGGGCTCTGCACGTTTCCTGTTGAAGGAAGGCGGTTCTATGGGAGATATCTATTCTAATATAGATATGAAGCGTGATGCCAATGGCAATGTGTATGTAGATCAGAATGGCAACGTGACTACCGAAAAGATTGAAAACTCGGATGAGTGGATCAAGCTGGGAAGCGTATTGCCGAAAGCCAATATGGCATGGCGCAATAACTTCTCCTGGAAGAACTTTAATGCGGGATTTATGATTTCAGCCCGTTTGGGAGGTGTGGTATTCTCACGTACACAAGCTGTTTTGGATGAATTCGGCGTATCAGAGGCTACGGCTGCGGCAAGAGACTTAGGATATGTGTCGGTGAATGGAGGAGACCGGGTAAGTCCGGAATCATGGTATAGTGCTATAGGTGGTGGTGACGCAGTGGCGCAGTATTACACCTATTCGGCAACAAACGTACGTTTGCAGGAAGCCTCTATCGGGTATACATTCCCTCGCAAGATGTTCAATAATGTATGTGACCTGACGATTTCGCTTGTAGGACGTAATTTGTGGATGATTTATAGTAAAGCTCCGTTCGATCCTGAAAGCGTAGCATCCACTGACAATTTCTATCAGGGTGTCGATTATTTCATGATGCCTTCTACCCGTAATTTCGGTTGTAGTGTAACTCTTAAATTTTAATGTTATGAGAAGAAGTATTATTAATAAAATAATAGTAGGAACACTGGTTTTTACCGGAGTATCTTGTACAGGTGATTATATGGACATTAACTCGAATCCTTATCAACCTGGAACTGATGATATGCAAGCCGACGACTATATGTTGGGGTCGGCAATGAACAACCTTTCCAGTTGCGTGGTATCTTCGGACGTAAATACGGCACAGTTCACCGACTGCTTGTTGGGTGGACCGATGGGCGGTTATTTCTCGGATACCAATACTGGATGGGGAAATACGATTGGGAACTTTAATGCTACGGATAATTGGACTAATGTATTCTTGAAGTCCGACAAACTCATTCCACAGTTATTTACTAACTTGACTTCGGTTCAAAATATATCCGAAAAGACTGAAAATCCTGTCCCTTTTGCCATTGCAAAGATTATTAAGGTAGCTGCTATGAGTCGCGTAACGGATACTTACGGCCCTATTCCTTATTCAAAAATAGGTCTGGACGGTGCTGTTACCACTCCTTATGATTCGCAGGAAGTTGTGTACAAGCAGTTCTTTACCGAATTGGATGAAGCAATTGCTACTTTGAATGATAATCCCGGAGCTGCCCTGGCTGCTACCGCCGACTATGTATATAGCGGAAACATCAACAAATGGATTTTATTTGCCAATTCATTGAGATTACGCCTCGCTATGCGTATTGTGTATGCTAACCAGACACTGGCTGAACAAGAAGCTCAGAAAGCTATACAGGGGGGAGTGATTGAGTCAAATAATGATAATGCCAAGTGGAGTTATTTCGGCTCGATTGTCAATCCGCTCTATACCGCAACCCGCTATAATTCAGCTACGGACCATGCTTGTCTCACCGGTGGTGATACACATGCGGCTGCCGACATCATCTGCTATATGAATGGATATAATGATCCTCGTCGTTCCAAATACTTCGTTCCGTCCGAATGGACTGGTTATGAATATGTAGGTGTTCGCCGGAGCATTAATCGTTCTACGCTGGGTGCGGATGCACATAAATATTCCGGTGTCAATGTAGGTCAGAGTGATCCTATTATGTGGATGAATGCTGCTGAAGTAGCTTTCTTGCGCGCTGAGGCTGTGGCTGTATTTGGTTTTACCGGTATGGGTGGTACTGCAAAGGATTTCTACGAAAGAGGTATCGAACTGTCGTTTGAACAATGGGGTGCCGGAAGTGCAGTTGATTATATAAACAATGCTACCAGTAAGCCCGATATATATGACGATCCTTCCGGAGCCAACAGTTATGGCTCACAGTTGTCTACCATTACTGTGAAATGGAATGAAGGAGATACGCCGGATGTGAAACAAGAGCGTATCATTACCCAGAAATGGATTGCCAACTGGATGCTTGGAAACGAAGCATGGGCGGATTTCCGTCGTACAGGCTATCCTCGCTTGATTCCTGCGGATCCTGCTGGAAACAAGAGCGGTGGTGTAGTCGACAATGAATTAGGAGCGCGTCGTATGCCTTTCCCCACTGACGAATATGTCAGCAATAAGGCGAATGTGGAAGCTGCAGTGTCAAGCTACCTGAAAGGTGCGGACAATTATGCTACCCGTGTATGGTGGGATTGTAATTCCAAAATCAGATAACCCTATTTTATTCGATAAGTTATGAAAAATATAATAAAACCTATTACCGGTCTGTTCGTTTTGGCAAGCATTGTTTTGGCTTCCTGTACGGATGTGGAGAGCCTTTCCATCAACGAGTCTACTATAAAAGATCAGAACCCCGAAGCATATGCAAAGTACCTGAACAACCTGACCGCCTATAAAGCTTCTGAGCATAAAGTAGTGTATGCCTATTTCGATAACAGTAATAAGGCGCCTTATAGTCCGGCGCAGCACATTACTAATATGTCGGACAGTATTGATGTTATTTCAATGATGTATCCCGAGTTAGCCGACTTCGAGAAAGCTGATATAGAAACTGTTCATCAGAAAGGAACGAAAGTTGTTTATACCATTAGTTATGATGCTATAAAGGCGGCTTATGATGATTTGGCTTCAGATGGAAGCGGTTCTATGGAAGCTTTTGATAGTTACCTGCAAAAGGAACTTACCACACAGCTTGCCTATTTGCCTAACTATGACGGACTGATTGCAGAGTTTTCCGGAAAAAATCCGGCATTCATGTCAGTAACTGATTTGGCAACTTATCAAACAACACAGAACATTTTTCTGAATGCAGTCAATATATGGAAAACAGCTAATGCAGATAAGTTTTTTGCATTCAAAGGAAAACCGCAGAATCTGATTGACAAAAACATCTTGAATAGTTGTAAGCACATCATTTTGGACAGTGGAAGTGCAACTACTGCTGCCGAGTTAAATCTGCTGGTGTACAATGCCTTAGAGGAGGGGGTTCCGAGTGACCGTTTTGTTATGGCTGTGTCTACGATTTCTTATGATACAACTGATAAGAAGACAGGATATTGGGATGGTACTCGTGCATTGGGCGAGGTAGCCTATTGGGCCACTGTAGAGGCTGTTGGATATGAGAAAGCCGGCATTGCCATCTATAATGTCCAGAATGACTATTACTCTACCAGTGGTGCTTGCACCTATGTGAAAGAAGCGATTGATATAATGAATCCAGCTCCCGTTAAATGATTACTATTATGAAACTTAAGAATATCTATTTTATCTCCTTGGCACTGATTTCCGGTATGTTCTCCGGTTGTGCCGATGATACGGAGAATTTTGACAACCAATTGTTCATGACCTCGAAGACTCCGACCACGTTTTTTGTAAAGGCAATTACTCAAAATGCCACAGGAGAATTTTCTATGTCTATTCCGAAACCCTCAGAACAGGATATCACCTTCACTATAAAAGCAGATGCAAGTTTGGTTTCCGTATATGAGGACACTTATTATGTCAGTGATATGGAGATGCTCCCGGAAGGTCACTACAGTTTCAGCGCAACGGAAGGAAAAATTGCAGCCGGTGCTTTGAAATCGACTCCAATCACAGTTTCTTTTACCGAACTCGGCAGCTTAGACCTCAATAAAACCTATGTATTGCCGGTTACGGTTGTTGATGCAAGTATCAATGTGCTGGGCTCGTCGAATACATCTTATTATGTATTCAAAGGTGCTGCGTTGATTAATAAAGTAGCGAATATTAATAAAAATAATGTATATGTAGACTGGGTAAATCCGAATGTTGTTCAAAATATGAAGACGATGACGGCTGAAGCTTTGATTCATCCGTATAGTTTTGATAACCAGTTGAATACTTTGATGGGTATCGAAGGACAATTCTTGTTCCGTTTCGGTGATTCGGGCGTACCTTCTAATCAATTGCAGATAGCAACAGGCAAGGGAAACTTTACGAATAGCTCAATGGTGGCTCCACTGAATGCATGGACACATGTTGCTGTAACTTACGATTCGGAAGCACAAACTATTAGGGTCTATTTCAATGGCAAACTTGTAGGTGATTTTACAGATGCTACGTATGGTCCGGTAAACTGGGGTATACCTCATTCTGATGAATCGGACGGTAAACCACGTTGTTTCTGGATTGGTTACTCTTATAATAACGAACGTTTTCTGGATGCCGACATCTCGGAAGTACGTATCTGGAACCGAGTGCTGACTCAAGATGAAATAAATGCCGAAAACCATTTCTATGCCGTAAGTGAAGATGCTCAAAATCTGGTGGCCTACTGGAAATTTGATGACGGAGCAGATATTATCAAAGATTACAGCAACAGCGGAAATGATGCTACAGCATCCGCTAAATTGACTTGGGTAGATGTAGAACTCCCTGCAAAAAAGTGATAACCCTTAATCTAATTAAAAGTGCTTATTATGAAACATTGTTATAAAATAAGAATCGCTGCATGGTCGTTGCTATTGTTCGGAGCTGTATTTACAGCTTGCGAAGACGACCTCACCATCTCAACAGGCAACGATAATATCTTTGAGACTGTTGACGGAACTTATGGTAGTGTGCGTTCGGCTGCCGGAGCAAAGCAACTGACCACTATTGCCATCAAGGACAATAAAGCCGGTGCTGGTCACTTGTTCTTTGAATTGAGTAAGAATGCAGAAACGGATGTACAGGTAACTTTCAAAATTGATGCAGATGCGTTGGCCGCTTATAATGCCGCCAATAGTACGAATTATCAGATGTACCCCACGGACAAGTTGTCCTTGGAGAATGGCGGTAAGGTGACGATTGCTGCCGGAAGTAAGAGATCCGAATCACTGGAGCTGGATATCAATCCCGGTGGAACAGTGGGCACCACTTATGCCGTTGCCATTTCGGCAACAGCCGGCAATGGTGTGGAGGTGTCTTCCAATACTCAGTCCTACATTTATTTGGTTGAGAATCTGGGGGTAACTCCTGATCCTGCTACGAAAGGTGATATTAAGAATCTGGTCTATGTAGAGGTGAACAATGAAAGTCCGTTGAATGCTGGTGAATATATGGTAGATGGTGTTCCTTTCTTTGATATCGTCAGTATTTTTGCAGCCAATATCAATCTGGATAGTGATGGCAGACCGTATATTTTCTGTAATGATCAGGTATCTTTTGTGTTGGCAAATGCCGACAAGATTATCCGTCCGTTGCAGCAAAAAGGTATCAAGGTTCACTTATCTATCTTGGGTAATCACGATGATGCCGGTATGCGTAGTTTGAATGAAAAAGGTGCTAAAGCCTTTGCAAAAGAGTTGAAAGCATATATCGACATTTATGGTCTGGACGGGTTTGACTTTGATGATGAATATTCTTCTTATGCTGAAGGTAACTATAAAGGTACTTCCGGTAGCGTAGTATCTAGCGAAAGCGAATGTACGCCGGAGAATTACAAGAAACTATTGGAAGAATGTCGTAAAATCATGCCAAAAGAAGAGGATGTAACATTCGGAATTTATTGGTATACTGCTGACGACCATCCGATAGGCAGCGGTTTGGAAAATTTGATTGACTACTCTGTATATGGTACTTATGGGACATTCCGTGACTATTACGGTCAAGATATACCGAAAGAAATTCAGGCACCGTATGCCATTACATTAGTGAGTGAGGATGGTGGAAATCTGAATAAGATTAGTGTGAACGATACTCATCTGGATAATGTGGTGAATGGTGGTTATAAATACTTTGCATTCTACAATCTGGGTTCAAGCCGTATGTACGAATCCTATTTCGACAAGGTGGCTGCGAAGCTCTGGAACAAGAATGTATCGTGGACCGGTAATTATTACACCCGCACTGACCTGACTGCAAAAAAAGGTTCTGTACCCGGCTATGAATTCTATTTAGGAGAGTGGACAGTAACTCCGGGCGCAGCATTGTATGTTTATCATGAAAATGATGTTCCTAAGTGGTGGGATTGGACAAATGCAGAAGCTTTCGATATCACTATTACCGAGGATGTTCAGGGAAAAAGTTACAAGGTTTATGGTTGGGACGGTAAGGATATTACCGGTACATATCCGTTCATTATGAACTATGATGACAGAGGAATAGCTCTTTGCCCTTCTCCTCAGGTCATCGGTACTGCTGATGGCACGATTTATGCCATGTCTCGTGCCACATATAGCGGTGCTGCCTGGGCTGCTATGGCAGCATCGGACGACGCTTTCGTTCTTGAAACATCTATGAGTGGCGGAGCTGTCTATATGTATGACTCGGGAAAACGCTATGGTTTCAGCCTGTTCACAAAGGACGGTGATACCTATAACGCAGTGGAAGAACTGAAGAATCCACATTCGAGCGGTATGTATACGCTGGTTAAGAAATAAAAGTAAAACAGTGGTAATTTTATATATGTCAGAACGAGCCTCATGCTGACACCAGGATGAGGCTCGCAATGATATAAGTAGTAGCTACTCTTCTCCTATACAATCAAACATATGAAACAACGCTTTATATATATAATTGTGTCCTTTTGGTTTTTGATAAGTTGCACTTCTCCTAAACAGACAGAAGTAACCTCGCCTGATGGTCATATTCGGCTTGCCCTCACTCTGGATGATAATGGTAGGATAGCTTATCAGGTAAATATTGGAGATACCTTGTTTATCAAGCCCTCCATGTTAGGTTTCACAGCCAAGGACGGAGTGAATCTTGCCGAAGGTTTCAAGGTCATAAACACTGACTTCACCACCCATGACGAAACCTGGACGCAGCCTTGGGGAGAAAACAAAAACATCCGCAACCATTACAACGAAATGGCTGTCCACCTGTCCGATACGACAAATACCAAATTAACCCTGCGCTTCCGTATCTTCGATGACGGATTGGGATTTCGCTATGAATATGAAGTTCCCGGAGCTGACAGTATTCTGGTGACAGACGAACTGACTGCGTTCAATATAGCACAGGATGGCATCTCATGGTCCATACCTGCCAATTATGATACTTATGAGTTGCTATATCGTACACAGCCTGTCAGCCGGATAGACAATGCCAATACTCCCATGACTTTCAAAACCGGAGGTCTATATGCCAGCATCCATGAAGCTGCATTGACCGATTTTCCGGAGATGACCTTGAAGAATACGGGAAACTGCAATTTTAAATCCGAACTGGCTCCCTGGCCGGACGGTATAAAAGCCCGCTTCAACGGAGGAAGCTTTAAGACACCTTGGCGTACCATACAGATTGCCCCGAAAGCAGTCGGGCTTATCAACTCCGGTCTTATTCTGAATCTGAACGAACCTTGTGCGCTGGAAACTACCGACTGGATACGTCCGATGAAATATGTAGGTATCTGGTGGGGAATGCATCTGGGAGTGGAAAGTTGGGTGATAAATGATCGTCACGGTGCCACAACAGAGAACGCAAAGCGGTACATCGACTTTGCAGCGGCCAACAACATAGAAGCAGTGATGTATGAAGGCTGGAATGAAGGTTGGGAAAACTGGGGCGGTTCTCAGACGTTCGACTATACCCGTCCGTATGCCGATTTTGATATAGAGGAAATTGCCCGCTACGCCCGGGAAAAAGGAGTCGCGATTATCGGACACCATGAGACGGGAGGCAATATTATGAATTATGAGAAACAACTGGATAAGTCATATAAATGGTATGCTGATCTGGGCATCCATTCTGTGAAAACCGGTTATGCAGGCGGACTTCCCGACGGACACAATCATCACGGGCAGTATAATGTGCGTCATTATCGCAATGTTGTAGAAACCGCGGCTAAATATCATACCACCCTCGATGTGCACGAGCCCATCAAGGACACCGGAATTCGACGTACATACCCCAATATGATGACCCGTGAAGGTGCCCGTGGCATGGAATGGAATGCTTGGAGCGAAGGTAATCCGCCGGAACATCATGTCATGTTGCCTTTCACCCGTTTGCTTGCCGGACCGATGGATTATACGCCGGGCATATTCGATATCATGTACGAGCGTGCCAAGAACTCTCCTTATCGCAAGCGGTGGAATATGAAAGACAGCAAAGATTGCCGTATAAACTCTACGCTGGCGAAGCAAATTGCAAACTGGGTGATACTTTATTCTCCTTTGCAGATGGCTGCCGATATGATTGAAAACTATGAAGGCCATCCAGCTTTCCAGTTTTTCCGTGATTTTGATGCTGATTGCGACTGGTCGGAAGCTTTGGCGGGTGAGCCGGGGGAATTTGTGGTTATCGTACGCCGGGCAGGAGAGAAATACTTCCTGGGTGCAGCTACGAATGAGGAAGCCCGTGAAGTCACTGTCGCGCTGGATTTTCTGGAAAAGGGTAAGACGTATCGGGCGGTCATCTATGCCGATGGCAAGGATGCTGACTGGGTGACGAATCCTACGGCCTATGAAATCATAGAGAAGCAAGTGACCGCTACTGATATTTTATCAGTGAATATGGCGAAAGGGGGCGGACAGGCCATTACCTTTATGCCACTTTGATATGAATATGTAATACTATTGAGATATGAAAAATATGAGATTTAATTCCATGATGATGGGTGGAATTCTGTTGCTTGGGATGTATGGTTGCACCCCGAAGGTACAGGATTATTCATCGTACGTCAATCCGTTCATTGGTACGGGAGGACATGGACATACCTATCCCGGGGCTATAGTGCCTAACGGAATGATACAGCCCGGTCCGGATACACGCATTTATCAGTGGGATGCCTGTTCGGGTTATTATTATGCAGATTCTACCATTAACGGGTTTTCGCATACGCATCTCAGCGGTACGGGCTGTGGAGATTATGGTGACGTATTGTTGATGCCTACCGTGGGCAGGCAAGATTATCATGCGATGGGAGAGGAGAGTCAGCAGATGGCTTATGCTTCCGCTTTCTCTCACGAGAACGAGACGGCCCAACCCGGTTATTATTCGGTATTTCTGGAGCGCTATAAAGTGAAGGCCGAACTGACCGCTACCCGGCGGGCGGCTATTCATCGTTATACTTTTCCGAAAGCGGAAGATGCGGGATTCATCCTTGACCTGGATTACAGTCTGCAACGCCAGACGAATGAAGAAATGGAGCTGGAAGTAATCAGCGACACCGAGATACGCGGGCGTAAGAAGACGGTATATTGGGCTTTCGACCAATACATTAATTTCTATGCCAAGTTCTCCAAACCTTTCACCTATACTTTGGTGACCGATTCTATGGCATTGGACCAAGGCGGGCCGTTGCTACCCACAGCTAAAGCACTGTTGCAGTTCCAGACCGGGGCTGATGAACAAGTCCTTGTGAAGGTCGGAGTTTCTGCCGTGGATATGGACGGAGCACGCCGGAATGTGGAGGCTGATATACCCGAATGGGACTTTGACAGTGTGCGCAGTGCCGCCCGCAATTCATGGAACGATTATTTGTCGAAAATAGATATTGAAACCAACGATGATGATCAGCGGATTATGTTCTATACCGCACTTTATCATACGGGTGTACAACCCAATCTGTTTACGGATGCCGACGGACGCTATCTGGGCATGGACCTGAAGCCCCACCAAGGCAGTGTGGAAAATCCTGTCTACACGGTTTTCTCATTGTGGGATACTTTCCGTGCCTATCATCCCTTAATGACGATTATCGATCCGGATTTGAATCAGGCTTTTATCCGTTCGCTCATCCTGAAGCAGCGCGAAGGCGGCATCTTCCCTATGTGGGAACTTGCAGGCAATTATACCGGAACCATGATTGGCTACCATGCCGCATCCATTATTGCTGACGCTTACACAAAAGGCTATCGTGATTTTGATGTGCAAGACGCATACAAGGCTTGCATCCGTGCTGCGGAATATGACACTACCGGCATCCTGTGTCCTCCGCTGGTATTGCCTCATTTGATGCCGCAAGCCAAATACTGGAAGAATAAAATAGGCTATGTGCCTTGCGATAAAGACAACGAATCGGTGGCCAAAGCATTGGAGTATGCTTATGATGACTGGTGCATTTCGCTATTGGCGGAAGCTCTGGGTGATGGCCCTAATCGGGAAAAATATGCCGCATTCGCCAAAGGATACCAGGTTTATTTCGACGCTTCCACCCGCTTCATGCGCGGACTGGACAGTGAAGGCAACTGGCGTACACCTTTCAATCCCCGTTCTTCCAATCACCGCAATGATGATTATTGTGAAGGTACCGCTTGGCAATGGACCTGGTTCGTGCCTCATGATGTGGACGGATTGGTAGATCTTATGGGAGGCCGGGAGGCTTTTATCGGCAAGCTGGACTCTTTGTTCATCGCTCCTTCGGCTATGGAAGGTGAATCGGTATCCGTTGACATTTCAGGTCTGATAGGGCAGTATGCGCATGGAAATGAGCCAAGCCACCACATCGCACATCTATATAACTATGTCGGTCAGCCTTGGAGAACGCAGGAATTGGTGGACGAGGTGTTGCACACACTCTATTTCAATGATCCGAATGGATTGTCGGGCAATGAAGACTGCGGTCAGATGTCGGCGTGGTTTATCCTTAATTCGATGGGATTCTATCAGGTGTGTCCCGGTAAGCCTGTGTATTCCATTGGCCGGCCGCTGTTCAATAAGGCAACCATACAACTGAAAGATGGAAAAACTTTCACAGTTGTAGCGCATGGCAACAGTCGCGAAAATAAGTATGTGCAGAAGATGCTTTTGAACGGTCGGGAGTTGGTGGAACCTTTCTTCAACCATCAGGATATTGTGGATGGTGGAACGTTAGAGTTGACGATGGGGGATAAACCGGTGATTGAAAAGAAATAGAACGAAAAGAGGTATCAAAAGTCTCTTTGCCTATTCGGGCGAATGATTGTTCGCCCCTACAAGCTCTGTAATAATGCTTGTAGGGGCGAATCATCATTTCACCGAATCTGCAAAGTAGCTTTCTTGACACAAACTCTTTGTCATGTGTGTAGAGATAAGGTTTTGGGAAAAAATCAAGGTCATAGTGATAATCTGATGTTACTGGAGAAGACAGATAAACTTTTTATCGACATAGAGAAAAATGGAGGCCTGACGGATGAAGAAGAACGTGTGACCAAACGTATCGTAAGAAGGGGGAATAAGCTGATTGATGAATTTGAAAAGGAGAAAGAACGCAGAATAAGAGAGAGAGAAATAGAGAAGTTCGGGTCATGAGAATGATAATTTATCCGCGTCGTCCGCGTATCCATTCTTCCACTGCTAAATTATCATTTATAAGTTTACTCAGCACATTTATGAAACTTGGATTCTTAATAAATGCAAACACGAAAAATGTACACTTCTTTTTGTATCTCTTTTATAATCAGTAGTTTGTGAAAAAGAAGTGTACAAAAGCAACTTTTGATTTATTTTATTATGCTTTCCTTTACAGCGGCGGAGGCAATAGTGCCTGTGCCTGATACTGTAACATTGCAAAAATGAAATATACAGATCAAAAACAAATTGCAAATTCGGAATCTCCCGGTTCCGTCTCTGAATTTCCGGGCGTGCGGAGTAAAACATCACGTACTATCACTATTCGGGAATTTGTGGACACGGTGCGTAGCGACCGTTATCGACAGCAGCTATTGGAATATCGCCGACTGAAAGCTCTGCCCGGACATGAAGCCGAAGCGCAGGCGATAAAGGAAAATATGCCGTGTATTGTGCCCGCCGGTGTATGCCTGAACGGACATGCGGTGAAGGACTTGTCAGTACATAGCGGACTGTTGTGCGTAGACCTCGACCACACGAACCAGCGTACACTGGAAGTGTTCGGCCTGGCATGCTCCTTGCCCTTCACTTACGCATCGATTATCAGTATCTCCGGCGAAGGCATCAAAATGCTGGTTCGCGTGCGTACGGAAGATGTGCGGCAAGATTATGCACGCCTCTATGCGGCGGTAGGCAATGCGGTAAGCGCCCATGTGGGACATCCCTACGATGAGAAGTGCAAGATTCTGACCCAGCCCTGTTTTTATAGCTACCAT
>ENA-UAOK01000921-UAOK01000921.1-human-gut-metagenome-genome-assembly--contig:-NODE-921-length-14959-cov-10.783414_pt1 | contig 14959 bp, 14 predicted proteins | sample MGYA00243467_ERZ654553 | MGnify/ENA primary metagenome ERZ654553 (study PRJEB26926, sample SAMN06164886) | human gut metagenome | biome: ENVO:00009003; feature: ENVO:2100002; material: ENVO:00002003...
GAGATTTCTGCCTGTCTCGTGGGCTCGGAGATGTGTATAAGAGACAGAACCTGCGCAGGCTTCGCCTACATTGGATAATCCAATATTGGAAAAGCCTATGTTGGATTTGCCTACGTTGAAAAATCCAACGCAATTAATTACTAAAGATACTAAGAAAAGAAAAAGACAAAGTAAAGACTTATCAATTACCGATTCGATTCCTTTCCCTTCCGGTTTTCCGGAAAGTCCTACGCAGAAGCGAACGGAGACGAAGGGGACGTTTGAAAGCTATCGGGAATTGATTCTGGAGAACATCGACTACGACGTTCTGGCAAGCGATCCTCACGTTGACCAAGAGCAGCTTGACGAGATCGTCGACCTGGTGCAGGAGACGGTTTGCAGCACCCGCAGCCGAATTCGCGTTGCAGGCAACGATTATCCAGCCGAGGTCGTGCGGTCAAAGCTGCTGAAGCTGAACGGTGAGCATATCCGTTTCGTCATGGACTGCCTGAAGCAAAACACAACACGGATTCGCAACATCCGGCAATACCTGCTTGCAATGCTGTTCAACGCACCAAGCACGATGAACAGCTATTACACCGCGCTGGTGGCACATGATATGGCTGTGGCATAGAACCATCTAAATTGAAAATTCCAATCTGGTGATAGTATCAACTGTAGCATACATTAAACATTTGAAAGTGGTTGTGTCCGGTTAATTGGATCACACACTTTTTCCCCTTGTAAATAATGAGGCGCAGCGCCAAAGTGTTTTTTGAATGCCCGCGAAAAGTAATATGGATCTGCATATCCGCACAAGCCAGCGATCTCCTTGATCGTATAGTTCGTATTTGTCAAAAGTTTCTTTGCATAGGTAAGGCGCAATTCTTGAAGATATTGTAAGGGCGTGACATGGCAAGCCTGCTTAAAACAACGCCTGATATAATCAGCGTTATATCCAAGCGAGTTCAGATAAGTCGGCAGATCAAATTCGGCTGCTGTTAAGTTCGCTTCAAGCGCTGCCTTGATTTCTGAAATAAAAGGAAAATGACTTGCTGAGCCAAGACAAATTTGCAAATGTGAAGCCAGTGCATCGCCAAGACTGCGCAGCACAGGTTGGTATTCTATGCTGCTTTTAAGATTTAGCGTATGAATCAGTGAAAACAACTGTCCTATGCTTCCATCAAAATCGTACAGCAAAACAGGCGAAGACACATTGATTGGAAAAGCGTCGCATTGCAAAAACATATCACTGTACGACTCTTTAGAAGACGTACTATGCGGTGCGTTGGGCGGAGTAATGAAAACAGATCCCTTTTGAAGCTGAAAGGTTTGCTGATTGACCGATGTTGTACAACTGCCATCCAGCATGAAAACCAGTTCCCAGCATTGATGCCGATGCTCGTGGCAGGAACGAATACCAAAGCTGCTGCCTGTTACAGTTATATTCATAAACGTCCATTCCTCGAAATGTCTGATTTGTCCATCTTTGAGTCTGCTTTTTTCATTTTCTTTTATGACTCTCTCTTTTATGATTATAACATATCATTTACAAAAAGGAGATAGTCTCATGAAAGAAATTACATATACTGCGGCAAAAACGTTGTGTGTGACAGAAGCTCCCTCTCTGCCGCTTGCACCGGACCATGTCCGAATCGCAACAATGTACTCCGGCATCAGCCACGGAACGGAAATGAACATCTACCGAGGAGATGCCCCCCAGTGGACAAAGGTAAAGGACGATCGTAGCAATTTGTTTATTGACCCGCCAGCGGGACAGCACGCATGGACGTATCCTGTCAGCAGCGGAGACCCCGGCGTCTGGTACATGGGGTATGCAGCTGTTGGTCGGGTCAGCGAAGTAGGCAGCGACGTACATACATTGCGAGTGGGTGATCTTGTATATGCGCAGGCACCGCATATGAGCGAAATCGTTGTTTGGGAAGGCGCGTGCGTTAAACTGCCGGAGTGTGTTGATCCCCGGACGGGTATTTTTCTGAACAATCTGAATACTGCATTTAACGGGATTCTGGACAGCCGCATCAAATTAGGTGATTGGGTCGTTGTTTCTGGCCTGGGCGTACTTGGACAAATGATTTCCATGCTGGCCAAGAAAAGCGGCGCAACCGTGATCGGTATTGATGCGTATGATCTCAGATTGGAAACGGCTAAGAAAAACGGCGTGGACTATGTGTTGAAGCCCGGCAAGGATACGGCATACAAGGTTAAAGAGCTGACGGCGTTCCGCGGCGCAGATCTGGTCATTGAAGCATCGGGCAGTACACGCGGATTCCAGGAAGGCATCCGTATGGCGGCATATGATGGGAACATGACGGTTATCAGCTGGTATCATGGACCGTATGATGTACTTGATTTTTCTGGTGAGTTCCATCATAACCGTGTTACGATCCGCACTTCGCATACGTGCGCGATTGACAAAGCAATCAGCAATACATGGAATATGCAGCGGCGTATGGACACCTGCGTTGAATTTCTGAAGGTTTTGCCTCTGGATACGCTGATTACAACAGAAGTTCCTTTCGACGATGTGCAGAAAGCATATCAGCAGATCGACACGCATCCGGAGCAGGTAATTCAAACAATTCTGAAATATTGAGGGACTAATATGAACATTCTTATTACAGGCGCATCCCAAGGGCTTGGATTGGAACTGGCAAAATCTGCACTCAAACGCGGTTATCGTGTGTTTGCAGTTGCACGCCATGTATCGCCAGAATTAGGCGAGCTGCAAGGAGAAAACTGCAGCATCCATACAGCTGATATCACAAGTGCAGCGGACGTAGATCGCGTCTATGGGGAGATCGGTCAGGAAACCGAGAATCTTGACTATCTGTTCAATAATGCCGGTGTATGGCTCGACAAAAGCCGCGTTTCCCTTACAGATCCGTCGTCCAGTTTTGACGATGTTTCCAGACAGTTCGAAGTCAATGCGGTCGGCCCACTGAGAATAACGCGGACATTCCTTCCGATGCTGCTTGCCGGAAACGGAAAATGCATTATCAATTTGTCCTCGGAGGCCGGCTCTATTGGGAACGCTTGCCGGAGATGTGAATACGGCTATTGTATGTCCAAAGCTGCATTAAATATGGAGACAAAGCTCTTGCAGAACGCCTATCCCGAGCTTCGTCTCTATGCAATTCATCCTGGTTGGATGAAAACGCCGCAGGGGTATGCTGGTGCGACGAAAGATTGTACACCGCAGCAGGAACCGTCAGATACGGCAGAAAAACTGCTCACGCTGGCAGAAACGAAAAAATATCCGTATTTGTACGGCGATTTCGAGGGAAATCCAATGCCCTGGTAAAAAACACGATCATAGAATAAGACACTATCAAACGCGGACGCTCCCCGCCAGGGGGGGAACGTCCGCGCTTTTTTGCAATCAGTAGAAGATGTAACGATGATCCGCCCGCATAGTCTGAACGTAAGAGAGCGTAGCTTTACGCAAAGTTGGACAGTAGCTGATAATAGAGCGCGTGAAAGCGAAACCCACGTCGTTGTTAGATTTGACAGTACAAAAAATAAAAAAGTCATTTTAATACCATGAAATAGTTGCTTTTTTACTGTTCAATTAGGAGCGCATTTGTATAATTCAAAATAAAGGAGGAGTGGGATATGAAACAACCAAGCTGGCTTTCATCCGCAGTATTTTACAACATCTATCCTCAGTCGTTTTATGACACAAATGCGGACGGCATCGGTGATCTGAACGGCATCCGTGAGAAGCTGCCGTACATCCGCGACATGGGCTTTACGGCAGTCTGGCTGAATCCGTTCTATGAATCGCCGTTCCGCGACGCGGGCTATGATATCACCGATTTTTACAAGGTCGCGCCGCGCTACGGCACGAATGAGGATTTCGCCGCGCTCTGCACAGCTGCGCACGAGTACGGTATCAAGGTCGTTGTCGATCTGGTCGCGGGGCATACCGCGCTGGAATGCGAGTGGTTTCAGAAATCCGCTCTGTCAGAGAAAAATGAGTATACAAACCGCTATGTCTGGACGGACGACTGGCTGAAAAACTACGAAGGAAGCTGCATCGGAGGCTATGGCCAGCGCAACGGTATGTATATGAAGAACTTCTTCTATTGCCAACCTGCGCTCAATTACGGCTTCGTGCAGATCGACGATCCGGGTTGGCAGCTTCCAATGGATCACCCGGACTGCCGCGCAACCAAGCAGGAGCTTATCAACATCATGGAGTTCTGGCTCTCCTTGGGTGCAGACGGCTTCCGTGTGGACATGGCCTCGTCGCTCATCAAGAACGATCTGGATGGCAGCGGCATCCGTGCATTCTGGCAGGAGATCCGGCAGATGTTCGATGAAAATCACCCGGAATGCGTTTTGATCTCCGAATGGTCGTATCCCACGAAGGCCATCGCAGCAGGTTTCCACATTGATTTCCTGATTCATTTCAATCTGTCCGCCTATACGAAGCTGTTCCGCGCCGAGCCGGGGCGGAACGTCAGCGACCAGTTCAGCGGCCACAGCTTCTTCCAGAAGGACGGCAACGGCAGTCTGGACGATTTCCTGTCTGATTATCTGCGGGAATACGACGCAACAAAGGGCAAGGGCTATATCTCCATTCCAACCGGCAATCATGATATGCCGCGCATCAGCGTTCAGCGCACAAAGCGTGAGCTGGAGGTCGTATATGCGTTTCTTATGACCATGCCCGGTGTTCCGTTCGTCTATTATGGTGACGAGATTGGTCTGCCGTATCGCGCCGATCTGCCCTCCAAGGAGGGGGGCTTCAACCGCACCGGCGCGCGCACACCGATGCAGTGGACAGAAGGCAAAAACGCCGGCTTCTCGGAAGCCGACGCAGACAAGCTCTATTTGCCGGTGGATGAATATGGCGTGAATGTAGCCGGACAGCTTGCGGATGAAAATTCACTGCTGCACACGATGCAGAAGCTTATTGCGCTGCGCAAGTCTAGTCCGGCACTCTGTGCGGACGGCGAAATTGAATTTGTCAATCGCCGTCACAACGGCTATCCACTCGTCTATCGCCGCTGGCTCGGCAGCGAGGAATATCTGGTCTGCATCAACCCGCTCGACGTGCCGGAAGTCTATGCCGTCGGTGATGGATGGCAGACAGCGCTGGCAAATCAGACCGTCAGGATCGAAAACGGTCAGCTCACGCTGGAGTCGTTCGGATATGTGATTTTGAAGATGGCGCGTAACTCAGTTTGAATCACTTGTGATAATTCTATAAATGTCAAAACGATAACGAAGAGGAAGAAACAATGTTGGGGTATTTTTTCTGCAATTGCGCTTTTTACAGGCACGGCTAAAGGGTATTGCGGAAAGAAAATTAGCGAGTTTACAAACAAAATATCGGACGCCATGCATATATCTGCTCTGCGAATGGCTGTATCTGCAATCTTTGGCTTTTTGTTTTTGCTGCTGCAAGGGAAACTCGCTCATATGGGCCTGGATGCCGCTGGTGCTTTATGTGTTTTGTGGTCTGCAATTGCAAATTCTGCCTTTGTTATGCTTTGGCTCTGCTGTGTCCACTGCGATGCGTATATGCTGGTTGAAGTAGCATTGACACTTGGCGTTCCAATAGCGGTTTGTGGGAGTGCATGCATACCAGCCCATAACGAGACGCTCTAAATGAATAGCGTAATCGGGATGTCAGCCTTGGTAATTGCCGCTGCTTTGATGCAGGGATATAACCGACAGATACACCAAGAAAGACTGATCTTGAAAGAACTGGTGATGCTAATGCGCTCCCGATAAGCAGCGGATTGGCAGATTTGTCTCAGAAATACTACATTATTTTAGCAGAATCGGCGGACGCGGCGGTATTCTCATTTTATACATTTCTGCTCGCAACACTGATTCTCGGCATCTGCTGCTTGCTGCAAAAACAGAGATGCCAAATTCCGAGCGGAGCAACGAAAAAAACCTGTTCTATACAGCTGCTATGGCAATTTGCTTGTTTGCAAATATGTATTTTAAGACGATGGCTGCCACAATAATGAGCAGCGCAGCCCTTTATCCATTTCTACAATGCAGTTCCATGCTTCTCAGTTTGGCAATGTCAGCATTGCTGCTAAAGGAAAAACCAACGCGGCAAGCCCATGCAGGCGTTGTGATTGCAGTTGCTGGAATCTTAATCATAAATCTCATAAATCTCAAATAAACAAACAAGCAATACCGATCCTTGACGAATGGCTGGTACAGAATATATGAATTTTGCATGCATTATATATGCAACATCAGCGATGTAGTGCCTGAAACCCTATAAATAACAATTCAATCAGGCTGACGCAGGGAATCAGAAACGAATCAGAAATGAAGGAGAAAAGATGAAAATTACAAATGAATGGATAAATGTTTCTCATAGTATTGGCGCGCCGTTTGGCGGCATGGGGACTGGTTACGGGGTGCTTGGTAAATATGGGTTTGTGTTGCCAAACTTTAACTCAATACCTTGCGTCGGCAGATATGACCGATACTGCGATCTCCCCAACTACGACTACCTCGATTTGCATGGAAATGATAGAAAGAATTTCCTCCGCTTGCACATTAAGAATGGTGAGAGAGAGTATGCGTTCCAGAGTGAAGTCCTCGATGATACCACAATTCCAGCCGATACTTTTACCTCGTATTCTTTCCTGCCGTTTACAGAGCATGTGGCGGAGTATAATGAGGCAAACTTCCGCGTCGGCATGCTGACCTATTCTCCCCTGATCGCGTACGACATTTCGGAATCCTCGATTCCGGCGCTTTGTATGGAAATCTGCATTACAAACCAGTCTGATCGGGATATGGACTTAGAACTTTCATTTATGCTTTCTGAGCAGTGTGCAGGAAGCGGAATGAAGGTAGGCTTCGCAGACGGAAGCACGGTCTGCAAGGTGCAGTTAAGGCCCGGCGAACGGACAGAAGTGGTAGTAATTCTTGCATGGTACTATCCGGAATTTCAGACACCGTCTGCTGTTATGACGGAGGTTTATCACCGGTACTATACGCTGCGTTTTGACGGCGTGGAAGCTGTCTGGCAGTATGCATTGGAACACCGAGATCGGTGGAAGCAGCGGATGCTTCGCTGGCAGGCATCCTTCGAATGTCCTGCGGAATTCAAGCGCCTCTGGTTTGCATCTCTTTCTTCCGTTATCACATCCAGCATGCTGAGTACAGACCCGTATTTCTTTGAAATCGAATCGCCGCATCCTTTTGTAAATACAATGGATGTTACGATTTATAGCGCGTGGATCTATCTGGTGAACTGGCCGGAAATTGAGAAGATGGATATGTACGAACACAGGAAGGCCATTCCAAAGTCTGGCGAAGATCAAGGATTTGTATGGCATTCGCTCTGGTCAGATCGAGCGGACTATGTTGAAGAGCCGTGCTATTTGACAAGAATCTATCGGGATTATCTCTGGTTTAACGACAAAAAATTCCTGAAAGATATGCAGCGCCCTGTGCAAGATGCCTTGAATAGAATCTACAAGCAGAGCCTTTGGAATGGCCTTGTAGAATCTAAACATGGCAATCAAAGCTATGATGTCTGGAAAATGCCGGGGATTAGTGCGTATGTAAATATGCCGTGGCTTTATGCGTTCTATTCTGTGATGAAAATGAACGCAGCGATTGGCAGTGATGTTCAGCCGGGAGAAAAAAACGCAGCAGAGGTATTAGATGAAGCGAAGAGTAGCTTCGTCAAGTATTTGTGGGACAATGAACGGGGCTATTTCCATTGTTTCTATCGGACCGAAGGGGGTTCGCAGGTAAGTGTTCCTGAAAGCGCATTTACAGATCATCTTTTCGGTCGATGGCTTCTTTTGATAGAGCGAAATCTGGATGCGCTTTTGCCAATGGAAATGATCCGCAAGAGTGCGGAGTTTGTTTATCACAATAATTTGATCGACGATCCAGAACACGATTTCCGCGGTTGGTCAAATGGACGGTTGCCCGATGGTACACCATGTATGGATCAGAAGCAGCATCACGCTAAATCCTGCTGGATTGGCGCACAACTCAACATGGGATCCGTCCTTGGTGAACTCGGTGATGAAAACGCAGCAATGGACGTGTTCGCTTCGTTGGAGCGCAGCCTGCATAATAACCATCTGGCGGTTGGTGAGTGGAACCAGACAATTACGGAGGATGCAAAGAGCTGTATCTCGCCGGAAGAACCGTCGAAGGACACGCCGAGATTCCCAGCATATCCGCGCTATAAATCCTCGTGGGAATATCTGATTCGTATTCTCGGACTTAAAGTTGATGAGAAAATATGGAACTGCACCCGTTCCACGGATTTGATTTTGCTATACATGATGTGATATTAGCGGGCTGCGAGCTCAATGTTTCCGTGCAAAGGAACTGGAATATGGTGGTTGTAGATGGAGAAACATCGGAAAAAGCAGTGTTTGAACGTATCGGTGACCATAAGGTTGAGTTTGTGAAAGTATAAAGGTTTACTCGGCCACTCCATTTAACGGAAGGGAATGGGACGACAGCATTCCTTGAAACAGCATAATGGAAAGGCAGAGGTAATGCACTTAGAACCGCGAAAATCTAAAACTCGGAAATAAGACAACCATAATCAAATCCATTGGGGTGCAATACAGGATTGAAAGGGTGAGAGTTTGAATAGAGTATTTATTTCACAGGAATTGCAGAACTATCAAATCCTTCAACAACATATGGGAATATGTAAAATCGAGTTAAGTGGAGAATATGAATCTGATTTTTCAGATTCAGAAATTGAACTGTTTCTGCGCGTTGTAGATGAAAAAAGCAGAGATGATGTTGTACCGCCGATTTATTTTCAACCCCGAGAAGGACACTGGATGGGAGAAATAACAATTCCTGCTGGCGGGCCATATAGTTTAGTTTCTGCGATTCAATGTAACAAACGCGAAGTGTTTTATGGAGATGTTATTTCGCATATTTGCGCTGGCGATCTCTATCTGATTGCCGGTCAAAGCAATGCTGTCGGATACGGAAAGGATCCCATCTGGGATCCACCATCAGAAAACGTACATGTTCTGAAGCTGGACGGGACATGGGATATTGCTTCGCATCCGATTCATAATACGACTGGCTCACATTATGCAAGGCTCACAGAACAAGGCCGACACAGTCCATGGCTCCAATGCGCTAAAATTATTGCGAGTAAAATCGGATATCCCATCGGCCTGATACCCTCTGCCCAAGCTGGATTACCCCTGTCCTGCTGGGATCGAAGAGAAGATGGCAGCATGCTTGACTTGATGATCGAACGGGTTAAAGAGGCTGGCGGTGAAATTGCTGGGGTTCTGTGGTATCAGGGGTGCAGCGATACGGACATAGAGACAAAAAGAAATACATATTTCGAACGATTCAGCTATATGTGCAGGGACTTTAGAGATACTCTTGACAGAAACGTTCCATTTCTGACTGTTCAGATAAACAAGCAAATGTATCTCACGGGGGATGCACAGGTGCATGCTAAGAATTGGTCTGTTGTTCGGGAAGCGCAAAGGAAAGCAGCCAAGCAGCTGCCTAACGTTTATATTGTTCCCTCTATGGATCTGACAGTCGGGGATACAATCCATAACACATCGCATTCTAATATTGTAATCGGAAAACGTGCAGCCGATGTACTCCTACAGCATGTATATGGGTTCCGGTTATGTTCCGATGCGCCGGATCTAAAAAGTGCAGAGAAAACCGGGGCAGATTGCATGGCGCTGTATTTTGAAAATAGCAGCATGCTGGCTACAGATGCGTATGACGTAAGTGGTTTAGTATTTGAGATATATGATGTAGAAGGGACAAATACGATTACCGCATATGAATGCCCCGGAGATGATAGTATTCGTTTAAAGTTAACGCGCCCGCTTATGGGGGAAGCCTATATCAGTTGCAGTAAGCATAGTGAATCTGGTTTCATGCCGTATGATCTGATAACTCGGCTCCCTGCGCTTGCATTTGATCATATTAGAATAGAAAGCTAGAGAAGTAATAATATGAAGATTATTGATTTTCACACGCATCCGATCATGTATCAGGAACAGTCCCTTGTAATGTACAAGGATGCTGTGCAGCTTGATGCGGATGGTTTTCAGGCGTTTCTCCGCTCAAGGGGAATCCAAACATTTTGCGGCTCTGTGTTGCAGCCACAGCATATTACGACGTTTGATGAAACATGGAAGGTAATTAAGAAATGCAATGATACTGCATTCCGACTGCAAGAATACTATCAAGGCAAATATATTCCGGGTGTGCTTATTCATCCGCAACATGTGAATGACTCTGTTGAAGAAATTGACCGAGCAATTCAGCACGGAAGTAACCTTATTGGTGAAATTTGCTGGTATATTGATGGCTGGGAATTTGGTGATTCAGGACTCGATGAACTACTCTGTTATGCGGCAGAGAAAGAAATGGTACTAAGTGTTCATCCATCCGATGATGATTCAATGAATGCTACTCTGGCACGACACCATGATTTGTGTATCGTTGGCGCGCACCCGGGAGAATGGAATCACTTTTTTTCACAGCTAGAACGGTTAAAACGGTTTGATAATTATATTCTTGATATTTCCGCGCACGGAATCGAACGGATTGGTTCATTAAAAAAGCTTGTAAATGCAATCGGGTCAGAGAGAATTGTTCTTGGATCAGACTTTCCTTCGTGTGACCCAATAGCGTTTATTGCATGCGTTGAGAATGACCCGTATATTACCGAACAGGACAAAGAAAACATTTTGTATCGCAATGCTGAACGGATATTGAAACTTGACGGGAGAAAATAAATGGAACGGAAATTTGAAAAGTACAAGATTCAGTTAGACGAAGCAACTATCAGAATATTCTTAAAAGGTGTGAGATGGTTCGATCTTCCATTTGGATCGGCAATAAATCAAATGGAAACGGACGATGTTGACTCAAAAAGTACGATTTACACAGAAGAAAAAACGCAGAGCGGTCTTCATGCTGAGTGGATGGTTCACAGTTCTTGCTGGAGTAAAAAGGTGTATTTGCTGGATGCAAATGAAGATGGAATATACTATCGCGTTCGTGTCTCTGGAAAGGGCCATATAAAGAACATCGAGTTTTTCAATCAGGGAACTCCTGAATATGAAACAGGCGGTTATCTGCGGCCGGTAGGTGACCATTCTGATTATTCGACGAATCTTCGTACAATGATACAGAAGGAACAAATCGGGCTTGGGTACCAAACACCTCCAATGTACTGCTTCCCATTTTTTATGGATGATGCAGACCTGTGGTTTGGCTTTGGCGTGATTGCAAAGGCTGGTGAATATAATTTTGACCGCTTTATACATAACGGAATGCTGCAATTAGAACTCCCGTTATATGGTCAAACCTATGTTGACGGCGAATGGGAAAGTCAGGGTATTTGGGGCGGAGCTGGCACGAGCGCGTTTGATGTATTACGAGCTTATTCAGCGTGGCATTATAACGAGGGCCTTTGTAAAAAAGGAATTACAGCAGACGCTGCCCCTAAGTGGTGGAAAGGCCCTATTTTTTGTGGCTGGGGAAGTCAAGCTGGACTCATGGAGCAAAGCCGACAAGCGCACGGCAGAGCGGAGTACACAAACTATGTGACGCCTGGTGCGCTAGAACGGAAAGAGTATGCGACGCAGGCAAACTATACATTGTTCAGCGAAATCCTGGATCGAGAAGATTTGCATCCTGCGTTTATAATCATTGATTCGCGCTGGCAGAAGAAATGTGGAGAGGCAATGCCAGACGAAAACAAGTGGCCTGACCTCCGTGGCTTCGTAGACAATGAACATAGAAAGGGCCGCAGGGTTCTTTTGTGGTTCAAAATGTGGAATAATGAAGGTTTGGATGAAAGTGAATGCGTTATGGACCTGTGCAGACCGGTTGCAGCAGATCCGACAAGTCCACGTTATCGGAACCGAGTGAAAAAAATGATGTATCGCTTGCTGTCTGATGATGCCGATTGCTATAACTGCGATGGATTCAAAATTGATTTTGCAAATTGCATGCCGTTGGGCGAAACCGTAGAGTCAAGTGGTGGAAAATATGGTGTTGAATTGTTGAAGCAGCTTAGTCCTCGCCGTCTCCCAGATAATACGCATTCTCGCAGTCGATCAGTTCCCCACAGCGTTCACAGTTTGTGTAATGGCTGTCATAGCATCGCTGGCAGAGCGGATGCGTCCGCGAACCGGCATTGGCGTCATTCCAAAGCCGCTCCCCACAGTCCGAGCAGACAACGGTTTCTTCGTCAAGGCAGTGCTCGCAGAAGTAATCTCCCGCAAACAGTGTCAGCGCATCTTCTGGGAATTTCCGTCCGCAGATGCTGCATCCATGGTAGTCTCGCATAGTCGTTTTCCTCCAGATAAAAAGATAACCGCCGGACGCATCTGCATCCGACGGCTTCACAGCGATAATATGTGGTTGAAATCAGCGATTTTTACGCAGTTTTTCGGAGAAATAAGGGAACATCATGGTAAAAAACAAAGAAGGAGTTTTTATCATGAACGATTATGATAGACAAGATTTGATCAAGCAGCGGGCCGGTTTGGAGCCGCCCGCCCACGAAGGAGATTACTGGAGCGATGAAGACCGTGCGCGGTTGAAATGCCTGTTCGACATGGGTTTTGGTATCAGCGAAATTGCGCTGGAGCTCCGGCGCGGAGAGCCTGCTATCTGTCAACAGATAGCGCATATGGACCTGTTTGAGCGTAAGCGCCGTCGGCACAGGGTACGCCCCGCGCTTCCAAGCGGCTGCCTGTGCAAAGAATGCACGGCAGACCCGGAAGCCTGCACCATCCGACGGCTGCAGAAAGCAGCAAAGGAGGCCGTGTAATGTTTGAAGATTACCCGGATATCCTTTCACCGGAGGAAGCCGCAGACGCCCTCAGGATCGGCGAGAATGCGATTTATGAATTGCTGAACAGCAAAAAACTCAGCGCCTATAAAAACGGCCGCAATTGGCTGATCCCAAAGGAAGCTGTGCGAAAATATGTTGTAGAGCAGTCAAAGCTGGAATGATCCACAAAGCAAGGTCCGAATCAGAAACGATTCGGGCCTTGCTTTGCTTTTGTGATCAGTTCAAGGATTCCCTGCAAGGTTTTGTCGATGCTTTCCTTATAAGCAACGTCAAGCTGACTGATTTTTGATGTTGTATCAGACCATACGCTTTGATTGACCGTATTCCCGAACAGCAGTTCATCGCTGCTGCAGGAAAGAATCTTGCAAACCGTCATAAGCGTGTCCAGACTGAACGCAGAATCGCCCAACTCGACATTTGCCAAAAAGCGCGGACTGAGAGAACAGAGTTCGCTGAGCTGCTCTCTGGTGTATCCGGCAGATTCGCGTTTTGCCCGAAGCCGCTTCCCAATTTCTGCTTTTGTTTCTTTATCCACGAAATCACCTCTAATCACAAGTTTAATATGTGTTATAAGAGGTTGAATGTGATAAAAATTCATGTAAAATATGTGATATAGAGTGATACGGAAGAAAAGGGAGGTCTTTAGATGAAGTTTCGGCTGCTCGGTCAGGACGTAGCGATCAGCGAAGCGGCAGAAAGCTACAACACATATCGGAAACTGTTCATTGGACAGGCCAAAACTGCGGCCAATCAATTCTTTGATATGTATGAAAGAAACCAGTCGCTGGAAGACGTTGTGAGAAAAACACCGGATCAAATTGCAGCGTGTATTGCGCCGTCGGTCGAGCTGTGTATTCAGATACTGGTCGACCACGGTGTTTATACCATTGACCGCGAACAATTCTCCAGCACATATCGGTCTTATCTGGATCGATGGAAGAAAGCGTATGAGGCGATCTGCGACCAGTATGACAGCATTGTTTCTGAGCAGGAGGAGCTGGATCAGTATCGTGTTGCGCGCCGGGAGAATCGCGGCCGCTGGGTCGGCGGAGGCTTCGGCGTCGGCGGTGCATTGAAAGGAGCTGCGACCGCAGGGGCTATGAACATGGTATCCGGCGCTGCACACAGGGTCGTAAACGGCGTCGGAAAGATTTTCTCATCATTATCTGCTTCAAGCGAAATGCGGAAGATCTTCAATGACAGCAAAACACGATCCAGTCTGGCCAGAAGCGTCTGGAATACAGTTTTTTATCTGCATTACGCGCTGATCGACTGCTTGGATCGTACCGGGGCTGATCACCTGCCTTATGAGGGACGCGAAACCTCAGGTATGGATCAAAAGGCAACCGCGATTTTGAATAATATCGGGCATATAGCCGACGCTTCTCAACGGCGCGAGGCGTTGTTGGAGGCCTTTCGGATCGACCCATATCTCTCTGACTGGTATTTGCTTGCGCTGCAAAGCGATGGCGATCCGGATGGGAAGCTGCAGGAAGCTGCAGATTATTTTGATATTCCCGGCATTACCAGTACAAAACAATAACAAAAGCGACCAACCTTTTACAGTCGATCGCCTTTGGCTTGGTCATTTATTCTGTGTATGCATACGGCGGTAGCCAGCGGCAGCTGGCGCGGGGCTGAACGGCAGTAGTGCGGTGCCAGCGGCAGCAGCTTGATATAGTCTACAAATCCCTCATAATAGTGGTATCCGCGACAGCGGAAATACACTATTCATAAAAAAGACTTTCTCGATTGAGCAGCGGGGAAAGTGTGAAGGGGGCAAAAAGTCCCCTTCGCGTTCAATCAAACCGCACGCTGGCTTATCAATGATTTTCGGCAATTTCTTCGTTCTGCCGTCCTTTTCCCAGTTCATGGCCGGCAGTTCGTTACAATTTGCCGGAACCGGGAGACGCGGAAGGCGTTCCCCCAGGGGGAGCGTCTTCCGCGTCTTGTTTCGTTATCTGCTGTTGGCCCGGCTCCAGATCTTTTCCAGCGCCGCCCAGTCGCGCTGCGGGAGCTTGTCGTTCCAGGTCTCGACACGCTTGCCCATCTGGTAGGTGTGGCTGTTGGTAGCCTCCATGATCGCCTCATAGAACCAGTCTGCCGTGGTGCAGTCCGGCCAATCGA
>ENA-UAOK01000952-UAOK01000952.1-human-gut-metagenome-genome-assembly--contig:-NODE-952-length-14481-cov-6.577568_pt1 | contig 14481 bp, 8 predicted proteins | sample MGYA00243467_ERZ654553 | MGnify/ENA primary metagenome ERZ654553 (study PRJEB26926, sample SAMN06164886) | human gut metagenome | biome: ENVO:00009003; feature: ENVO:2100002; material: ENVO:00002003...
ATCTACACTCTCTCCGTCGTCGGCAGCGTCAGATGTGTATAAGAGACAGATTGTGGACTCGGAACAGCACGGAAGAACCCTGGACGCTGGAACGGAAAATCACAACGCCTGGAAACCCAGATTTTTATCTTCCTTATAGCCAGTTTTCTTCTGATAAAAAATATTTTCGAATTCTGGCATCTTTTTCCTGGAGCCCGAGCCCTGCTGAGGAAAGCGAAGTTTCTTCGCCAGAATATCATTGCATTTATACCTCTGTGTATCCGGTATATCAGATTCCGGTGAAAGTACTCGTTTTGATATGCGGAGGCGCAGCTTTCTTCTTTCTCTACCGGAGACACAAAAAAAATCATATCTCCCAAAAAGATGTTCCGTAAGCTGCGCCTTTTCAACATGTTTTCGTCACTGTTCAGAGCCAACTTCCAAAATGCTACGCATCTCATCGGTGTGGCTTTATCTGCTTTTCATCGCATCCCGAATCCGCTCCAGTGCCTCGGTCAGGGTTGCGCGCGGGCAGGCGATGTTGATCCGCTGGAAGCCGCGACCGCAGTCTCCGAAGATCTTGCCGCTGTCGAGCCACAGCTTCGCCTTGTTGATGATCAGGTCTTCCAGTTCGTCGACAGAAAGCCCCGTCTCGCGGAAATCGAGCCATACGAGATATGTTCCCTCCAGGTCGATCATCTTCACGCCCGGAATCTGCTCCTCCACATACTGCCTTGTAAATTCTGCATTTGCCTTCACATAGGAAAGCATTGCCTCATACCACTCCTCGCCCTTATTATATGCCGTCTCGCATGCCACCAGACCCATCACACCAAGCTGGCTCGTTCCGGCTGCATCGAGCTGTTTCCGGAATTTCGCACGGAGTTCCGGGTTGGCGATAAAGATGTTTGACATCATCATACTTGCCAGATTGAATGTCTTACTCGGCGCGGTGCAGGTGATCGTGATGTCCTCGTACTCTTTTTTGATCGCAGCAAACACCTGATGCTCGCCCTTAAAAATGAAATCTCCATGGATCTCATCACTTACAACGGTCACGCCGTACTGCACGCAGAGATCGCCGATCGCCGTCAGCTCCTCTTTCGTCCAGACTCTTCCGACCGGGTTGTGCGGATTGCAGAGGAAAAAGAGCTTCACGTTTTCAGCTTTCAGCTTCTCCTCGAAATCCGCCACATCCATGTGATAGCGGTTATCATCGCCGAGCACCAGCGTGCTGCTGACAACTCTTCTGCCGTTATCCGCAATGACTTCCGAAAATGGATAGTAAACCGGTGACTGGATCAGCACGGCATCCCCAGGCGCGGTGTAAACTTTGACTGCCATCGCAAGTGCAAATACAACGCCTGGCGTTTTGATCAGCCATTCTTCTTTCGGCTCCCAGTTGTGATGGCGTTTCATCCATCCCGCAACGGCCTCAAAATACGGAGTCTGCGCATCGCTGTAGCCGTAAATGCCCATTTTCGCACGCTCTACCAGCGCATCCTCGATGTAGGAGGATGTCTCAAAGTCCATGTCCGCCACCCACAGCGGCAGCACGTCGGCTGGCATACCGCGTTTTACTGCGAAGTCATATTTTAAACAGTCTGTATTTTTTCGGTTGATGATTCTGTCAAAATCAAGATTTCTTTCCGTCATTTTTCTCTTCCTCAATTTCTGCAAAAACCTTCTCAAGCTCACCGATCAGGTCCTCGATATTTTCAATTCCAACGGAGAAGCGAAGGGTGCTCTCCGTAATTCCGTTCCGCTCACGGATTTCCTTCGGCACATCGGCATGTGTCTGCGTCGTCGGATACGTAACGAGTGTCTCCACGCCGCCGAGGCTCTCTGCGAAACGGATCATTCTTACCTTCTCCAGAATGGCAAGGGCAAACTCTTTGCTCTCGAGCTGGATTGTCAGCATGGCACCGAAGCCTCTTGCCTGTTTTTTCATAATCTCATGGCCCGGGTGATCCGGCAGTCCCGGATAAATCACTCTTGTGACTGCTTTCTGCTGCTGCAGCCATGCGGCAATCTGTTTTGCATTCTCCTGGGAGCGTTCCATGCGGATGCCAAGCGTCTTCATGCCGCGCAGTACCAGCCAGCAGTCAAACGGAGCAAGGCCTGCACCTGTTGTCTTGATCAGGAAACGCAGTTTTTCCTGAATATCTTCGCGGTTCGTCACGATAAAGCCTGCCAGTGTATCGTTGTGGCCACTCAGGTATTTCGTGCCGCTGTGAATCACAACGTCCGCACCGAGATCGAGCGGATTCTGAAAATACGGGGACATAAAGGTGTTGTCCACAATCAGAATCAGGTTGTGGCGTTTTGCAATATCCGCCATCTTTCGGATGTCGGTTACGTTCATCATCGGGTTCGTCGGAGTTTCGATGTAGATTGCTTTTGTATTTTCTTTCACATAGCTCTCCACGTCATCACGGCAGCAGTCGATGCTGGAAAACTCGACGCCATTTTTCTCGTTGACGTTGTGGAACAGACGAATGCTGCCGCCGTACAGATCGGAGTCCGCAATGATGTGGTCGCCCTGGCGGAACATTTCCATCAGAAGAGAGATCGCTGCCATGCCGGAGCTTAACGCAAACGCATCAATTCCGTTTTCCAGTGCAGCCACCATCTTCTCCAGATGCTCTCTGGTCGGGTTCTGCAGTCTGCTGTAATCAAATCCGGTGCTCTGTCCTACGCCCGGATGCGCATACGTTGCGGTCTGATAAATCGGGTAGCTGAGTGCGCCGTAGTGGCTACACTGTCCCTCGTCCTCTTCTAAATGGATACATTTTGTGTCAATTCCTCTTGCCATATGAATAATCTCCTGTTATTTCGTAATTTTTCTTTCTATACTAATCTGATAGGTTTTATAACGTAACCTATCATAACAGAAAATGCGGCGTTTGTATATTCCCTTTTTTCTTTGACTTGTTATAAGTTTTTCCTATAACTATCATAAAAAAACGCCGCCAGAAGATTTTTCTCCCGGCGGCCGCCTCTTGCATCTATATTTTAAATAAGTTCCGCACAGATCGGATAATGATCAGAAAGGCACACACCGTCCTTCTGCTCCGTCCATTTTTCCACCTTTTTCAGTTCCCAGTCCCCTTTGAGAATGATGTAGTCAATCGAGCACTGCGGATCGTTCGGATCATCGCGATGATAGTTGTGGAAGGTAATGCCGATTCCTTCCGTCGCATTCACAAGACCGGCAGTTTCCCTCAGCGGTTTCATCTCTTCGCTGTCCGGCTCGGCATTGAAGTCGCCGCTAAGAATCACCGGCACATCGGCAAATGCTTTCTCTGCTCTCAGATGTGCGAGAATCTGCTCCAGACCAAGCTTTCTCGCCCCGGCACACTCGTGATCCAGATGGGTGTTGATGACGCGGAACACTTTTCCGGTCTCCATATCCTCAAATACCACATCCGTCGCAGTACGCGGGCACATACTCTGTACCGGATAGCGGGATCCCGGCACGTACGGTGTCGGTGACAGCCAGAAGGTTTCCAGGCTCACACTCTGAAAACGTTCTTTCCGATAGGCAATGATCATTGCCTCACCGGTCAGATCCTTTTCTCTTCCACATCCGACAATGTAATATTCCGTCAGATTTTCCTTCAGCCAGGCAGCCACATGCGGCAGTACCTCCTGAAAACCGATGATATCCGGCTTTTCCTGTCTGATTTTTTCCAGAATCAGCGGTCTGCGGTAGATAAAATTATTGGCTCCATCCTGGCCAAAATCACAGCGAATATTAAATGTTACATATTTCATCGTAAAACCCCTCTTTTCATTTGTTTTCCTAACCCTTATTTTTGCTGGAAAGCGCTGTGCTTTCTCTTCTTTTTCTTCGTATTCACACGGCGCAGACACGCATAGCGCAGCTTCAGCCGCATTTTCCAGCTGCAGCCCGGTACCGGCTCCATCAGCTTTTCCAGAAAATGGTTCAGCGTACGTTCCTCATAAGGAGACAGCAGAATCTCACCGTAGATATGTTTCTCAATCAGATGGCAGACACGCGTATATTCGCCTGGCTCGACCGCCGGAAATCTGCGGGCGAGTTCTGCATCGGTTGCTGCTGTTTCCCAGCCAAGACCGGCATCTATGCCCCACAGACAAAGATACTGGTAAATTCTTGCTTCCGTTCTTCGGATCCGCCTGCCCGGCCGCTCCTTCTGCTGTTTTTTGCCGCCGGTCCAAGGCAGATGATCCGCGCCGCCTCCGCCGCAATCACAAGCAGCGTCAGCAGAATCAGAAGCACGCCAAGCAGCCCGAGAAAAAACAGCGAAACACTGCGCAATACCGGAAGAACGGCTTCGCCTGCCTTGCTCTTTCGGTTTTCCACACCGGTAATCTGCTCCGCCGACAGCGAATTGTTCTCCAGCACCACATTCTTCTGTACAGAATCTGGACTTCCGACCATTTTCTGAAGAGATGCAACATTATAATAGTACCCCGGTGTCACATCCGCCGGAAGCCATCCGATGCCGTCGAAATAAATCTCCACCCACGCATGGGCATCGTTTCCGGTCAGCTCCGCCTGGCCTTTTTCCCCTGTCGGAGCCGATTCCGAAAGAAAATATCCTTCCACATACCGTGCCGGAATGCCCTTCGCACGGAGCGCCTCCACTGCGGTCGACGCATACAGCATCGCATTTCCTTCCTTTGACTCATCCAGGAACCAGAATACCGGATCCTCGTCTTCCGGAATCGCTCCAGGATTTTCGCTGTACGTTACGCGGCTCTCCAGCACCTTTCGGATCCGGCCAAGCGCACTGTAGATGCCGTCCGTTTCCGATGGATCCTCTTCCCAGAAAACTTCCTGCATTTTATCGTACATCGTCTGGTCAACTGCCGTGTAATGGTCGTAAACAAACGTACGGTAAACGGACTCCGCCTCGCTGTACGTTTTCTGCTCCTCCGTTTCCGGGTTTTCCACCCAGGAACCGGCCACAACAAGCTCCGCCGGACGGGAGGATGACACCTCTGTCATACCGTAGTTCTGTTTTCCAAACAGGCCTTTTGCGTCCAGAAACTGATCTTTTTTCTCCGATGCCGCGCCGCTGGTTGTGATCTTTTTCAGCGAAGCAGGCGCATAAATGTAGTAGCGCGATGCTCCCGTATTTTCCACATAAACCCGGTTCGCTTCCGGCTTATCTTCCTCATCCCCGAGTGCATAATACTGCGCCGTCTGTGTCAGCGGATCAAAGTTCTTTTTCGCCAGCCATTCCAGCATGCCCGACGATGTACCGCGGTACGATTCGCCGGAAAGCGGCTCCCATACGCCATTCGCATACGTTCCGCCGACATAACCCTTAAAATACAGATTTTTCTTCTGTTCGGAACGGATCGCCAGCACCGGTTCCTCTCCCGCATGGAGCGTGTCTGCTTCATACAGATTTCCTTCCGGCAGTCCGTCCTTTCCATACCGAATCTCATAGATCTTCTGTTTCGTATCGCCCAGAAGCTGTGTGAAAAACGGAATCCTTTCCTGCGGCAGCAGTATTGCCGGAAGCAGGAAAACCAGAAGGCAGGCCAGCAGTCCTGCACAGTTGCTCTTCCACTGCGCATGTGACTTGCTTCCAAGCCCGAGGCCGATCATTCCTGCACTTAAGAATGCTGCCGATACCGGATGGAATACATCTAAGAGAAGCGGAATCAGAATGCCGGCTGCACAGATCAGAGAACCCAGGGTGCGGTGCTTTCTTTTCAGCAGCAGCATCCAGAGAACTTCTATCACAAGCACGGATACAACAAGTGTGACCGCCCAGATTTCACGGATTCCTGCGATAGCCGTGTACGCTGCCGTGCCGCCGTCACGCGCTGCACTCCACCGTTCCGCCGTAATCCGCCAGAAGCCCTGCAGGCCGCGGATGCTCTGCGGGATTCCGGCAAGCAGCCACACCACCGCAAAGGAAATGATCTGGATTCCATCGCTTCTTTTCTTTTTCTGTTTTAATACCTCTGCCGCACAGCAGCAGAGCATGCCGAACGCAAGTCCGATCAGCAGTACCAGGTGTCCCGGCGCTGCATCACCCCAGATGTTCTGCAGCATTTCCATGATTCCAAATGCAATAAAAAATACCGGAATGACCGCTGTGACACCGGTCAGTTTTGTTCCCTTCGGAAGGATTTCCAGTGTGGGAATCTGTTGTTTTTGATTGTTCCAATTCTTCATACTGGCTCCTAGCATATGATTCTCTCGCATTCCCCGTCCTCCCATCTGCTGGGGAGTTCCAGACGCTCGCACGTTCCGGCCGTGCTGGTTTTGATGTGTTCCGTTTCCGTTGCCGCAAGCACTGTAACATCGATTTTTCCGTTCAGTGCGCCAGGATTCGGCATATCATCACCGGCTGCAAACAGAATCAGTTTTGTGAAGCGCTCTTCCATATGATTCATTTCAAAATAGCGGAGTCCCGTGCCGCTCATTTCCTGTACCGGCACACTGAGCCACAGTGCGATAAGCTGCTGAAATGCACTGCGGTTTCTGACTTCCTCTATTTTCAGACCCTGCGGCGTCGGAAATGCAAAGCCGAAGACCGTATTCTGCCGCAGCAGTTCCTCGCCGATTGCGACCGTATAGCCGATCGCTGCGTTGATCTGCTCCGCCGCGTGCTTCTGTTTCAGCTGATTTTGTCCGAAATCCGGTAGCAGCACGGTATTGTAATGCGCAGGATCACTCGCCTGACGCAGGATCAGGCTGTCTGTCTTGCTCGACAGTTTCCAGTGAATCGAGCGGATGTCATCTCCCGGCGTATAATCCCGGATATCAAACATTTCACTTGGATCGCTTCCCTTTCGGTTCTGAACCATTCCTGTGTACCTGGGAATACCGGCCGCCGTGCGGGAAAGCTGCACCTGAAGCCGGCGGTGTTTCGGATAAACGACGGCGCTCGCAAGTTCCAGCGTATCAATCTCCGTGCAGAACAGTCTTAAAAAGTCATACGCCCGGATCTGGCTGCATGTAACCTCAATTTCTCCGCAGAGCGGAATCGTTTCTTTCATCGCAAAACAATTGGCCCGGCCCGACAGCGGCAGGATCAGTCTCGTCTGCTCTGTCGTCTGGAACATTTCATTCTGGATGGTGAGGTCCATCTGGATACAGCGCAGAAACCACGGACTCTTCTGCGTTCTGACCGTAATTTCAAGCGGAAGCTCTTCGCCTCCGCGCACGCCTTTTCCGACCTTCAGCCTCACTTCCAGATCCCGGCATTCCTGATGCATGCCGATACCGACGACAAGTGCAATCAGGATCAGGGCAGTGCCCGCATAAAGAAGGAACGGCTCACTGAAGAAAAAGACAAACAGGAACATCGCACCCGCCGTGAGGATATACCCCAGTCGATTTTTCCACATAGCGGTTTACCTCTCTGCTTCTGGTCTTACCTTCATCATGATCTCCTCGAGAAGTGCTCTCGCTGTCAGGCCGTCGACCTGTGCCTGCGGACGGAGAACGAGACGGTGTGCGCAGACATCACAGAAGATTCTCTGAACATCCTCCGGCACGACGTAGTTGCGCTCCCGAAGAACCGCTCCCGCACATGCCATACGCACCAGCGCCTGAACGCCTCGCGGAGAAATACCAAGCTCAATCAGCGGATGGTTTCTCGTCGCTTCACAGAGACGGATCACATAGCTTAAAACAGCGTCCGTCATCTTGACAGAACTCAGGTAATCTCTTACTTCCATAATATTCTGCGCTGTCGTTACCTCGCGCAGATCGGCAAGCGGATTGCTGTACTTCTGAGAGTGAATGATCTTCATCTGGTTTTCCAGGCTCGGATAGCCGATGGAAAGGCAGACCATGAAACGGTCCAGCTGGGATTCCGGCAGCGGCTGTGTTCCGGCAAAACCGAGCGGGTTCTGTGTTGCGATGCAGATGAACGGTTCCGGCAGCATATGCGTTACGCCGTCCACACTGATCGTATGCTCCTCAAGCACCTCAAGAAGCGCCGACTGTGTTTTCGGTGAGGTACGGTTAATCTCATCCGCCAGAAGAAGCTGGCAGTTGGCAGCTCCGTCGCGGTACTCGAACTGGTTTGTCTCGCGGTTGAACATGTTAAAACCGGTGATGTCTGACGGAAGCGTGTCGGTGGTGAACTGGATTCGTTTGTGGGAAAGTCCAAGCACTTTGGAAAAGGCGACAGCCAGTGTCGTTTTTCCGACGCCCGGGCAGTCCTCCAAAAGGACGTGTCCGCCGGCGTAGATAGTCATCAGTACCTTTTCTACAATTTCATTTTTTCCGATAAAGGCCTTGTTGACCTCTGCAATAATCTGTCTGGACTGCTCCACTATCATTCCTGTACTTCCTCCTCATCTGCGCTTTCTGGTTCGGACTGCACTGCCGTCTCTGCTTCTGTTTCCGCAGACCCTGCCTCCGATGCGCTCTCTGTTTTTTCTTCTGATTCCGGTGTTTCTTCTATGGTATCTGTAGTGTCAGTTGTGTTTGTCGTATCTGTGCTGTCATCCGGAACGGCTGTGTCATCACTGTCAGCTCCATCGTCATCTGTTTCTGGTGTCTGATCCGGCTCTTCCGATCCCGAAACCGCGGAATCTGCGCCGCCGTTTTCTTCTGCCGTCTTTGAAGTCTCCAACAGGCCCGGCAGTTCTCCGGCCAGCTCGGAGGCATCCGAAATCGGGTCGAGATCCATCATCACACGCAGGCGGTTTTCCACGGCAAGCAGCCGTTTTCCGGTCTCCTCATACACTTCCAGATCTGTCGGCTCTTTGCCGTCCACGGAAAGCTCCGCACGGATATCCGCCAGCATCTCATCCAGATTAGCATAGCCTGCCATCGGGTACATCCAGGCGTTGATATAATCATTCTCGGCACCCAATGCCACCATAATCTGAATCTTACTCTCATCATCGCCGAAGCGGAACGGTTCTTCTTTCGACCATCCCATCAGCTCCATCGGTGTGCCGCTCTCAAAATAGATATAGAAACGATTGTTTTTCGCTCCGTTAAATGCATTGGTCGAAAGACCGGCAATGTAATCCGGCACAATCACGCCCTGCAGGTCTGCGCAGAAACGGAACATTCCTGTTCCAATGTAATCCGGGTACCAGCCGTCCGGCAGATCCAGATCCGGTCCGGACAGGTAAACAAATTCCGTAGAGGACGGTGCACCGATCATCGTGATCATATCGTAATTCACGCGGTACGGATAAAAACCGGTCGGCTCGGAAACCGTCTCGATACCGAGCGTTCTGCGGATGCAGTTTTCCTTCTTCATCAGGGTTTCCTTCAGAATCTGATCGACCGTTTCATCCGCCGGGAACTCCCAGGTCTCCCAGTTCATGTTGTTCCACTGAATATCAGTCCACATGTTCTGATAAGCGGAATCATCCCCGAAATCGTAATAGCCCGCATACAGATAACGCCACTCTTTGATATAGTTTTCCTCAGAGCCCTCCGGCACATTGAGCCGTAGCCGTTCGGACTCTTCTTCCTGCGTCCAGTTATAGTTGAACTGGAATCCCATACTGCCGTAGATACCGGTCTGCGGTGCATAGTAATCAGAAAGCGTAATTTCAGAAAGTTCATCACAACCCGTAAACATTCCTGCAAAGATGGTCGATGTTTCTCCCATATTTCCAAACGAGGCACTGCGCAGGCTGCTGCAGTTTTCAAATGCTGCCTCGTCGAGGCAAACCGACACGCCAGGTGCTTCCACACTTTCCAGTTTTGTGCATCCGGCAAATGCATACGATCCAATATAAGAATTCTCATTCAGTACAAGATCTCCGCCGATCTCGGAAGCCTGGAACGCTCCCGCATCGATAGCCCAGAGATTCGGGCTCGCTGCCCAGTTGACGCTGTAGGAACCATGGTAAGCGAAGGTTTCCGCAAACGCGCGGCGGAAAATCTCAATCGTTGTATCCGGCAGCTCCAGCGTATCCGACAGAATCAAACCGGAACGGAGTGCCAGCCACATGCCGGACTCTTCATTGGTTCCGTAAAGAACACGGGTATTTTCCCCGACCGTCGCCACATCGTAGCCTGTTACGTTCGAATCCTCCGTAAAGCTGAGCGCCGTATCCGGATAGCCTTCGGAATTTGTCGGCACATAAAAATACGAGGTTCCATACGAATCGACAATCTCCGGGCTGTATCCCTCTGCCGTCGTACACTCCATGGCATTGAATGCGGCAAAACGGATCGATGTACAGCCGTCCAGCGCCTGGTTTCCGATCGAAATCGTATCGGTGCTCCGGCTTAAGATGCCCTGCAGCGACGTACAGTTGTAAAATGCCTGATAGCCGATCGATTTTACGCTCTCCGGCAGCGTAACCCACTGCAGACCCGTGCAGTTTGCAAACGCTGCATCGCCGATCGCGGTAATCTGCACTTCCGTGCCGTCCTCCGCCGTCACAGCACCGTCAAACGCTGTCACATCCGAAGGTGCGCTGATCAGCTCGCCGGTCACAATGCCGTCCTGCTCCGTTCTCGCATAATGGTATCCCTCTTTCGAGATGCCGACGAGTTCCAGCGTAATCTCTTTTTCTGCGCCGGCCGCCCGGAGCTGTTCTTTCAGCACGCGGTACTGTGTCATCGTATAACAGCGCACCGTCTCGATGCCGCTCTTTGCCAGTGCATCTGCTTCCAGGGATACCGCTGTACCGCTCTGCGGTAGAATCAGCGTGGTAATATTCGGGGTATTGGCAAAGGCAAAATCACCAATCACATTAACATCATTCGAGAGCTGGATGCTCGTTCTGTCTGCCTTTAATACGCGGCGCAGCACTCCATCGCTGCTGACGATCGTATCGTCTTTTACAGTATAAGTCACATCCGGCTCTTCCTCGGATGCCACGCAGTTGTCCACGCCTTTTGCAAGTACGGCGCTGTACGTCTGCAGAAATTCCTCCAGCATCTCATCCTTTACGATGATTTTGCAGTGATTCAGGTATTCGTAATTGGCACTCGGAAGATCCTCAATCTCATCTGCTTCCAGATGCAGCTCCTTAATCTGATTCTCGGCGCTGATGCGGATTTTCGTGACCTCTTTCGCAGCGGTCACTTTTTCTGCGTCATACGGGATTCCGATCAGCTCTGTGCCTGCTTTATTGGTCAGAATGCCTTCTTCATTCGACGCATATACCGGATTGTTTTCATCCACCTGATATCCCTTGTCCACACGGAGTCCGTCATTCAGCGTATCGATGTAGTACACGGTATCCGGCACAGCCAGATAGTCGGCGGCAAGACCGGAATCCGGGTCGATGTTGATCGCCTGCACGTATTCCGGAACCGTCAGGGTCTCGCAGCGGTGCTTCTCTTTCCAGCCGCTTCCGGAAACTGCCGCCAGGGAAGAAAAGCCACTTTCCTGATAATCGGTCAGCGTCTGCAGGTAGGCAAGATTGCTGTAATCATCGCCGACTTCCATATCCTCCGACATCCAGAAATGCTGCATCTGTACCGTATAGTGGGAATCCAGAGAAACCATCTTTTCCGGCTCGAGAATATGGCGTCCGTCTGTGGGATAATAAAACCACGGAACAAGCTCGCCGTCCTCCGCCCAGCCTGGAAACAGGCTCGTAAGCTGCGTATCATTTCCAAGCAGATACAACTGATACAGAAACAGATTCATCTTCTGTCCGCTCTCCGGATGCTGTTCCTCATTCAGAATTTTGCTCGTATCAAGAACCGTTTCTCCCTCCTGCACTGTCTCAGAAAGAATGAAAACGCGGTTTGGCGCGACAAAATATTTAATTTTTCTCTCACTCCACTTCTCATCCTCCGTGGAAAAACGATACTGTACCCGGATCATCATCTGCGCAATGCTCGCATCGCCGGACGGAATGGTAACTGGGAAATCGCTGGTCCAGGTCTCGCCGCCGTCAAAGGAAAGGGCATCGATGCGGATATATTTGTCCAGATCGTCTGCACCCCAGACATACCGTGTTCCATCGCTTCCAATCACGTACGTATCCAGTCCGTTGTAAATCTGCTCCTGGTCAACGGTCTGACCGCAGTAGAACGTGCCTGCGCCTCTTCCGATCTGCTGATTGATCAGAACACTGCCGCCGTCAGCTTCTGCTTCATTTGGCTGCCTGGAAGGCGTGACACCGTCCTGATACGGCTTTGTCGTTGTTCCGGTGATGAGGCCGTCGCTTGGCTGCCCCTTCGAGGTCGTCGGATCCTTTACCGTGTTGGAAGGCCGCGTCGGCTGCACCGGTGTCTCAGTCGGTGCCGGCGTGATGATCGGTTCTTCTGGTGTCTCGGTCGGATTCGGGAGAATTCCCGGCGTTACACTCGGCGCCGGTGTCACAGACGGCGTGAGCGGATCCTGCGTTCCGCTGCTGGACGGTGTTGTGGTTCCATTCGTATTTCCATTATTGTTTCCCGCCGGGATCGTTCCATCGTTTCCGCGGATCGTCACGTCCGCATCACTTGGATTTTCTGTCACATGGTACGTCTCATCCGGCTGATTCTGCTGCGGATTCTGCAGTTCCGTCGTCGGTGCACCATCGGATTTCTTTGTTTCCTCTCCGTTCTGCTCCTCATCGATTCCGACAGTCGTCTCGTTCCCTGTCTCCTGCTGAACTTTCTGATCTTCAAAGAGATAATCCGCCTGGTTCTGCAGATCGGCTCCCTGATTCTGTTCGCTGTTTTTCTGCTGCAGCAGACGGCTCTCCTCATCGGAAGCGGAATCCTGGTGCTCCAGCGCATTTTCATCGTTCTCAAACACGACCTTATTTGCCTGGAAATCCTTTCTTCCGTTGGTCGGTGTAAATTCCATACCCTGTTTATAGGCAGAAACCATGGCTACCGTTCCTGCCGCAATCACCGGAACCGCCGCAATGGCGATTCCTGCTTTTTTCTTATCAATCTTTTTCATTATCTACCCATGCTTTTCTCTGAGAAAACCTCCTACACTGCGCTGCAGTGCTTCAAAGTCAACCGGTTTTGTATAATGTCCATTCATGCCGCTCTCGATGGAAAGCCGTTCGTCCTCGGTGAACGCATCGGCGGAGAGCGCAAAGATCAGGATGCTTCCGGCATCCGGCCGGTCCAGTGCACGGATCGTTCTGGCTGCCTTCCGGCCGTCCATCACCGGCATCTGCACATCCATCAGGATAAAGTCGTAATAGTTTTCCGGATGGGATGCAAATTTGTCGACAGCAATCTGGCCGTTTTCTGCCACATCGACCTCGGCTCCCATCTCGTTTAAAAATTCCACAGCAACGATGGCATTGATCTCGTTGTCCTCCGCCATCAGGATGCGGCGGCCGCGGAATGCATTTTCGTTTTCTTCTTTCTGGCCGGCTGCGGCTGCCGCTGCAGGCGCTGCTGCCTCCTCCGGCTCAGCGACCGGCAGACTGATAAACACCGTGAAGTCCGAACCCTCGCCCTGCTTGCTCTTTACGATAATCTCGCCGCCCATCAGCCGCACAAGATTGTCGGTGATTGCCATACCAAGGCCGCTTCCGCCGTACTCCCTGGTGATGTGCTCACCCTCCTGCTCAAACGGCCGGAAAATGCGGCTGATGAATTCGGTTTTCATACCGATTCCGGTGTCGTGCACGCAGATCATCAGATCGGCTTTTCCATTCTGGAGCATCATCTGGCGGAAGGTTACGGTGATTTCGCCCTCTTTTGTAAATTTCACGGCATTGGACAAAAAGTTGATGATAACCTGGCTCAGGCGGAGTTCATCGCCCTTGACGTAATCGACGGTCATATCCTCAAATTTGACTTCGTAGTGAATGCTGCGTGCCTCCAGCGTTTTGGCAAACATGTCGTAGAGATGCTCACCCAGTTTTTTGAGGCTGAACGCTTTGCACTCCAGTTCCACTTTTCCAGCCTCGATCCTCGACATATCGAGAATGTCGTTGATGAGGGAAAGCAGATGGTCGGAAAGCTCTCCGGCCTTTGTCAGATACTGCATCGCCGGATTCTGCGGAGCGAGTTTTCCGCGCGCTAATGCCAGCATACCCATGATACCGTTCATCGGGGTACGGATTTCATGCGACATCTGGGAGAGGAACGTTGTCTTTGAACGGCTCTCCTCCTGTGCCAGAAGAAGTTCTCTCTGGTATTCTTTTTCTTTCTCATAGTGCGCGGTAATATCCTGGAAAGAAAACAGATCGTATTTTCCATTTCCGCAGCGTGTGATCCGTGTCTGGAAGCGGTTGCCGTTTTTATGCAGAATCTCAAAGGTAAATAGCTCTGCCCCGTCCCATGCAAGATATTTGCTCCACAGATGGTTTCCTTCGCGGATATCCATTGCCATATTCCGAAGGCAGGTCACATCCTCCTGAAGTTTCTGCAGGGTCACGCCGATCGTCTCTTCAATATTTTCGGTCAGGTAAACCGGCATTTTGTCCGCGGTGCGCAGCATCAGCCACGCCTCCCCCTCTTCTTTTCCGATTTCATCGAGGAAAACGCGCTCTGCTCCGTCAAAGGATGGCCGCTTTTCTTTTTTCCGTTTCCGCTGCAGTCCCGTTCCAAGCAGTACCTGTCTCTTATACACATCTCCGAGCCCACGAGAC
>ENA-UAOK01000966-UAOK01000966.1-human-gut-metagenome-genome-assembly--contig:-NODE-966-length-14315-cov-4.515428_pt1 | contig 14315 bp, 12 predicted proteins | sample MGYA00243467_ERZ654553 | MGnify/ENA primary metagenome ERZ654553 (study PRJEB26926, sample SAMN06164886) | human gut metagenome | biome: ENVO:00009003; feature: ENVO:2100002; material: ENVO:00002003...
CCGTCGTCGGCAGCGTCAGATGTGTATAAGAGACAGGGCTTCGATGACCTTGCGGCTGATCCCGCGCTTCAGGAGGTAAGCGAACACCCTGCGGTTGTTTGCCGCTGCCGGAGGCAGGGCGAATTCTTTTTCCTGCTCCGGCTGGGAAGGGGGCGGGATATAGCTGGGGTTTTCTTCACAGAGGGCCAGCACCGCGTCCACAAACTTTACCCCTTCCACCGTAACGAGATAATCGAGGGCGGATTTGCCGCCTATGTCCCGGCTTTTCCAATGCCAGAAGCTGGTTTCTTCGTTGATCTTGAAGCTGTCGTGTTCCCGGAGTTCAAACTCCCCCCGGCTGTCGGTTTTGACCAGTTCTCCGGGCCGGTACCGCCGCAAAAACTCAATGGCGGTCATCCGTCTGGCGGCGATGATTTGTTCTTCCGTTACTCCGGGCATAGGGCTGCTCCTTTCTTCCTTTAAATAACAGCCGCCCGCAGGATTTTGGCCTGATCGGTGCGTTCCCACGGAAATTCCGGCTTGCCGAAATGCCCATAGGCGGCTGTCTGTGTGTATCTTGGCGTTAAAAGGTCAAGCTGGGCGATGATCTCCGCAGGCGTTAAGCCGAACACAAACCGCACCGCTTCCGCCAGACAATCGTCGGCGCAGACTGTGCCGGTGCCGAAAGTATCCACCTCCACCATGACCGGTTCGGCTTTGCCGATGGCATAGGCCAGCGTGACTTGGCACTTTTCGCACAAGCCCGCCGCCACAAGGTTTTTGGCGATATACCGGGCCATGTACGCCCCGGAACGGTCCACCTTGGTGGGATCTTTCCCGGAGAAAGCGCCCCCGCCGTGCGGGGCGAACACGCCGTAGCTGTCCACCATGAGCTTTCGCCCGGTGAGGCCGGTATCGGCTTCCGGGCCGCCCAAAACAAACCGCCCGGAAGGGTTCAGAAGGATTTTCGTATCCTCGTCCGGGGGCAAAGCCTGCAGCGCCGGGGCCAGCACCTTGTCGGTGAGTTCCCAGCAGAGTTCGTCCATGGGCTTATTCGGGCTGTGCTGGGCCGAAAGGACGACAGCGTCCAGCCGCAGGGGTTTTCCATCCTCGCCGTATTCCACAGTGACCTGCGCTCTCCCATCCGGGCGCAGGCCCCGTATCATCCCGGTTTTCCGGGCGGCGGCGAGGGCGCTGGTGAGGCGGTGGGCCAAAACCACCGGCAGAGGCATTCTCTGCGGGGTTTCCGAACAGGCGTAGCCCACCATGACGCCCTGATCTCCGGCCCCCAGCTGCAGGGCGGGCTGATCTTCCGAGAGATTCCTTCTGCGTTCTAACGAACAGTCCACCCCCGCGGCGATATCCGGGCTTTGCTTATGGACGAGGCACTGGATGGCGTACCTTGCCGGATCATACCCTGCCTTTTGAAGAACAGAACGGGCGATGGTAGGGATTTGCGGCTCAAACAGGCTGGTGATTTCCCCAGCCACGATGATCTGCCCTTTGGTGGCCAGCACTTCGCAGGCCACACGGGAAAGGGCGTCGTGAGAAAGGCATTCGTCCAATACACTGTCGGCTATGAGGTCGCACAGCTTATCCGGATGCCCTTCCGTTACCGATTCGGCAGTATAGAATTGGTTCATGGCATTCTCCTTTATCGTTCATAATTGGAGGGCTTCTTATTTTTCTCTTTCGGCATCACCACCGGCTCTATTTTGAGGCAACGAAGCCCATTTGACGTGGGAATAAATTTTTCCGGGCACCGAAACTTCCTCTGATATTTTCGCAGCTGCTGTTCTGTCAGGCTGGAGAATTTTTCTCCTTGAAGTCCGCAAATGAAAAAGGTTCCAGCAATGATGTCGTAATTTTTCAGAACACGGTTTAAGGGGAGTCGTTTGAGTTTTCTCTCGTCATTGCAGATAATCGCTGCCGAATCATCCCATGGATAAAGCGCCTGAATGGGCCCGCCCACAATTTTCTGCATATCATGCACCTCTTCTCCAATTTCCGCTATCCGGGCAACTTTGTCCGGTTCTACTAATATAACTCTCATAGTTTCACCTCACTTGCAGGGAAAAGGGCTTGAGGCTTTTCCCGATTTCTTCATAATTGTTAAAGCGCACCTCGCAGCCCAACAGGTAGGACACGGCTTCTTCCCATTCTTTTAAAGGATATTTTTCCTTATCCGGCAGGCGGTACAAATCGCCAAGGGCCGCCCACTTGAGTTCCGGCAGCAGGCGCAGGTTGGAGATAAAGGTGCGGTGCTGTTCGGCTAAAAGGTCTAACAATCCGATTTTCTTCAATCAATCCCTCCAGTATGAACAAAATATATGGGCGAGGTGCCTTACGGCCCCCGCCCGGCTTCATGCTTCCGTTATTTCTTCCTGCGGTTACGGATATGCAGGAAAATAAGGCCGCCTAAAATGACAGCGCATAAGACAATCAAAATAATGGCTTTTGGTTCCATAGGTCGATTCTCACCTCACTTCTGCGGCGACGACTACCGTGCGGGCGCTTTCCCACTCATAGGAACAGGTGACAAGCGTCAGCAGGCGGCGGTCCGCGCCGGGTATGGTTTCGGGTTTGTAAAGCGACTGCGCGAAGAGCTCCTTCTGAAAAGACAGGAAATCCGCATCGTCCGCAAATTTGGTGCGGTTAAAGGGGAGCTTTTGGATATCGGTTTTCAGCACAGCCGCAATGTGGTATTCCCGCAGCCCATCGCTGGTCTGCAGGAGGATTTTGGGATGCTCCTTTCGGAAGGCTTCGTCCGCCATCTTTTGTAGAACAGCGAACATGGTCCCGTCGCTCATGTTGTGCCCGTAGACTACAAGGTTTTTGCTTTCCGGGGAACAGTCCCACTGAAAGAAAATACTCCCAGCAGTGCGATGCTCGCCCTTGTAGGTGCGCCGCAAATAGTATTCAGGTTCATCGGCGCTGCTCTGCAGAACAGGGTAATCCACACAGGTGCCGGGGATGGAAATCCAGCCCTTGATATCCGGGTATTCGGCTTGCAGGGCGGAGAGGTTTACAAGGGAGGCGGCCTGTTCTTTCCCAGCCGGTAGCTCCCCGGAGGGTTCTCCGGGGAGGGGCTGCGCGTATTCTTCTTTCAAATCCTGCGCTTCTCTATTGGTCAGCCCCGGTTGGAGCACCAAGAACCAGAGAAGCCCCAAAAGGCTCATGCACAAAAGGCCGATGCAAAACCCTTTTAAAAAGGTTTTCATTCTTCTGCGCCCTGATCCTCATCGCCTGTGTCCTTTTTCTTTTTGCCTGCCAAGCGCAGGACAAGAAGCCCGCCAGCAGACAAAACCGCCAGCACGGAAAGGCCAATCAAAACAGCGGGCGTCCACGGGTGGTCGCCGGTCTGCGGTACGGTAGGCACCTCCGGTACCAGCTTGTTGTGCATCTTGACGGTTGTGGTTTCTCCCGCCTTGATTTCTATGGTCTGGTCATCCGGCAGGATGTACTTTTTGGCGTCCTCGCCAGCTACTTCGGATACGGTGTATTCGCCCACACGAAGCTCGACGTTGATTTCGCCGTTCTCATCGGTCTGGAATTCCTGCTCGTAGGGGTTGCCCATGAAGTCGGTACCGGTAATTTTGAAGGTGCGCCCTTCAATCTTATCATCGTCGGCTGTCTTTACCACCTTCAGGGAACCGGTCTGCGCATGGTTGAGGAAGCCCACGCCAGCTTCGGTTTCGATACGGACGATGGCTTCGTTTTCCGTGATGGAGAAGGGGTAATATCCATCATCCTTCTCGAAAAATTCCGGGCTTTCCTTCTCATGCAGGAAGTAGTTTCCGTACACGAGGTCCTTCATCTGATAGAGGCCCGGTTCGATTTCTGTCATTTCACCTGCCAGCTGGTCGATCTCTGCGTCGAATTCCCCGTTGTTGTCCACGTCGGCGTAAACCTCAAAGACAGCCCCGGACAGCTTGTTTTCCGGGAAGTCGGCGTCGATCTTGGTGGTTTCGGCGGTACCCTTGATGATCTGGTTTTCGATGGTGATTTCAATGGTCTGCCCATCTTCGGTGACCTCTACCGGGAAGGTTTCTTCCGTCAATACGAAGGCTGCCGGGGGCGCGATTTCCCGAACCAGCCAATTTCCAACCGGTACCTTGTCAAATTCAAAGTACCCAATCTCATTGCTCTCGGTAACCATGAGTGCGGTTTCCTCGGTGAACTCGGTTTCGTCGAAACGGAACAGGCCGATTTTCGCGCCCGCCAGTTCAAAGCCATCCTGATCCACCTTCCAGCCGGATATTTTGCCGCGCTTTAAGGTGTTTTCAATGGCTTCTCCATCGTTGGCCTGAATCTGCACCTTGGCCACATCCTGACCGGCGTATTCAAACGCCACCGGGTATTTCTCATCGCTCAAAATGTAGTGATCGTCTGTACCGATTTCCTTTACATACAGGGAAGCCCCGCATGGTACGTCGGTTTTAAAGATGGCGTTGCCGTTTTCGTCAATGCCGGTGGTTTCCAGCAGCCCGTCTGTCGGGATGAAGGTTCCGTCTGATGCGGTCAATTCCTCTGCGGCAAACAGCCCAAAGGTGATGTTTTTCCATTCCTCATTCATGCCGATGGAGAAGGTTTCGTCCTGCTCCAGCAGCTTCTGGAGGCTGATTTCCACCTTCTGGCGCTCGTTGTAGAAGTCGACATCGGCGGAGGTGATCTCTACTTCCTGCCCGGCGTAGGACAAGGTGATTTCCTTGGGTTCGGGATCGATGACCATCCCATCCGGCGCGGAGATTTCCTTCACCTGATAGCGGCCAAGATACAAAGGCTCCGAGGTGGCGGTCCCATCGCTCCCTGTGGTCAGGGTGGCGGCCAGTTCACCGACTTTCAGGTGGATGACGCCATCCGGAGTGACGATATCTTCCAATGCGGTGATGTCATAGACAGCCCCCGGCTGCCCCTGCACCTCATATTGGGGCTGATACATCCCACCGGATTCTACAACATGGCTGAACACCTCGCCCTCTTTGGAAACGGTGATAGTGCCTTTCTGCGCGGCATTGTATTTCTCAACCGTGACAACGTCCTGTGAACCGTCCACCACGAAGGGAACCGGCTCTTTGTCAAGAACATATCCCCATGGACTTTGCTGTTCATACAACTCGTAATTTCCAAACGGAAGCGGTTCCGGCAGCATGAGGGTGCCTGTGGAATCCGTCACGAAGGTGTCGATGTCGACAGGGCTGGGGTAGTTGATGTGCTGCACCACCAATTCGCCGGTATCGGCATTGCGGATTTTGACAGCGGTCCCCGCCAGAGGGATGATTTTTCCACTTTCCAGATCCTTTTTCTCAAACCGGATGAGGGAGGTAAAGGTGGGGTTATTGAGGATGAAATAATAGGTCTTGCCATGCTCGGAAATGAACACGGAGAAGTCGGGGACAAATTTCTGCCCCTCGGCCCCCTTGGTCTGATGCACCACATACAGGCCATACGGAAGATCCTTTGAACGGGCAAATCCATAGGAATCGGTGGTCAGCAGGTCACGCTCGCTTTCTCTGGCGTTCTCATAGCTTCCGGCGCTGGCAAGGTGAACCTGAAATTCCGCCCCTTCCTCCGGCTGCTCGATCTGCACTTCATCGCTGGAGGCTGTAGTGGACAAAGGAAGAACAGAGGCTTTGGAGGCAAGGCTGGCAACCGCAGGGACAAGCTGCGGCACAGACGACGCGCTTGGGGCAGGCTCTGCCGGGGTTTCGGATTCCAAGCTTTCTTCCGGCTGGCTGGAGGAAACATCCGCATCTTCCGGCACAGGGGTGGATTCCGGGATTTCCGAAGAACTGGAGTCGGGCGCTTCCTCGACAGAATTACTTTCTGCCGGTTCTTCCACCGGGACATCTTCAGCGGGGGCGCTTTCTGCGGGATTGCTTTCCTCAGCAGGGGCTTCCGACTGCGGGGCCGGTTCTTCCTGATCCGGTACGGCAGGCTGGTCGGTATGCTTGGTGATGGCGATGCTGCCGAGGATGATGTCCTCTGTGGCGGTCATGGAGATGCTGTTGTTTTCCAAGGTGAAATTGCCCGGCTCCGCGCCTACCGGATAGACGATTTCGTCCAGCAGGTACCCCTCGCTGGGGGAAATTTCACGGATGCTGTAATCCGGGCCGCAGGGGTATTCCTTGGTGGTAAATTTGCCCCCGTTCGCCGTGGTGTAGGTATCCAGCAGGGTTTCCCCCTTGAACATCCCGTACACAGCGCCATCCAAGGTGGAATCGCCCTGCGCTTCGCCGGTGGCGGAGTCCACTTTCTCCATCTCCACGGTGAACTTCTTCAGGATATTGGAAAAACTCACGCTGGAGGTCTGGCCGGGGTAGATGGTTACCTGCTGGGATTCAGGCTGGACGTATTTGTCCGGGGCCTTTTCGGTTACGGTGTAATTTCCGGCTTGCAGGTTATCCACCTTGATGGTGCCATCCGGCCCCGTCACCACGTCCTTCTCAATCCCGTTGCCGGAGATGTGGAAAGGAATGCCGGAAACCTCTCCATCCTCAGAGGTTTTCACAAGCTGCAGGGCGCCCGCCTTGATTTCAAGGGAGAAGTAGCATTTCACCGGCTCGGCGGAACCTTCCACATCGAAGGTGACCACGTTCTGGTACTCGTCCCGCAGCCAGTATTTCGTGCCGCCGGTAACCACGCCGGGAACAGAGGAGGGCAGCCGCTTTTCGGCGGTAATGGTGCCGAATTCCTTTTTATCGGTGGAAACGTGCAGTTCATTGCCGCTGACGGAAAAATCCACCCCCGGATAGCTGACAGCGAAATTCCCCAGCACATTGTTCTCGTCCACCAGTGTGGTTTCGTTTTTTCCATTGCTCTCGTTGTATTTGAGGTCATGGGTGTATGCCCCAACCGCGCTGGGATCATCGGTGGCAAAGGACGGGATGGTGTGGTAATTCACGACGTTCTCCCGAAGCTGATAGAAGATGGGCTTCGCGGCGGGGCTGTTGACGGTGAATTCATTGACGATCTGCGTTTCGTACCCGGTCCCCAATTGCCCATGGGCAATCAGCCAGATGAGGATTTGGGTGGCGATGTACTCGTCGATGGCGCTGCCGCCGTATTTGGTTCCGGTTTCCACGTTGTACCCCAAGGTCAGGGCGGTGTTGATCATCGCTTTCTGCTCGGCGGTAAAGGCGGCGTAATCGTCCGACTGGTTGTAGCCGATTCCGGTGCGTGTTGCCACGCCAAGCTGGATGCAGTAGGCGGTGCGGAAATTTATTAGGTCGTTGATCCGCAGTTCGGTGAACTTATTGGAACTGTATCCGCCAAACGGGGCGGGAAGATTGGAACTGAGGGAATACCCTCTGGTGTTATGGTCGATCATGGAGATGTACCCGTCATACTCATATTCTTTGGCAAAAGCGCTGCTTGGGAAAATCCCGAAACAGAGCAGTACCGCCATCATCATGGACAGCAGCCGTTTTAGATGTTTTTTCATACAATTCTCCTTATTCGTAAAATGCAAAAAGGCCCCCGCAGGGTGGAGAATTTCCTCTCCATCCCACGGGGGCCGGTGTTCAGACTATCGTTCTTCGCCGCTTTTCCGGCGGTGGTGTTTTTTATGGGGGATTTCTCTTTTCGGCAGTTTCTGCTGGGTGAGCCAGACCGCTTCCAAAACAGGGGCGGTTTCGATCCCATTCTGCCTGCAGCCGTTCAGGATTCCTTCCAGATAGGCTTTGGAGGGCATGGCGGGGGTATCCTTGTACGGGCTGTTCATGGTGTAGGCCATGATTTCATGACTTACCCCATCCTGATCTATTACCACAACAGGTTCTTTCCCGTACAGGTAGGGAAAGCCCTCGTAATGGTCCAGATGCCGTTCATCCCGTTCGGAGATCCGCCAGAGGACGCCGTCCACACAGCTTCCTTCTTCCGGCAGGATAGTGGCAACGCCATTCCCGCCGCCGTTGGTGCGGAAAGCGAGGCGGTATCCTTCCAAGCGGACGGTATCTACCACTTCCGCGTCCGGGCAGCGGAACGCCATCTGGTTTAGGTTCATATTGCTTCCATAGGCAAAGTAAAGTCTTTCTTCGGTTTTCATCATCTCCTATCGCTCTTGGTTTCGGCGGTTCTGCAGGCTGGGGTATTGGGATTTGTCATACCGCCATGCCCTATCGCCGGGGAGGTTCGAGAGCAGATGCTCCCGCACATTTTTGTATTCCGGCCCGATGAGGCCCAGCCGCAAAAGGAAGGTGCGGAAGGTAAAGGCGGGGTTTTCGCTGATCTCGGTTTTCCGCATCACCGTCCGGCTCTGGTTGATGGCCTGCGCGGAAATGGCAAGCGCCAGCGTGATATTCGCCCGTACCTTACCGGCATGAAGGGTACTTTCAAAACAGCGCCATTCCAAGGTGCCGCGATAGAACACCGAATGCAGGTTCAGGGCGTAATATCTTGTCCAGTTGTAATGCTCATAGCTTCCGTCAGAACCCTCATACCATTCCCGCCTTAACCGGTCCATGGTGGTATTGGCGGGAAGCTTGCGGATTTTCTCCAGCATGGGTTCCCGCACTTTCTGGCACCAGCGTTCCACCCGGTGTTCATTGACATTGAGGGCTTTGAATAGGATATCCTCTTTGGAATACATGATGGAGAGGGCGTTTTTTAAACTCTGCGGGGTATGCTTAGAGGCGTCCACATGGACGTGCATCCCGCAGCTTCCGTTCACGACAGCCCCCGCATGGCGCAGGGTGCGGACAACTTCCTGCAGCTTCGGCATTTCCCTGTATTCCAGTTTGGGGGAATTCATTTCCACCTTGTAGGCGCTGTCACTGATGGCAAGCTGCTGCCGCCCGATCCGTTGGGAACCATGGATGCTGGAGTCGTAGACAAACCGCCATTTCTTGCCCTCGTTGTCTATAACCTCCCACGGATCGTAGGTGCGGGATTCGTGCGTTTGACGGGCCATGGTGCCGAACAGGGAAGCCACCGCTTCCGCTGCTTTCTGGCGGGTGAGCCCCGTCATCTCAATCTCGCAGCCGAAGTATTGGTCTTTTAAATCAATCGATGGCGGTCACCTCCCGGTGGGCGGCGGCAAGGCGTTTCCCGATGGCTTCCACCACATTCACGGTTACGCCGTTTCCGGCCTGTTTGTAGAGCTGGGCGTCGGACTGGAGAGGCAAAACAATATCAATCCGCTCATCTGTCCATCCCTGCAGGCGCAGGCATTCCCGCGGCGTCAGGCGGCGGATACGCTTGAGCGGCTCCAAGGTACCTTGGTCGCTGCTGGCGGTGAGGGTATGGGCGATTTTTCGTCCAACCCTGCCGCGGCGGGTGTTCCGTTGAGCGTAGGCCAGATTGATGCTGTCGCCGGGGTAGGCCATTTTGTATCCCTTTTTGGTGTTCTCCTTGATGGGCAGGCCCACCTCGTACAAGCCGGTTTTCCCGCCGAAGCCGCCTGTCTGCGCCGCGAGGGTACAGCTTACCCCTTCCGGGGAGTACACTCGTTCGCCCTGCGCGCCGGGGCGGATTTGCACAAGAGATGTGCCTGTTGTTTCGGTGAAAGGAAATATTTTTCCCCGGCATCGCTCATCAAGATATCCGATAAGGTACACCCTTTTTCGGGATTGGGGGACGTGGAAATCCTTGCTGTTAAGCACCTGCCATTCCACAAAATACCCCAATCCGTCCAGCGCATGGAGGATGGCCGCAAATGTCCGGCCCCCGTCATGGTTAAGCAGTCCGGGAACATTTTCAAGCAGCAGATACGCAGGTCTTTTTGCCGCAGTCAGCCGGGCAATTTCAAAGAACAGGGTGCCTCTTGGATCGTCGAATCCCCCACGGTGTCCAGCAATCGAAAAAGACTGGCAGGGAAATCCGCCGCACAGCAGGTCGAAGCCCGGCATTCCTTTTGGATCGGCTTTTCGGATATCGTCACAAAACCACTCTCCTTTCGTATCGAACAGGGCTTCATAGCTTTGGTTTGCTTTTTTGTCGATCTCGCAATGGCCTATGCAGGTAAACCCTCCGGCGCGGGCGAGCCCTTCCCGGAACCCGCCAATACCGGAAAACAGGTCGATATATCGTATGGTTTTTCCTATCACGCTCCTTGTTCACAAATTGGTATATGCTTAAAACACAATCAATGGACATCGCCCCTTTCTCTCAGTGGAATACAATCTATATGAAAACAGCCCGCAGTTTCCTGCGGGCCGTTGCTGGCTGTCTTATGCGTAGGTTTCATCTTCGTTTTCATTGGTTTCGCCGGTTTCCATGGTATCGTTATCCAGTTCGGTTTCTTCATCCTCATCCTGATCCCAGCTTTCCGGCATAGCGTCCTCATCATCCTCGACGGGGCAGCCCTCGTCGCTGTCATCTCCCTCTGCGGGGATTTCCTCGCTTTCCGGCCCCTCATCTTCGGCAGGGGCTTCTGAATCGCTGCTGTCATCGTCCCAGCCCTCTGGTTCCGCGTCGTCGGGTACTTCCTCGTCCTCGTCGGTTTCGGGGCTTTCAGCGGCTTCCCAGCCGCTTTCCGCCTGTTCTTCCTGTTCGGCTGCTCTGGCTGCTTCAAACTCTTCCTCGGCTTCTTCCAGTGCCTGCTCGATCAGCCCGATCACGAATTCCTTTTGGGTGAGTCGGCGGCGGTAGATTTTCTCGTAGTTTTCAAGGTATTCCTTCACCCTCTGGAACAATTCTTCGCTCACCTGAAACGCTAATGTTCTTCCTTTTTCCATGACTTTGACAGCCCCTTTCTCATAATGTTCCATAATGACCATTTCGATGAATTTGCTGATTGTGCTTTCCGTTTCCCTGATTTCCTCGCTGACGCGATTGTGCAGGTCTAATGGGATTTTGCAGGTAATTCCCTTGGTTTCCATGCTCTATCGCTCCTTCGTTTTTTCTTTCCCTTTCGGGCAACACAAGCATACTGCAACCCGCCTGATAAAGCTATTACCAAGAGCAACAACCTTTCAGCCAAAGCAGGGGCCACAAACGTCACAACCAACAAGGGCTATGTTTGGGGCTATTCTTCTTCCAGCAGGGAACCGAGGAAGCCCATCATATCCTGTGGGATGGCATCTTCCTGCTGCTTCACAGGCTGGGAAGGGACAGCTTGCAGTTCTTCCCGCAGAACCCGCCGCAGGGTAGTTTCAAAGGCTTCCTTTTCTTCGCTCTCCAGAATCACCTGCACCAGAAAGGCGTTTTTCTGTCCGTCCGGCACAGCCTGCAGGATTTCCCAAGCCCTGCGGTGGCGTTCATTCTGGAGGTTGGGGCGGAAGCCGAATAGGGGCCTGTTCATCTCTTGCTCACACCGCCCGACAAATGCCCCAAAATGCGTTCAAATCCTTCGGCGTTCACACGGTCGTCTATCAGAGCGAAAACCCGGCACAGACCGTCCTGTTCGCTCACATTGCCTTTAACCACTGCCGCGCCCCCGCCCAGCATGACTACCGGGATGGCTTTCAGGTCAAACCCCGATTCCATGGCTGCCGAGAGAAGCCGTTCGGTGTAGAGGCGGCCCTGCTTTTGGATGATGCTTCGGGCGTCCTCGTCCATGCTGCAGGCTTTTCCGGCCAGCACGCGCTCCACCTGCGCGTCGGTAACGGACAATCCTACATCCCGGCGGACCTGTTCTTTCGTTTCATCAATGCAGCGGATCATACCGAGTTCCAGACTTCGGCAGGTAGCCGCATTGGGAATACCATTATCCAGCCGCATCAGATCAACAGTCCAGCCGCCGATGTCCATGAGCAGGACAGAAGGCTCGTTTTGGATAAGTTCAGGATGGATGGCGATGGCGGAATACCCCTGTGGAAACAGTTTTACATCCTCGATGGTCACTTTGTAGGGGATTCCCTCAAACCGGAAGGTTACCGGCTGGGAAGAACGGAGAAGGTATTCCCGGAAGGGCTTTTTTTCACGGCCAAAGCCAGCCAGCGGCAGTCCGGCGGCGAGTTTGACGGAACACTCAGCTTTTTCTCCGCGCTGTTTGATCTCCTTTGCGATGGCGGCAAGGGTAAGCAGGTAGTAGTTGTCGTTCTCCATCTTGTTCCGCAGGATCGGCTGTCTGCCCGTCCCGCACACGAAAAACTTCCCGCCGTACTCCAGCGTGTTCTGCAGGGTGTAGGGTTCATGGCTGTAAACAGCGATACCGGCTGGGAAAGAAAAATGCCGGGTTTTGATGGCGTAATAGCCGTGGTCTATGCCGATGTTCATGATTTTGCTCATCCTTTCTTGGCGGTTGTTGAAAACTTGAGGGCTTTGTTTGGGGGCTTAGAGTATGCTTGCCGGAGAGAATCTCTTGTTCGAGAACAAGTATTGTTCTTTCCCAGCCAGGTAAGTAATTTAGGGGGTGAGAGTGTGAGAGAGGGGGGAAGCGAAAAATCGCTGCGAAAAACCTCCCCGGCGGCCTGCCGGGGAGGTTCTAAAAAAGGGCGCACTACCCCCCTTGTATCTTGAGGGCTTAAAATTGGCCCGTTTTGGGGGATTCGTCAATCTATCTATGAAACTGCCGGAAACTTCTACACTTCCGACAACGGGAAAAAAGGGTGGTAAACGCAAAAAAGCGGGGCCTCCGGCCTGAATTTTCAGGCGGAAGCCCCGCTATGACGGATTTTGCTGCGGTTTGCTGTTTGGACATCCACGGTAAAACCGTTTTTCGGATTTTGCTCCAAAAACCCCGCAAACCCGCATGAATACTGAAAAAAATTGGGTGACATCTTTTTTGTCACCCAATCATGGTGGAGATGGCGGGAGCTGAGCCGAACACCCGCCCGCAGCTTCATCTGCGGCTTTTTCGGCCGCCTCCAGCGTGATCGTGTTGCCCTCTCCGCTGTAATTGTACGTGATTACCGTCTTATCATCGTAAATCCAGATGCGGCTGACGAACGTATCAATAATCTGCCGCTGGTAAGATTGGTCATTGACGTCGCCGCCTTTGAATCGCTCCAGAAAGAAAATAATTTGCTCCTTGCTAAAGGTGGGACGGGCGATCTCCTCTTTTTGGATGCATTCCTCCAGGTCAGCCTTCTCCGCTTCCAGTTCCAATAACCGATCCTTCGTGGTTGGTGTGAAAATTCCCTGCTCGATTGCTGTCACGATGTTTTTTAGGCTCTTTTCGGTGTCGCGTAGGCTCGATTTGTAATAGTCCAGCATCGAGGTGTCCTGAAGCTCCTTACGTTGCAGTTCGACCACCTTATCCGCAATATACTCGATCACATCGTCCACCAGGACGTGGGCGACAGTCTGTTCCACGATGTACCGTTCCAGTTCATCCTTTCGGACGCTCTTTTTATCGCATTTCCGCCCGTCCTTACGGCGCTTGCGGGTTGAGCAGGTATAATAGCTGTACTTCTTCCCACTCTTACCGGTGCCGCTGTCCCCGATCATCGTCGCGCCACAGTGCCCGCAGAACAACTTCGTCGTGAGCAAGAACTCCTCTTCGCTGCCGGCCTGGATCTTCCGGGCGGGCGCTTTTTTATTCTTTTCCAATCGCTTCTGCACCCTCTCAAACGTCTCATCATCTATGATGCGTGGCATGCCATCCGGGATCAAGATATCGTGCCATCGGTATTCACCGATATACCGCCGATTGGAAAGGATCCGCGCGATAGAATTGTGATTGAACGGCTTTCCGTTGGCTGTTTTGAGACCCCTACCATTCAGCTCTTTGATGATCTCGGAGGCTTGCTTCCCACTGCTATACATCTCAAAGATTTGCCGGACGATCTGTGCACCGTGCTCATCAATCTGGAAATACTTGTCCTGATCGACATAATACCCGAGTGAATGACCCCCTCCCCCGGTCGACTGGCCCTTCATGGCGACGCCGCGCATCCCTCGCATAATGTTTTGGGACAGATTCGCGGAGTAGTATTCAGCCAGTCCTTCCAAGGTGCTTTCCAGTATAATTCCTTCCGGGCCGTCCGGGATGTGTTCTTTCGCATACATCACTCGGACGCCGTTCCGGCGCAGCTTGACCTTATTTATGGCGATCTCTTCGCGGTTTCGTCCAAAGCGGTCGATTTTCCACACGATTACGGCGTCAAAAAGGCCCTTCGCGCTGTCCTTCAGCATCTTCTGGAATTCGGCCCGATTATCGTTGCGGCCAGTCTTTTTACGGTCAGCATAGTCGCCAACGATCATGATATCATTCTCACGCGCGAACTGCCTGCAATCTGCGATTTGTTCCTCAACGCTCTTATCCTTCTGGTTGGGGCCCGGCGAGTACCGGGCGTAGATGACTGCTTTCATAAAACCCCTCAATGCATAAAAGAATAAATTATACTTGCTATAATTGAAATAATGGTCAGCGCGAAAGAAACAGCGAAAACAATATTATTAGCCTGTCTCTTATACACATCTCCGAGCCCACGAGACAGGCAGAAATCTCG
>ENA-UAOK01000980-UAOK01000980.1-human-gut-metagenome-genome-assembly--contig:-NODE-980-length-14171-cov-6.619864_pt1 | contig 14171 bp, 9 predicted proteins | sample MGYA00243467_ERZ654553 | MGnify/ENA primary metagenome ERZ654553 (study PRJEB26926, sample SAMN06164886) | human gut metagenome | biome: ENVO:00009003; feature: ENVO:2100002; material: ENVO:00002003...
TCGTGGTGATCGGCTACGAGCACTGCATCGCCAACATGTTCTTCATCCCGCTGGGGATGATGCTGGGCGCCCCGGTGACGGCGGCGGACATGGTCGCCGCAAACCTGGTTCCCGCCACGCTCGGGAACATCGCGGGCGGCGGCATCTTCGTCGGCGGGCTCTACTGGTACCTCAACCGGAAATAGGGGTCAATCCGCCAGCCGGAGCCACAACCGCCCGTGGCGGAAATCGAAGACCACCCGGAATGCGGAGAAGAATTTTACGCCGAGGAAACCGTCGCCGGGGAGTTTCATCGGTTTGTCGAGCACCACGACAGGCAGCCCGCAGAAGGGGTAGCGCCCCATGAAAGTGGCTACGGCGGGCATCAGCACCCGCAGGGTCATCCCGCCCGGCGTCCGGCCTTCCACCAGATCGACAGGGGCACGCGACACGAATTTCCCGACCGCAGGCTTGAATGCGAAGAGTGCCAGCAGGTTGGCATTGCCCAGATCGACGACCAGCCGCATCGGCATCGCACGGCTGCGTCCCCGGACATCGGACAAGCGCACCGTATCCGCAACCCAAAACATCCCCGATTGCCCGTCGGCCACCAGTTCGTAGGCCTCCCACCCGTCGCCGGGTTGCGGCAGGCCCCCGGATGAGAGCGGACGGAAAATGCCGCGGCGGACATCGAGCTCGAAAATACCGGGCGCAGCCACGCTGTCGGTCGTGAAGGTATGGAGCGGGTAGAGCAGGTCGCAGGGCTTGCGTCGCCGCAGATCGACGACATAGCTCTCGCACAAACTGCGCGTATCCCCCACCCTGACCCCCGGTGCCAGTTTATAGCGGGCCGAATAGTCCGTGCCGCCGGCCATGCGGAAACGCACGGGACGTTCGAGTTCGACGGGTTCGAAAAGCCCGGGGTGCGACCAGACCAGCGCGCTGTCGATCAGCGGAAAATAGACGCCCGATTCGAGAAACACCCGCACCGGTATGGAATCTCCTACGAAAGACGCCGCATAGAGCAGATCGCGTTCGGAGGTAAGCTCCCAAGCCGTGCCGGAAGGCAGCTGCCCGCCTGTCGGCGACGGGTCTTCCGGCGCCGCAGCCAGCGTCGCCGCGGGGATGGCGACGGACAACAGCAGCATGATCGGCCGGCGGAACATGGTCAGCGGAAGTCGATGAATTCGTACCCGGCGTAGTTATCCTTCGCAAAGGCCTTGAGCGGCGTTTCGAGGGGCTTGATGCCCAGCACCGAAACCTGCACCTGCTCGCCGTCGTAATCGTAGCGGAGCGACACGGGACGCATCGCGGCGGTATCGACCGTAAGGACGATATTGCCCGCCGAGGAGGTATTCCCCGGCGCAGGGGTCAGACGCACCACGGCACGCCCTTCCTGCTCGCCGGCGAGCGAGGCCGCATATTCGCTGCCGAGGAAATCGAAGGCATGGACGGGGTTATTGAGGATATTGCGACTGTCGGTGTCGACCACGTCGATCGTCACCTCGCGGCGGCGGTTGTCCACCTCGTAGCGCACGGCTCCGTCGCAGTAGACCTCGGCATCGCCCAGCACGAGGTAATAACCTTCCCCCTCGACGGCATAGCGCCCGCGCGTGACGTATTCGTCCGAGCGCACTTCGAACGACACCCCGTAGGCACCCAGTGTCCGGAAGCCGTCGCTGACCCCGGCAAGTATCCCGGCGGCACGATCGGCGGCCGGAGGCAACGGGCTGGCCCCCTGCGTCGCACAGGCGGCAGCGGCCGAAGCCGCGGAACCGGAGGAGGAACCGAAAACGGAATCCGTAGCGGAACCGGAAGAGAAACCCGCCGCGGAACCGGAGGTGGAAGCGGCGTAAATAACGGGCGACCCATGGAAGCCAAAGAGCGCATGGAAGCCCGGGGCGGGATCAGCCTGAAAACCGGAGGCCGAGGCGTCACGGCGGGCAAAAGCAGAGGCAGAGGCGGGAACCGCCGGGAAATCAGAGGCGGCCGCAAATCCGCAAGCAGCCGGCACATCCGCGGCAACGGGGACTGCGGCAACGGGGAGTGCGGCGACGCATTGCATCGCGGAAAGCAGCAACAGGAGGGACAGGAATCGTTTCATGGCAGCATCAGAATAGGCCCAGCTCCTGCAACTTGGCTTCGAGCGAGGGCATGTCATGGAAAAGGATGTCGCGCGGCTTGGCTCCCTGCTGACGGCCGACGATGCCGGCACGTTCGAGCTGCATCATGATGCGCCCGGCACGGTTGAAGCCCACCTCGTAGTTGCGCTGGATCATCGAGGTCGAGATATTGCCGCCCGAAACGGCGTCGCGGGCGATCTCGGCGAAGAGCGAATCGTATTTCACGGGGGCGGAGTCCTCGCTGCCCATGCTCCCCGAAGAATCGCCCGTATCGGGCGTATAGTCGGGCAGCGAATAGGCCGAGGTATAGCCCTGCTGCTTCGATATATACTCGACGATGCGTTCGACCTCCTTGGTTTCGACCAGCGCGCACTGGATACGCGTCAGTTCCCCGTCCTTCGAGAAGAGCATGTCGCCGCGGCCGATAAGCTGGTTGGCCCCCGGCTGGTCGATGATCGTACGCGAGTCGATCATCTGCATCACGCGGAAGGCGATACGCGCGGGGAAATTGGCCTTGATACCGCCCGTGATGACCTTCACGTCGGGGCGCTGCGTGGCGATGATCAGGTGGATGCCGACGGCACGCGCCTTCTGCGCGAGGCGCATGACGGGCCCCTCGACCTCGCGGGCGGTCATGATCAGGTCGGCGAACTCGTCGACCACCACGACGATATAGGGCAGGTAGCGGTGCCCGTTGAGCGGGCTGAGCCGCCGGGCGGTGAATTTCTCGTTGTACTCGGCGATGTTGCGCGCCCCGGCTTTCTTGCAGAGTTCCAGGCGGCTGTCCATCTCCGTGCAGAGCGAATTGAGCGTGTAGACCGCCTTCTTGGGGTCGGTGATGATGGCATCGTCCTCGGACTCCATCTTGGCGAGGAAGTGGCGCTCGATCTTGGCATAGAGCGAGAACTCGACCATCTTGGGGTCGATCATCACGAACTTGAGCTGCGCGGGGTGCTTGCGGTAGAGCAGCGAGGTGATGATGGCGTTCAACCCCACGGACTTACCCTGTCCCGTGGCGCCCGCCACCAGCAGGTGCGGCATCTTGGCCAGGTCGAACACGTAATTCTCGTTCTGGATCGTACGGCCGATCACCACCGGGAGCTCGGCCTTCGACTCCTGAAAACGCAGCGAACGCACGGCGGAGTACATCGACACCACCTGCTTGTCGCGGTTGGGCACCTCGATGCCGATGGTTCCCTTGCCGGGGATAGGGGCGATGATGCGGATACCCAGCGCCTTGAGGCTCTGGGCGATGTCGTTTTCGAGCCCCTGGATCTTCGAGATCTTGACGCCTTGCGCCTGCACGATCTCATAGAGCGTCACGGTGGGGCCGACCGTGGCCTTGATACGCTGGATGGGGATGCCGAAATTGCGGAGCGTATCCTCGATCTTGGTCTTGTTCTCGAAAATCTCCTCGTCGCTCACTTCCGAGTCGGAAACATAGTCTTCGAGCAGCGTCACGGGCGGCTTGTGGTAGTTCACGAGGTCTTTCAGCGGGTCGTAGCTCTCGGTCGGGATCGCCTTTTCGTCGACCAGGCGGGCTTCGTTGGCCTCGACGGTCACGACGACGCCCCCGGCAGGGACGGGTATCTCGGTAAACGGCCCGTCGGGGAGCGGCTCCCCGGATACAGGAGCGGCAGCGGAGGGCATCCCGGCAACAGAGGGCATCCCGGCAGCCGGGGCCGGTGTCCCGACGGGGTCTTCCCCGCCCAGGGATAATTCGGTGAAAGGTTCGTCGGACACGGGCGCAGCAGACCGGACAGCAGTGCCGGCGGCAGGACGCACCGCGGGGCGTTCCAGCTCGACAAGCCCGCTGGGGCCGATAACCAGCCGGCCTTCGGGGCGCGACAGGTCGACCTCGGTAAACTCGCCGTCGTCATCGGATGCGGCGGCCTCTGCCGCCTGCGGGGCTTCGGGCACAATGGGCATGCCGTCGGGGCCCAGTTCCACGAACGGATCGTCGTCCGCATCGCGGCGGGCGGCCTGCGGGGCGGCGGTAGTCCCGGCGGCAGCAGGCCCGGGAGTACGTGCGGCGCGGGGCATTTCCGGCACCGGACGCTGCACGGCCAGTTCGGGTTCGGGACGGCGCACGACCACCTCGGGCTCCGCCTTCACGGCAGACTCCACGGCCGGAGTGTCGGCCGACCGCTTGGCAGGCCTCTCTCCGGGATTCCCGACGGATTCCGCGGCTACGGCAGCCGCATCCCCGGCGGCGTCGGACGGTTGCCCGTGCGCGTGCACGACCTTATGTTTGACGATCTCTACGATCCTGCCGCTCTTGTCGACCATGACGTTGCCCGCACGGTTGACCTTGTTAATGAAATTGCGGTTGATGAATACCCCCGTAAGGATCCAGCAGCCCAGCAGCAGGATCAACGTCCCCAGTACCCCGATATGCGTGCGCAGCAGCGCCGCGGTCTCGATGCCGAAGGCACCGCCCCACCCCGTCGAACTGCAAAGGCTCCACTTGTCCGAGAAGGCGAAGCCCAGCGTCAGCGAACTGAGGATCAGGACGAGGAAAAGCGAGAGGATCGAATGGTTGAACAGCAGCGGGCGCTGGCGGATGACGCGCACACCGACGAGCAGCACCATCACCGGGATCAGGATGCCGGATACGCCGAACGAGTTATCGACCAGCATGCGTCCCAGCCTGGCACCCGCCCAGCCGCAGAGGTTTCCGGGCTCGACGCCCAGCGTGGCACGTTCCTCGGGCGAGAGCAGCAGTCCGCTCTGGTCGGCCGCCCAGGTGAAGAACGAGAACAGTACGGCCGAGGCGGCGAACAGCCCGATGAAAAGCAGCAGCAGGCCCGCGACCCAGCGTGCACTGTCGCTGTTGGAACGCTGGACTTTCTGCCGTCCGTTGGGGGATGAGGATGTATTTTTAGATGCCATCTGTGTTGCGCTTGATTTTTATCAAGCGAAGTTACGCATTTTTTTTGACATTTCGGAGCCGGCGCCGACTTTATTGAAACCGGAACCGTATCCGGCGGGCATAATTGCAAATAAATCGTTATCTTCGCACACGTTTCAGCAGGCTGCGGCCCGCATGGGAAGGCCGGCACTCCGCACGGCGCCCGCAAACACGCCACGCCTGCGCGACATTTAAGGATATATTGCGCACCCACTAAAAACCGAATGAAGAAAATGATCCGGAACACAGGACAGAAGGAACACATCGTATGGCTGGACGTCATCAGGCTGGCTGCCATACTGATGGTGATCGGGGTTCATTGCATCGACCCCTTCTACATTTCGCCAGCCATGCGGGGCATCCCCGAATATACGCACTGGGCGACCGTCTACGGTTCGCTGTTCCGCCCTTCGGTGCCGCTGTTCACGATGATGACGGGCTTACTGCTGCTGCCCGTGCGGCAACCGCTGGGGACATTCTACAAAAAACGTATTTTCAGGATCCTTTTCCCCGTGCTCATCTGGTCGGTACTCTACAACATGTTCCCCTGGTTCACGGGGGTGCTCGGGCTGCCGGAAAACATCATCGGGGATTTCTTCTGCTACACGCAGGGGCACGAATCGCAGGCGCTGGGCGACTCGCTCAAAGACGTGGCGATGATCCCGTTCCAGTTCAGCTTCAAGGAGAACCACATGTGGTACATGTATTTGCTGATAGGGCTCTACCTCTATATGCCGTTCTTCTCGGCATGGGTCGAAAAGGCGACCCGGAAAGAGATGCGGGCCTTCCTGGCGATCTGGTTCGTCTCGCTCTTCCTGCCCTACATGTCCGCATACATAGCCCCCTATTTCGGGGTCGGGTACCTGTTCGGCGAAAGCACCTGGAACGCATACGGGCTGTTCTACTATTTCGCGGGGTTCAACGGGTACCTGCTGCTGGGGCACTACATGAAGAAAGGCAACGATTGGAGCATGGCAAGGACACTTGCGACCAGCGTCATACTATTCGGAGCCGGATATTGCATCACCTACACCGGATTTGCCGCGGCAGCGGCCGACAGCATGTCGACGGAGGCGGACATGGAACTGTTCTTCACCTTCTGCAGCCCGAACGTGGCGATGATGACCGCGGCGGTATTCCTGCTGATGCAAAAAATCCGCATCCGGCGCCAAACCATCGTCAGGCTGCTCGCCAACATGACCAAATGCGGGTTCGGGATCTACATCGTGCACTATTTTCTGGTAGGGCCGTTCTTCCTGCTCATCGGCCCGTCGTCGCTGCCCATCCCGCTGCAAGTCCCCGTAATGGCAGTATGTATCTTCGCCGTCGCATGGGCATTTACGGCACTGGTATATAAATTATTGGGCAAAAAGGCCGCTTACATCATGGGATAGCCCGGCCGCGGGAGATATTCCAACGAGCCGACGGGCTGCATCCTTTTCGGAGTGCAGCCCGCCGGCTCGTTGGAAGGCAGGTCAGACCGACGCCTGCGCCTTGCGTTCCAGACGGAGGCGGTAGGCCTCGTCGGCAAAGGTGCGGAACGTATATTCCGCCCGGTGGGCGGGATCGGCATGCAGGCCGTAGCTATCGAGCAGCTGGACGACGCGGCGGGCGACGGCGGGCGAAGGGTCGACGACCGTGACGCCGCGGCCCGCGAGGACACGTTCGAGGACGGGCAGCAGGAAAGGATAGTGCGTGCAGCCGAGCACGATCTGGTCGGCCCCGTGCTCCAACATCTCCGCGACGGCGGCACGGACGGTGGCCTCGGCCTGGGGCGTCGTCTCCAGATCGTTTTCGACCAGTTCGACGAAGCCCCGGCCGGGTGCCGTGACGAGGTCTACGCCGTCGCCGTACCTGGCCGCCGTGCGGCGAAAGAGTTCGCCGTCGAGGCTCCGTTCGGTGGCCAGCACCCCCACTACCCCGCTGCGGGTCGCCAGGCAGGCGGGTTTCACGGCCGGCTCCATGCCCACGATCGGCATGGGGGCGTATTTCTCCCGCAAAAAGTCGATGGCGGCGGCCGTAGCGGTATTGCAGGCCACGACAACCAGCTTGCAGCCCTCTGCCACGAGGCTGGCGACGGCCTCGTCGGCAAGGCGTTCGACCTGCGGGCGGGGACGCGACCCATAGGGGCAGTTCTTACCGTCGCCCAGGTAGACGAGCGACTCCGCAGGGAGCGCACGGCGCACCTCGCGCCAGACGGTCAGCCCGCCCAGCCCCGAATCGAAAACACCGATGGGTGCGTTATTTGAAAGTTTATCCACGTCTTTCAGGAGTTGCAGAATATCATCGTCCGCGGCACGGCCGCGTCGTATCGTTCGCTGCGGTTTCCGCTACCCCGGGCACTCCCGGGGCGGAAACCGCAGGGGATTCTCTAATTCAGGCCGAGCTGCCGCAGAATATGCTCCACGACCTGGTCGTCGGACATCGCATCGCAGTCGACGACCAGCTGCGCCTGCGCATAGAAGGGTTCGCGCACGGCCATGTCCCCCTCCATGAACGCCACCAGCCCGGCATCGTCCAGCCCCCGCAGCCGGGGACGTTTCCGGCGCCCGTAAGGGCTCAGGCGGCTGGCGATCTGCGCCGCGCTGCGCCGCAGGAAGACGGTATGCCCCACGCCGTTCATGCGCTGCATGTTATCGCCCCACGTGGGGAGCCCCCCGCCCGTCGAAACCACGGCTTCGCCGCCTGCTGCGATCGCCCGTTCGAGCGCCTCGCGCTCCGCTTCGCGGAACCGCGCCTCGCCTTCGTAACGGAAGACATCGGCGACGGAGGCTCCCGCCTGCTCCTCGACCAGCGTGTCGGTATCCACGAAACCGATGCCCAGCCTGCGCGCCAGCTTGCGTCCGAGGGTGCTCTTGCCGCATCCCATGTAACCGATCAGGAAGAGGGGTTTCATCGCCGGCAGGTCAAAACAGGTTCAGTTGTTCGGGGTCGATCACTTCGTCGACGTCGCCCCTGGCGCGTTCGATCTCGAACTCCACCCCGCCCGCCGTAGTTCCCGTACGGGGCAGCCCGTCGGGCCGGGCCGGGGTTTTCTTCGTCCCGGAAGCCTTCGCAGCCGCAGCGTCCTTCGCAGCCGGCTTGTCCGCCCCGGCCGGTCTGTCTTGCGCAGAGGCGGCAGTATCAACAGCAACGCCCGGAGTTGCGGGATTTTCCGCGGCGGCAGAAGCCGGAGCAGAAGCAGAGCGATCCGGGATAGCAGAAGCGGCGGAAGAAGCCGAATCCCCGCCGGAAAGGGCCGCGGCGTCGATAGTGCCGCGATCAGCCGCATCGCCGTTCGAACCGTCGAACGCACGGTTATCCGCACCGCCCGACGCACCGCTGCCGCCGGAGGGCGTATCGTCGGAACCATCGTCGCCGCCGTCGTCGTCCGAAGGTTCGGGCTCGGGCGGCAGTTCGGGTTCGATGAAGCGCAGCGTAGCAACCTCGTAGGTCGTCAGGCGCTTGCCCTTGGCGCGGTGGCTCTTGACGCCGACGAATTCGTCGACGTCGACCTCGTCCGCGGGACGCGACGCATGCGCCCCCTTGTAGGTGATTTCGAGTTTGGCGCCCGTGCGTTCCGTCACGGCGACCAGATCGGCCTGTCCGTCCTCGTCGAGGAAGAACTGCATCTTGTCGCTCATCTCGGCCGTGAAGCGCTTCATGTAATAGAACTGCTGCGAGCGGTCGTAGTAGCAGACGCTGTAAACGCGGTCGGGCTCATAGCGGCTCACGCGCACGGTCTCGTCGGGGAAATGCTGCCCGAGGTCGTAACCCGTGATATAGTACTGGTTCTTCGACGTCCAGACGATGATCCGGTCGTCGCCCTTGAACTCGCCCAGCAGCTTGCCGCGGCCGTCGGCGTTCAGGCGGCGGACATCCTCGTCGAACCAGACGTTCTGGCCGCCGAGCGTCGAGGTGCCGCGCTCCTTGAGGACGATCTTATGGATGCCGTAGCGCGAGAAGAGGTTGCCCTGGCTCTGGCGCCCCTTGATGGCGAGGGTCGAGAAATCGAGGTCGACGATCACCTTTTTCAGGCGCGGACGGGGCTTGAAGTAAACCTTCAGCACCTCGGCCTCACCGTTCGGATTGACAGACATATAGAGTATCTCGCTCTTGGGCGTACCCTTGGTGATGTCGTACTCCTTGTCACGCGTGATGGCCTTGATGGCGCAGCGCTTCATCATGATCGGGCCGTTCTTGCCGTCGCGGTACAGCACGTTGTAGATCGTGCGCTCGTCGTTGCGCTTGAAGACCCCGATGTAGTAGATGCCCTTCTCGAAGAAGGCCTTGTCGCTCACCTTGGTGATGACGTAGCGGCCGTCCTTCGTGAAGACGATCACGTCGTCGATGTCCGAGCAGTCGCATACGAATTCGGCGTCCTTCATCGACTTGCCGATGCCGAAGAAGCCCTCGGCGCGGTCGACGTAGAGCTTGGCATTGGTCACGGCGACCTTCGTGGCCTCGATGTTGTCGAACTCACGCAGCTCGGTGCGGCGCTCCTTGCCCTTGCCGTACTTGTCGCGGATACGCTCGTAGTAGGCCACGGCGTACTCGGTGAGATGGTCGAGGTCGTACTGCGTGGCCTTGATGTCCTCCTCGATCTGACGGATCTCGTTGTCGGCCTTGTCGCTGTCGTAACGCGAGATGCGGATGAACTTCAGTTCCGTCAGGCGCTGCACGTCGGAGAGCGTGACCTCGCGGCGCAGCCGTTTCTTGAACGGCTCCAGCCCCTTGTCCACGGCGGCGTAGGCCTCTTCGCGGCTCTTGCAGCCCTCGATGAGCTGGTAGAGCTTGTTCTCGATGAAAATGCGTTCGAGCGACGCGGCATGCCAGGCTTCGTTCAGTTCGCCGAGCCGGATCTCCAGCTCGCGCCCCAGCAGCCACTTGGTATGCTCGGCCGAGCGGCGCAGGATCTCGCTCACACCCAGGAAATGGGGTTTCTCCTCCCAGATGACGCAGGCGTTGGGGGCGATCGAAACCTCGCAGTCGGTGAAGGCGTAGAGGGCGTCGATGGTTTTGTCGCTCGACTCGTCGGGCGAAACCTGGATGATGATCTCGACCTTGTCGGCCGTATTGTCATCGACCTTCCTGATTTTGATCTTGCCCTTGTCGTTGGCCTTGATGATCGAATCCTTGATCGACTCGGTGGTCGTGGTATAGGGGATTTCGGTGATGGCGAGCGTGCGTTTGTCGATCTTCGAAATCTTGGCACGCACCTTCACGGCTCCGCCCCGCAGGCCGTCGTTATAGCGGCTCACGTCGGCCATGCCGCCCGTCGGGAAGTCGGGGTAAAGCTGGAATTCGCGCCCTTCGAGGTGTGCGATGCAGGCATTGATGAGCTCCACGAAGTTGTGGGGCAGGATCTTCGACGCCAGACCCACGGCGATGCCGTCGGAGCCCTGCGCCAGCAGCAGCGGGAACTTGATCGGCAGCGTGACGGGTTCCTCCTTGCGGCCGTCGTAGGACAGCATCCACTCGGTGGTTTTCTTGTTGAAGACCACTTCGGAGGCGAACTTCGACAGGCGCGCCTCGATGTAACGCCCCGCGGCGGCCTCGTCGCCCGTGAGGATATTGCCCCAGTTACCCTGGCAGTCGATCAGCAGGTCTTTCTGCCCCAGCTGCACCAGTGCGTCCTTGATCGACGCATCGCCGTGCGGGTGGTACTGCATGGTCTGTCCCACGATGTTGGCCACCTTGTTGTAGCGTCCGTCGTCGACGACCTTCATGGCGTGCAGGATGCGCCGTTGCACGGGTTTGAGGCCGTCCTCGACATGGGGTACGGCGCGTTCGAGGATCACGTACGAAGCGTAGTCCAGGAACCAGTTCTTATACATGCCCGTCAGTTTGCGCACGCCCCCTTCGTCCTGCGTCAGGCGGTCGAACTTGCCCGCCCTGGCCGGGGCGTCGGCGGCAGGGGCCGCGTCGGCCGCATCGCCGGCGGTCTGAGGGGTCGGGGCCTCTTCGTTGAGCGGCTCGTCCCGCCCGATGGTATCTTTTTCTTCTGCCATATTGCTTAGTTGATTGCGAGATCCTGCTCGACGATGTCCTCCTCGATGCGCAGGTTGTCGATGATGAAGCCCTGCCGTTCGTAGGTGTTCTTGCCCATGTAGAACTCCAGCAGGTCGTGGATCGGGTCGTCCTTGGTGATGCGAACCTTGTCCAGGCGGATGTTCTCGCCGATGAATTCGCGGAACTCGTCGGGCGAAATCTCGCCGAGGCCCTTGAAGCGCGTGATCTCGGCATTGGCGCCGCAGCGTCCGACGGCCTTCTGCCGCTCCTCCTCGGAGTAGCAGTAAAACGTCTCCTTCTTGTTACGGACGCGGAACAGGGGGGTTTGCAGCACGAACAGGTGCCCCTGGCGGATCACGTCGGGGAAGAACTGCAGGAAGAAGGTCATCATCAAAAGGCGGATGTGCATGCCGTCGACATCGGCATCGGTGGCGATGATCACCTTGTTATAGCGCAGGTTGTCCATCTCCTCCTCGATGTTGAGCGCAGCCTGCAAGAGGTTGAACTCCTCGTTCTCGTAGACCACCTTTTTGGTCAGCCCGTAGCAGTTGAGCGGCTTGCCGCGCAGCGAAAAGACAGCCTGCGTGCGCACGTCGCGGCTCTTGGTGATCGAACCCGAGGCCGAGTTGCCCTCGGTGATGAAGATCATCGACTGTTCGGCCAGCTCGTGCTTGTCGGTGCGGTGTATCTTGCAGTCGCGCAGTTTCTTGTTGTTGAGCGAAACCTTCTTGGCTGTCTCGCGCGCCTTCTTCTGGATGCCCGAAATGGCCTTGCGCTCCTTCTCGTTCTCGACGATCTTCCGCTGGAGCACCTGCGCCGTCTCGGAATGCTTGTGCAGGTAGTCGTCGAGGTGCTTGCCCAGGAAATCGACGACGAAATTGCGCATCGACACGCCCGGCTCGATCTCCTTGGAGCCGAGTTTGATCTTGGTCTGCGATTCGAAGACCGGGTCGGTGACCTTGACCGAAATGGCGGCGATGATCGACGTGCGGATGTCCGAAGGATCGTAGTCCTTGTGATAGAACTCCTTGACGGTCTTGGCGATGGCCTCGCGGAAAGCCGCCTGGTGCGTACCGCCCTGCGAGGTGTACTGGCCGTTGACGAACGAGAAATAGCTCTCGCCGTAGCCCGTGCCGTGGGCGATGGCCACCTCGATGTCGTCGCCCGAAAGGTGGATCGGCGCATAGAGCGGCTCTTCGGTCATGTTTTCGTTGAGCAGATCCAGCAGGCCGTTTTTCGAAACGTAGCTGTTGCCGTTGAAATTGAACGTCAGCCCCAGGTTCAGGTACGTATAGTTGCGCACCATCTGCTCGACGTATTCGAGGTTGTAGGCATACTCGCCGAAGACCTCCTCGTCGACGCGGAACGAGATGAAGGTGCCGTTTTTCTCGCGCACGCCGCTTTCCCACCTGTCGCTCACCTCGAGCCCCTTGGCGAAGGTCACCGTGCGGGCCTCGCCGTCGCGTACCGAACGGGCCGTGAACTCGCCGGAAAGCATGTTGACGGCCTTGACGCCGACGCCGTTCAGGCCGACGGTCTTCTTGAAGGCCGAGCCGCCGTACTTACCGCCGGTGTTCATCTCGCTGACGGCCGCCGCGAGCGATTTGAGGGGGATGCCGCGGCCGTAGTCGCGCACCGACACCACCTTGTCCTCGATCGAAATGTCGATCTGGCGGCCGGCCCCCATGATGAATTCGTCGACCGAATTGTCGACGACCTCCTTGATGAGGACGTAAATGCCGTCGTCGGCCTGGGTGCCGTCGCCCAGCTTGCCGATATACATGCCGGGGCGCAGACGGATATGCTCCCGCGGCGAAAGCGTAACGATGGCGTCGTCGCCGTAGCTGTCGTTAGGATTGGTATTGAGTAAATCTGCCATAGTCTATTTTCGGTTTCGGATCTGGGCAAGGGCTGCGCTCATGGCGTCGTGCACCTGCTCCATCAGCACGTGCGTCTCGGTCGAGACGACCTTTCCGGCCGGTACGGGGGGCAGCACGCGGATGGTGATGCGGTTGCCCCAGTTGAACATCGCGTTCTTGCGGATAAGCGTCTTGGTGCCGTCCAGCACCACGGGGAGTATCTCCACGCCCGCCTCCCGGGCCAGCGTGAAGGCGCCCGCCTTGAAGCGGTGTATCTCGCCGTCTTTCGAACGCGTACCCTCGGGGAAGACGGCGACCGAAGCGCCGCGCGAGATCCACAGCTTGCCGTCGCGCACCATCTGCTCCAGCGCCTCGGAGGCGCGGCCGCGGTTGATGCAGATGTCGCCGTGGAGGATGAGATACTGCCCGAAGAAAGGCGTCTTGAAGACCTCGCGCTTGGAGACCCAACGGAAATTGAGCGGGATGTAATAGAGCGTCGGGATGTCGATCACCGTATTGTGGTTCAGCACGATGACGTAGCTTTTCTTCCGGTCGACATGTTCGAGCCCCTCCACACGCTGCCGCCAGCGGGGCGGAATGGCGAAGAAGGTGCGCACCAGGATGCGCGACAGCTCGTGCACCACGCGGCGGCCCTTGTCGAAGGGATAGCACACGACCAGCGCCAGGGCCGACAGGATCATGAAGAAGGTGCACAGCAGCACCAAGAAGATATAATAAACCGCGCTTATCATAGTTTCAGCATTTTTTGCCGGGCATTCCCGCCCCGCCGTGCCTGCCCTGCTGCCGGATCGCGTCGGAAACGGCATGTCGGAGCGTTCGGAATCACATCGGGGGACAATGAGCCATAATAATTCAATCTGCAAATTTAGGAATTATTCGCGGGATTCCAGCCTCGCGGCGCACGATTTTTCAACAAAATTTCGACGACACCTATTTTATCGGGGACAGCCCTCCCCCGCTTTCCGCGACGCAGAAAGCGTACGCCGACAACTATCCAGAGGCGGAAGGCAGACGGCGGCACAGAGGCGGGGATGGGGGCGGAGGTGCGGGAAACGGATGCCGACGGCAACACAGAGGTGGGGATACTGGCAGAGGCACAGAGAGGAGTGCGGGCAACGGCACAGAGAGCAGCTACCGATGACGGCACGGAAAGGTGTGCGGGAGGGGTACGGAGAACGGATGCCGACGGCAACACAGAGGTGGGGATGCAGGCGGAGGCGCGGAGAGCGGATGCCGACGGCGGCACAGAGGCGTGGATAGTGGCGTGGATAGTGGCGGGGGCACAAA
>ENA-UAOK01000987-UAOK01000987.1-human-gut-metagenome-genome-assembly--contig:-NODE-987-length-14080-cov-6.815686_pt1 | contig 14080 bp, 12 predicted proteins | sample MGYA00243467_ERZ654553 | MGnify/ENA primary metagenome ERZ654553 (study PRJEB26926, sample SAMN06164886) | human gut metagenome | biome: ENVO:00009003; feature: ENVO:2100002; material: ENVO:00002003...
GAGATTTCTGCCTGTCTCGTGGGCTCGGAGATGTGTATAAGAGACAGATAGTAGAACAATTAAAAACCGAAAAATTCATACTATAAATTTGGGAGTTTCATTGGTGAATTGTACTTTTGCTTCCTCAAACCATAAATATAAAATAGAATAGTATGTTAAAGACCATTTTATCAATCGCGGGCAAACCGGGATTATATAAATTGATTTCTCAAGGAAAGAACATGTTGATTGTAGAAACAGTTGACGCGGCTAAGAAAAGAGTTCCTGCTTATGCTCATGACAAAGTTATCTCATTGGCGGATATTGCTATGTACACAGATGCAGAAGAAGTGCCTTTGAGCGAAGTGCTGGAAGCGGTAAAGAAGAAAGAGAATGGAGCGGTTGCTTCTATCAATTATAAAAAAGCATCAGCCGATGAGTTGCATGCTTATTTTGCAGAAGTTTTGCCAAATTATGATCGTGACCGTGTCCATAACGGAGATATCAAGAAACTGATTTCATGGTACAATATTTTGGTAAACAATGGTATTACTGAATTTGTAGAAGCTCCGGCAGATTCTGCTGACAAAGTGGAAGAAGCTGCTGCTGAATAATTGAAATAAAGCGAAGGGGAAAGGCCTGTCAAGTAGATTGTAAACTGCTTGACGGGCTTTTTGTTTACCGGCATTATTGGTAAAAAAAGTATGTGTACTTCATCGGCGAAGTAAGTGGTGTTACTTCGCCGATGAAGTGGACTTACTTTGTCTATGAACATATATTACCTTTTTCAGTGGGATACGGTCGTTTATAATGCCCTGTAGAGAATATCCTGAAAAATCCTTCATAAGCTTCAGCCCCTCCGCAAACACCCTGCCCGTCGGCGTTTCGGCTGAAGAATTGAGGTTATGGAATCCTTCAGCCAAGTGGAAATGTTTCAGCCGGTTTTATTTTCGGAAGAGTGGTTGTTCTGAAGGATATTTTCCGGCTGAAACATTTCGTGAGGTATATCCTTCAGCCGGAATGCCGACGGGCAGGATGTTTGCGGAGGGGCTGAAAGATCTGAAGGAAAAATAAGGCGTTTCGGCATGTAGATACCGTTATGGAAAAAAACAACAGGTCAAATTTTAAAAAGCTCTTGTTCTTTCAATGAAAACGTCTTGTTCTTTTTTTAAAGACCTTGTTCTTTTCAGAAAAGAACAGGACGTTTGAAAGGTTAGTAACCTGCATGTCGGAAGGTTAGTAACGTGTGGGGCGACACGTTACTAATGTGTGGGCTGTAAGATTAGTAATGTTACAGGTGAAAGATTATATATCTTACAAGTGATACATATCATACAGGTATGAAGTTTCAGTATATGTTTGATAATAAAACAGTAGGTTATCTTTTTTTACGATTATCCAGTTCAATGAACTCTTTTCGGATGAATAAGTTTCTTATGTTTTTCAATATGGCAGATTTTTCAACTTCGATAGTCTCGGTGTCACAGTCTTTCAACCCTTTGTAACATTTTACTTTCATATAGGTATCGTTTTGATCGATATTTCTTTTTCAGATCACCAGAGTGTTTCAATTCGTTCTGCTGTTGGTCAGCGCAAGGTTCACCACCTGCTCCTCTCCGCCACGCAGCTCGGTCAGTCCGTCAGGGATGGCATAGGTGATTATTTGACCGCTCACGGTGATTTCTATCCACGGGGTGTCGCTGACGACGGGCTGAGGGAAGAGGATGGCGCGGAAGCGGTTGCCGCCACCGTCAGTGGATTTCAGAGGGGTGAAGTCGGAGAGTGTCCTGTGGGTAGTCACCTTGCCGTCATAGCCTATAGTACCCGTGGAACGCATATTCTTTATCACGATCGTGGCGTTATTCACATCCTCCTGCGTCAACGTGCCGGGCGTGGCGGAAAGGCTTAGGCTGACCGTGAGGCGGTGCATCACGTGGCGAAAATCGAGGGGGACGGCACCGCTGCCTTTCACACGACGGAAGGCGGAGGCATGAAGCAGGTCGGCGGCGGCGTATTGCGCCCGGTCGCTCTGGTCGGCGGGTAAGGAGAAGCCTTGGGATGTCTCTGAGTAGGTACGTGTCGGGAAAAAGGCATGGAAATTGAGCTCAGCGCCGTCGCTGAATTGGTCCCATGTCAGTCCGTCGGCCTCCCACGTGCCGTTGCGGAAGATGGCGGAATATGTCGAAACGACATCAGGAGAGTCCTCATAGGCTACGAATATCGTCGTTTCGTCACCAGCGGCAAAGTTGCCCGTGCCGTCCTCGTCGTTGATAGTGGCACGTGTGCCGGGCTCATCGGGACCATCGCCATTCGTGAAGTTGGCAACAACGGTGGTGAAGCGGATGGCATTACCGTTGTCCGTGCCGCCATCGAGAGCCAGTGCATCGTCCTGCGAGCAGGCCGACAATCCGGCCACACCTGACAGGATGGCGATAAGGCATATGTTCTTTTTTATTATTTTCATATCGTTGCGTTTATTAAACTACGTTGTTTTCATTGACTGTAATTGAAGTTCAACTTTGGGAAAGGCGCGGATTACTACTGCTGAAAAGCTATGCTTTTCCATTTCATGGGACGCGCATCTGCCCCCACCGTCCATTCATCATTGGTAGTAGCTTTGGGAAGAGCTGTACCGTCATCGGGATGCTTGTCCGCATTCAGCACAAGGTCACACTTAGCGGGATTGAATGCGTACTCTCCGGAATGAACGGGGGTTCTATTGAGAAAAATAGCGCCACGCTCTATATCTTCATCACTTCCTATGTGAACGAAATTTCCGGCTGCGGTAACCTCTATCCGAGTAAGGCTGCTGCAACCCGTTACCATATAATTGGCTAATTCCGTACACTTCGGCAGTTTAAGTGCCTGTAGAGACGCACATCCAAAGAAAGCCTCCAAGTCTATTGCAGCCACATTATCCAAAGTGAGCGTCTCCAATGAAGTACATTCCCGAAATGCGCATTGTTCAATCCGGGTGACCTGCGAAAGATTCACCGTAGTCAGCGCAGCACAGCCGTAAAAGGCATTCACTCCGATTACCTGCACGTCATTGGGAAGCACCACTTCCTGCAAGGCGGTGCAATTCAGGAAAGTGCGCTCGGGCAAAGTTGCCGGTGTTCCCCAGTCCGTCACTCCGCTGAGATCACATTTCGTGATTCGGGGGTTATTGGCAAATGCACCCCAATTACCGCCCATTCCTATCTTGGAAAGTTCGCCCGTCAACTTGAGTTCGGTGAACTCCGCATCAAGAGCATCCTCAATGGCAGACTTTGCCTCCTCGGCAGTCATGCCGGTCATATCGAGATTACCGGAGATACCGGACGGAAGATTTTTTCTGCGCAACTTAATTTGACTATCCTTCGAAGCGAGATAAAGTTCAAACTTATCACCATATTTCCTCATTTGTTCTCCATAAAGGCTAACCGATGACTCCGGGTTCACTTTCAGCCAATCGCAGTCCGTCTGCGTCAGTTGGTAACCACCGGTTCCTTGGGCGATAGGGGTTACGCCGGACAGACCGAGTCTGAGATGCACATCACCCGTGAGGGCTTTCGAAACGGAGATAAGGGGATAGGAAACGAGCGAGGCAAGATTGTAGCCTAAATCTATATAAGTCTCGGCGGCTGTCGTTCCCCCGTTCAGCACAAGAGTGGCGCCATTCCTGACGGATGCACAGAGCGAACTACCTGCCGCATAAGACAATTCGGAGCCGTCACCTAATTCCAATACCGACTCCTTGCCATAAACCATAATCATACCACCCCCGTTCAATGTCACATTCCCACTAAGCGCAATCTTGCCATTATACATACATATCACGGCACCCATGTACAAATCTTGCTGAACCAAATTGATATTGGCAAATTCGATATAAACGGCATCATCTGTGATATTGCCATTGCCGAGAAAATAGTAACTGTCCTTCTCCCAAGTCAGTGTGTGCCCGCCACCGTCTATTTTGAAATAGCCGTTGTCGGTCATGGAAGGAGTGTTAAAAAGGTCACCGCCTGCGGGTATCGTGATATCACTGCCCAGCGTGACAAGCGTCGGAGCATCTGCCGAAGTGCCACCTGTCTTCAGAGCAGCAAGCAGGGCTTCGTAAGTAGTGACACCGGAAGTGGTACCGCCTATCACCACTTCGTCCGTAATCGTGCCGCCATCGCCCCAACCGGAGATTTCGGAAGCGGTCAGTTCCACCTCGTTCTTTCCCGTCTGCTGGTTCTTCTTCAACGTGAGGTTGATGGTGAGCCGCTTGCCGCTTTCGAGGCGGGTTTGATTGCCGGGGGTGGCAGTATTCAGGTCGACAGGTACATTATAGTACCACACATCCCCGCCTACGGTTATCTTGAGCCATTCCTCACCAGCAGTGAGGTCTTGCGGTGCTACTTTCCAGTCGGCATTTCCATTACCTCCGTTGCTGAGGACCACACTGCTCGTTGCTTTGTCATAGGTCACTGCACCGGTCAGCAGGTTCACCTCCACATCGGCACGCATCGTAGGCGCATTATCCTTTGCCGCGGAGTTTATCAAGGCAGAAGATAAATCTACACCTTCCATGCCATCTCCCGCCACCAGTTCGACAACGAGCCGGTGCATCAGATGTTTGAATATCAATTCCACCGTCCTGCCCTTACTTGTCGTGGCAGTGGCGTGGAGCAGGTCGTCCGTGTTTCTCCACGCTTCGGGCGTATACAGGTATGCCGCAGGATTGGCTATGTTTTCCGTGATGCGCGGATAGTAAGCGGAAAAAGTCACCATTTTCGTCTCACTGAGGTCTTTCCAATAAAGCGGATTGCTGTTGTCGGCCTTGTAAGCAATGTTTTCATTATTGTATGCCGGAGATGTGGCACCTCCCGTAAAAGTGTACATGCCCCATTCGTCGGCAGGACCGAACGAGCCTGCGCCATCGGCATCGAGCTGCGGCGCGCGTGTCTGCACTCCCTCGATGTCGGCGGTGATGTGTACCGCGCCTTCGGGCAGGGTGTTGCCACCCAGCAGGTCGTCGTTGTGGCAGGACGACAGTGCCAGCGTGGCCAGCACCAAAAAGGTGAATAAGTATCTTGTTGCTTTCATATCATGAGTTTTTGTTGTTTGTCAAAATCAGATTTCCAAATCACCCGACACTGTGCCTTGCGTGTCCCACGGTTGGATCGTGGCATTCACTTCCACTTCCGTACCTACAGGTGTGCGTTTCAGCGTAATGGTGAAAACAGTTTTCTTGCCTTGCTCGAAGGTACGGTCGGCTTCCACCGGTCATGTCAATACAGTGCCGCCCGTCAGGGTTAGTTCCAAACTCCTTCCGTTTGCACCCTCTTGCGGCAGGATGATGGCGGAGGCGGTCTTGCCATCGGCGGCCGTGTTCAACGTAAGGGTGGCGAGGTCCTGCCCGGCAGTCAGCGTGTTCTGCAACACGTTGAAGTCTGCTGCTACGGGCTGTTTGCTCAGCGTGATGCCCATGCCTGCCAGTTCCGCATCACTCACGCCTTCACCGGCGGTCAACTCTACTTCCACACGGCTTAGGCGGTGGAAGAACTTCAAATCGACAGTATTGGTACTTTTGTCCTTTCCCGTGGCGTTGTCGCTCCGCAGCAGGTCGATGTCGGCAGGGGCCTTTTGGTCGCTCACATCCACCTTATATATATCGTCCGTCAGGTCGGTTTGCGGGTAGTAAGCAATGAAGTCCACCTTCTCATCCGCATTCAAAGGAAAGTAAATGGTCTGTTCTGTTCCGGCAGGTGTAAACTTTCCATCTCCGGCGGTGGTCACATACTTGCGGTTGGTGGCGCCGTCCGTCACTGTCTTCATTCCGTGTTCCAGCATATAGATACCGATACCGTCGTTTGCCTCCCATGTGTCGGTCGTGGCGCGGGGAAGCGTGATTTCTCCGGCAAAGGAAACGGCTATACGTCCGTCATCCACTTGCGGTTCATTTTCATTATTGCTACATGCGGCTATCATCAGGGCTGCCATGCCGATAAACAGATAATTTGTTTTCATCATACTATTTGTCATTTTAAATTTGTTATTTGATGGTTATATTCACCACTTCCTGTACCTGCCAATCGGTGATGGTTGCTGTACCTGCCGGAGTGTTGTTGCGGGCATCTGCTGTCACGCAGTTTCCGTCACGGGTAAATGCAGGTGCGGTGGTCATCGGTTCCCCACCCGGCGTCTGTGTATTGGCTTGGATGTCTTTTCTTGGGACGCGGCTGCTGTTTCGGACAGCTTTTGAAGGCCAGTTAGGGTCAGTTCGTCCTGTTTTGCGTTTTCTGCCGTTTTCACCTTGAACATATTATTTTCCTCCACAAAACGGAATACCATTTGCGGAGCTTTGTTTGTTGCCGGCGCAAACATCGGTGCGGCAACCATAGCCAGTAGTGTGTATACAAGCATAGTTTTCCATGCATTCATATCAGTATGGTATATTAGTGTTTTTTATATAGGATGCCTTGCGGCTGTTTTTCGTGCAGAAAGAGGAAAAAACGGGTTGCTGAAGAACCTTTTGTGTTGCACAAAAATATAACATGTAAGTAAATGATTGCAAATAAAATCAATTGTCTTTCGTTCAAGTCAATGAAAGACAATTCTTTATATGCTGAAAAGCAGGAAAACTAACGAAAGACAATGTTTAATTAGCGAAAGACAATTTTATCCAAGTACGAAAAACAGTGTGGCAGTTGAGGACATTCAGAAAAAACAGGCACATCATTCACCGGTAATCTGATGCGCTGGATGTGGGAAAGATGATTTGGAAGGCAAAGATGTCAGGAGGATGTTTCGATTTCCGCATCAGTGTTCTTTAAGTAGATTTGTTTACAGTAACTTTTGGGAGTCATTTCCATCATTTTTTTGAAATCTCTGTTGAAATTACCGCTATTGTTGTATCCTACCATTTCACATACTTCTTCTATCGTATATCCGGGATTTTCGGCAAACAGACGGGCTGCTTCGCGCAAACGAAGCTCCTTGCGCCACGGACGGAAATCCATTCCGTAATGGTCTTTCATATATTGCCGGAAGAATGATTGGGACACTCCGAAAGAATCTACCACGATACCGGAAGGGATATCCTTCTCACAGTATGCTTTCTCATCTACATATTTTTGTAATCTTTCTTTTAATAGCCGCTCTTTTTCTTGAAAAACAGTTTTTGACTTTTCCTTGTTCTCTTTTACGGACTTGTCTGTTTCGCCCATGTCTGTTTCCATCGGATGTGCATAAATCTTTGTTTCGGGTGGAACAGCCGCAATGACCGGAATCGCAAATTTCATCCTGCGATAGTAGTTGACGAACCACATCACCATGAAGCTGTAATAAAGCACATACAGTGGAACAAAGAATTTGTACCAGTCGGTAAAAAATAAAATGGGTATAGCCATGATCCCAATAGCCAGTGCACTATAAAAGCCGGTCTTTACCCATACCAGACGATTCTCTTCGTCCTCATCATAATAGTCCTCTACCTCTTGTACCGTCTTGTGGTAAGCTTGCGTGAATTTTCGGGTATAGATAGTTAACTGGATAATATAAGCGGCGATGCTCGTATAAAAGAACCACAAATAATAGTCTATAAAACAAAACAAGGCGACAAACAGGATAATGCCTGCCGCTGCAATGCCTCCGGCCTGTCGGAACACTATGCTCCATCTGACTTCACCCGGACGTATGAAAACCAACATGGACATGGTAAAAAGAAGAGCCTGAAACGATGCAACGAAAAGTGTACTGGCAGGTTCAATACGATGGTCATAACCCGTAAAGCAGCATACCAGGCTGAGAAGGGCGAGTACGAAATAAGAGGGCACAAGGATATTACGGGCCTTCCGTAACTTTTCTAATCCGCATTCCGGCGGTATCGTTGTAGTTGCTAGCATGCTTCCCAGCATCGCTACTATGAAAGCTGAAGTTCCCATCAAAATTTTATATGTCGTTTCATCCATGTGTTCAAATCGTTAGGGTTACAAAAGTAGTCTTTTTTGTATTGCGTGCCAAATAATTGGTTTTCAAAGAATAAGAAAAAATAGTGATGCCCGTTGTTTCCTTTTCCGCCGAATAAGAATAGATTGGAGAAATTCTTATGATTAAAAATGGAGTTAATAAAAAATATACCAGTCTACACAGACTGTTCTGAATCTTGCCGTATTTCAGTTTTCTTTTTCTTATACAAAAATGAAAAAAGGAAGTAGAGATGGCTGATTAAACTGTTTTATGAGCTTATTGCCGTTTTTTAGCTATTGGAAACATATTGGTTAAGGAAATATTCAAAATATTGCAGATAGAGGGCTATAGTTAACGAAAAAAGGGGTGCATGATGAACACCCCTTTTGCTCAGTAAAGATAAGGCCTTATCTTTACTGGTTGTTTGTAACATTCTAGTTGCGGAATTTTAATCCGTCACCCGCTGTTTCTACGATAATCGGTTTGCTTCGGTCCACTTCCTGTGACAATAGCTTTTTGGACAAATCATTCAGCAAATAGCGCTGGATGGCACGTTTCACGGGACGGGCGCCGAATTCGGGATCATAGCCTGTGCTGGCAATGAAACGGACGGCCTCATCGGTCATTTCCAAAGTAATGCCGTTGCCGGCCAGCATATTCTTGATACCGTTGATTTGTAACATCACAATCTGTTCTATCTCTTCTCTGTTCAAAGGCAAGAACATGATTGTTTCATCTATACGGTTCAGAAACTCCGACCGTATCGTTTTTTTCAACATGGACATTACCTCTTTCTTCGTCTCTTCAATCACCACTTCGCGATTCTCGTCATTAATCTTTTCGAACTGGCTTTGAATGTATGCGCTGCCCAGATTGGAAGTCATGATGATAATTGTATTCTTGAAGTTTACCGTACGTCCCTTGTTGTCAGTCAGACGTCCGTCATCCAAAACTTGCAGCAGAATATTGAACACATCGGGATGTGCTTTTTCTATTTCATCAAACAATACCACAGAGTATGGTTTGCGTCGGACGGCTTCTGTCAACTGACCGCCTTCATCGTAACCTACGTATCCGGGAGGCGCTCCGATCAGACGGGATACAGAGTGTTTCTCCTGATATTCGCTCATGTCGATACGCGTCATCAGGCTTTCGTCATCAAACAGGTAGTCGGCCAATGCTTTGGCAAGTTCTGTCTTACCTACACCGGTAGTACCCAGGAAGATGAATGAACCTATCGGACGTTTCGGGTCCTGTAATCCGGCACGGCTACGGCGTACGGCATCGGATACGGCTGCTATGGCTTCATCCTGACCTACCACACGCAAATGTAATTCTTGCTCCAGATGAAGCAATTTGTCACGTTCGCTTTGCAGCATCTTGTTGACCGGTATCCCTGTCCACCGTGAAACAACATCGGCAATGTCCTCAGCGGTAACTTCTTCCTTTATCATGGCACTGTCACCCTGCTTGTGTTTCAGGTCTTCTTGAATATCCTTGATCTCGTTCTCTAAAGCCTGTAATTTTCCATAACGGATTTCGGCTACTTTACCGTAATCTCCCTCACGTTCCGCTTTCTCGGCTTCGAATTTCAATTGTTCTATTTCCTGCTTGTTTTGCTGAATCTTGTTGACCAGTTCCTTTTCACTCTGCCATTTGGCTTTGTAAGAGGTTTCCTGTTCTTTCAGTTCGGCAATCTCTTTATTCAGTTGTTGTAATTTCGGCTCGTCTTTTTCACGTTTGATGGCCTCACGTTCAATTTCCAGTTGTTTCAGGTGACGTGAGATTTCATCCAGTTCTTCAGGCACGGAATCACGTTCCATACGCAATTTGGCAGCAGCTTCATCCATCAGGTCAATAGCCTTGTCCGGAAGGAAACGTTCGGTAATGTAACGGTTACTCAATTCTACAGCGGCAATGATGGCTTCATCTTTGATACGTACCTTGTGATGGTTTTCGTAACGTTCTTTCAATCCACGGAGAATGGAGATGGTGCTCAGCGTGTCCGGTTCGGCTACCATAACGGTTTGGAACCGGCGTTCCAATGCCTTGTCCTTTTCGAAGTACTTCTGATATTCGTCCAAAGTAGTGGCTCCGATGCTGCGGAGCTCACCACGGGCCAAGGCGGGTTTTAATATATTGGCGGCATCCATGGCACCTTCACCTTTACCGGCTCCGACCAAGGTATGGATTTCATCGATAAACAGGATGATGCTGCCTTCGGCTTTGATTACTTCATTGACAACAGATTTCAAACGTTCTTCAAATTCACCTTTGTATTTGGCTCCGGCAACCAGTGCGCCCATATCCAATGAGAAGATTTGTTTGTTCTTCAAGTTGTCGGGTACATCACCTCGGATGATACGGTGTGCCAAGCCTTCAACAATGGCGGTCTTACCGGTACCCGGCTCACCGATTAAAATCGGATTATTCTTGGTACGGCGGCTTAATATTTGTAATACCCTACGTATTTCTTCATCACGCCCGATAACCGGATCAAGTTTTCCGCTGCGGGCAGCCTCATTCAAATTAATGGCATATTTGCTTAAGGATTGATAAGTGTCTTCACTGGATTGTGAAGTTACTTTTTCACCTTTACGTAGTTCTGCTATGGCGGAGCGCAGCTCTTTGTCTGTCATTCCCGCGTCTTTCAATATGGTAGCGACAGTACTCTTTACATTCAACAAGGCTAGGATAATAGCTTCCAGTGAAACGAATTCGTCACCCATCTCTTTGGAATACTGTACGGCTCTTTGTAATATCTCGTTGCTTTCACGGCTAAGGTAAGGTTCTCCTCCCGAAACCTTAGGCAGTGAGTCAATTTGCTTGTCGATGACCAATGCGATCTGCTGGGCGTTCATTCCCAATTTCTGGAAAATGAAGTTGGTGACGTTTTCACCTACTTTCAGTACTCCGGCCAACAGATGCACAGGCTCGATAGCTTGCTGTCCGCGGGCTTGAGTTACGTTCACCGCTTGTTGCACTGCCTCCTGTGATTTAATTGTGAAGTTGTTAAAATTCATATTGTATCTCCTTTCTAAATATTATTCAAATACCTATTGAAAACGTAACTGTCACTGCTTTGTTCAGTGGCTTTTGCGATTTCATTTGATAATCGTCAAATAGTTTGCCAAAAAGAAAAAGAAAGCTAATGAAGTAAAATAAGAAGACAAAATGGCAGGCTCTCCGGCTTTTAAATGAAAAAAAGTCCGAATTGTACACAAAAAGGCAGATAACTCTTTTTGCAAGCAGATGATAATTGCTATCTTAGCATCGAAATCATAAAATGAAAACGAGATGACAAATGAAATAAAGTTTGCAGATACTGTAATTCTGGTGGATGTAGCCTATGTAGACAGGGTGGCGGGTGATTTATCCAAACATTTTGGTGACGTGGTGGGCCGTAAGTTGCCGAAAGCGGATTTACCGGTGTTGTTGGAATGTCTGTCACTGGATAGTGGAATACCCTTGGGGGAGAATGCAGTTCAGGTATTATTTATTTATGACGAGGAAAGTAAGAAAATGGATGCTTTTCAGCCGTCGGATTTGGAAAAGGAATTAAATAACGTGGCTTTCAAAAGCCAGTTGGGAGAGTTTGCACTTTATTCTTTCGAACCATCGGATATGGCTAGTCGCGAAGAGTTGTTTCTGGAGTCTTTGAGAGTGGTGGTTGATGCAAAAGAGGTGAAACGGGTGATTATTGTCCCTGCCGAAGAAGAATATGGAGATAAAGTTCCTGCTATATTAAATAAGGTGGACGGAAAAGAAAAAATGACGGTATTCGGTATGAATCCTCCAACCAGTGAAGTCGCTTATCAGTGGGAGATGTTTGGATTCGCTGTTTTACAGTCGTTAGGAATTAAAGCAGACGAACTATAATCATTAAAAAACATGTCTGATTTCAGGTTAAGAGTATTCAGTAGTGTTGCGAAAAACCTCAGCTTTACAAAGGCTTCGCAAGAGCTATTTATCAGTCAGCCGGCTATAACCAAGCATATTCAGGAATTGGAAACGATGTACCAGACACGCCTTTTTGAGCGAATGGGGAACAAGATCTTGCTGACTGATGCAGGCAGGTTGTTGTTGGAGCATTGTGAGAAAATTTTGGAAGATTACGGACGCTTGGAGTACGAGATGAACTTATTACGTAATGAGCATACCGGTGAGTTGCGCTTGGGAGCCAGTACTACAATTGCCCAATATGTGCTTCCCCCTTTGCTGGCCCGCTTCATCGAGAAGTTTCCGCAAGTGTCTTTATCACTTTTCAGCGGGAACTCCTCTGAGGTGGAAAAGGCATTGCAGGAACATCGTATAGATTTGGCACTGGTAGAGGGAAATACCCGGCAACCTAATTTGAAATATACTCCTTTTCTGCAAGATGAGCTGGTGGCTATCGTCCATACTCATAGTAAGTGGATGGATTATGATGAGATAACTTTGGATGAATTGAAAGAAGTTCCTCTTGTACTTCGTGAAAGAGGTTCGGGAACATTGGATGTATTGATTACCGCTTTGCATAAACACAACATAAAGTTATCGGACCTTACTATCCGTATGCACCTGGGAAGTACAGAGAGCATTAAATTATTTCTGGAAAATAGTGAGTGTATGGGGATTTTGTCTATCCGGTCTATTAATAAAGAACTGTATTCAGGGAAGTTTAAAGTATTGGATATAAAAGACCTGGTGATGTTTCGTGAATTTGATTTTGTCCAATTGCAAGGGCAGGATACAGGGCTCCCGGCTCTGTTCATGCAATTTGCCAATCATTATAAGGAAAAGTTATAACTTATAATTAAAAACGATTAGATTGTTTTTGAAACATATATTACCTTTGCATCCCGAAATGGAGAAATAATGTTAAAAAGTAAAATATATGATTTCAGTAACAGCTTTACAGCAAAACAGCAAAACTATTTATGTAGGTTTGCTTTCCACGTTAACGGTCTTTTTGTTGATGGACTATATTCCGGTATTGGCTTCATTTTCCCAGTGGGTCACTCCCCCCGTATCTTTATTTCTGGGGTTGATATTTGCATTAGTTTGCGGACAGGCCTATCCTAAGTTCAATAAAAAGGTTTCTAAATATTTGTTGCAATATTCTGTAGTGGGATTGGGGTTCGGTATGAATCTTCAGGCTTCTCTGGCTTCCGGTAAGGAAGGAATGGAATTCACGATCATTTCTGTAATCGGTACAATGATTATAGGTATGTTTATAGGGCATAAACTTTTGAAGGTAGATCGTGATACGGCTTATCTTATCAGTTCGGGTACTGCAATTTGTGGGGGAAGCGCTATTGCTGCTGTGGGTCCTGTATTGAAAGCTAAAGATAGTGAGATGTCTGTGGCTTTGGCTACTATCTTTGTATTGAATGCCATCGCTTTGTTTATTTTTCCGGTGTTAGGTCACATGTTTGGGTTAGATCAACAACAGTTTGGTACTTGGGCAGCTATTGCTATTCATGATACGAGTTCTGTGGTGGGAGCAGGTGCGGCATACGGTGAAGAGGCGTTGAAAGTGGCGACAACAATCAAACTGACCCGTGCACTTTGGATTATTCCTTTGGCATTCGCTACTTCTTTTATTTTCAAGGGAAGCGGTAAGAAAGTAAGCATTCCTTGGTTTATCCTTTATTTTGTTGTGGCTATCGTTCTGAATACTTATGTGCTGGATGGTGTGCCTCAATTCGGGCAGGCTGTTTCCGGACTGGCACGTAAAGGATTGATTATTACCATGTTCTTTATTGGAGCTTCCTTGTCTATGGATGTATTGAAGCAAGTAGGTATGAAACCTCTGATTCAAGGTGTTGCTCTTTGGGCGGTGATTAGTCTTAGTTCATTGGCTTATATTCTACTTTTCTGATAGGGATTTATTAGAATATTAAAAAGTATGCGGATGATATGGATTGTTTGAAAAATCCTGTTATCCGCATGTTTTTTTATGAGAATATAATTTAGAAGTAATAGATGAGTAATAGTACAGCGTTTACTCCAATGACAGTGAGGAATCCTTTCCATACATAAGGCAGCATTTCTTTTCTGCGGGAGGAAAAAAATATGGCATAGAACATATTCACTACGATGTTGCTGATGATAGCTTGCATGATACAGGCCCTGTCTCTTATACACATCTCCGAGCCCACGAGACAGGCAGAAATCTCGT
>ENA-UAOK01000989-UAOK01000989.1-human-gut-metagenome-genome-assembly--contig:-NODE-989-length-14070-cov-8.498965_pt1 | contig 14070 bp, 10 predicted proteins | sample MGYA00243467_ERZ654553 | MGnify/ENA primary metagenome ERZ654553 (study PRJEB26926, sample SAMN06164886) | human gut metagenome | biome: ENVO:00009003; feature: ENVO:2100002; material: ENVO:00002003...
CCGGCATGATCGGCTCGAACATGGCCCAGACGGCGCTGATGATGCGCCTTACGCCCAACATCTGCCTTTACGATCCCTATGCTCCGGCGCTCGAGGGCGTGGCCGAGGAGCTTTACCACTGTGCGTTCGAAGGGGTGAACATCACCTGGACGAGCGATGTCAAGGAGGCGCTCTCGGGAGCGGCCTATGTCGTTTCGTCGGGCGGCGCGGCCCGCAAGGCCGGCATGACGCGCGAAGACCTGCTCAAGGGCAATGCCGAGATCGCCGCACAGTTCGGCAAGGACATCAAGGCTTACTGCCCCGATGTGAAACACGTCGTGGTGGTCTTCAACCCGGCCGACATTACGGGGCTGGTGACGCTCATCTATGCGGGTATCCGCCCGTCGCAGCTCTCGACCCTCGCGGCGCTGGACTCCACGCGCCTGCGGAGCGAGCTGGCCAAATATTTCAGGATTTCGCCCGACGAGATCCGTAACTGCCGTACCTACGGCGGCCACGGCGAGCAGATGGCGGTCTTCGCTTCGACGACGCTCGTTGCCGGACGCCCCCTGTCGGAGCTGATCGGCCGTGAGATGCCCGAAGGCGACTGGCACGACCTGCAACAGCGGGTGATCCAGGGCGGCAAGCACATCATCGACCTGCGCGGACGTTCGTCGTTCCAGAGCCCGGCCTACCTGTCGATCTGCATGATCGCTGCGGCGATGGGCGGCAGGCCGTTCGGCTATCCGGCCGGCGTGTTCGTACACAACGACCTGTTCAAGCATATCCTGATGGCGATGGAGACCGAAATCACGAAGGACGGTGTCAGCTATAAGGACGTGCAGGGTACGGCCGAGGAGAACAAGGCCCTTGCCGACAGCTACGGGCACCTCTGCAAACTGCGCGACGAGGTGATCTCGATGGGGATCATTCCGCCCGTCGAAGAGTGGCGCAGCCTTAACCCGCACCTGAAATAGGCGGCGGTTGCATACTGTTGCGGCAGGGGCCGGTTCATTTGAACCGGCCCCTGTTTTCGATTTATGGCCGGGAGTCGAACGGCATCGTATATTTCACCGGGGGCTGACCTTCCCGTCCTTTGTCCTGCGGTGCCCCGATTTTCAGCGAGGGGAGAGTTCCGGTACGCAGACAGCCTCTTCCGAAAATTCTTGGTTTGCGGTTTTGAGTAGCGGATATCGCCCAGGCATCCCGTAGTGTCGATGACGAACGAAATGACGACACGGCCGTATATTTCGGGTTGTTCGGTTGGCCGCCATTCGTATTTCCGGAGGTGCGTCTGTACCCATCGGCGGAAATCCGCGAGGTCGCCGCCTTCGGGCTGCGGATCGATGTCCGTTTCTGTGGATGGTATATTGCCGGCCGTATCTGTGGTTTTGATGGGTTGCGGGTTGGCGCCTTTTCTTCCGGAAGGACAGCAGGCCGGACAACTGGCCTGCCGTCCTTGTATTCAGGCCGGCAAGAGATTCCTGTCCGGAAATGTCTGTCATCCGGAATCTCTGCGGTGTGAAGCCGAATGCGCGTAACCAGACACCTTCCCGGGCGTATACTAAATGGATTCCTTCTTCCGTTCTATGTCGGCATGACCGACAATGCGGAACCGGGACGACCTTCCGGGGGGAGGCGTTTCCTCAGCCGCAACGGGAGCCATAGAATTAATATGGGAGGATCTGCCGGCCGGACTTTCGGGAACCGCCCCCCCCCGGCCATGATCCGACGACCATTCCCCGATACTAACCACCACCTTCTTTGGCGGATAAACCCTTACTTGATTCGAGAACCGCTTTGTAGTTCCCGTAGCGTCTGCCTTTCCGGTTTCGTATTTGTCCGGTGCCTCATGTTGTGTGCCGAATGACAAAAAACGAATATGATATGACAAAGACATTCTTTATTTTCACTCAGGCTCCCGATAACGGGGCTTATGGACTTTGTCCCCTTGCTGTGGGCGCCGGGGGTATTCTGGTGCGGGAATGCCGGGGGTACGGGATATCGATAGTTAAACCCTTAACAGACGAGGTATTATGAACCAAGACAAGGAACAGCGCGGGAGCTTCAGGCATCCCAATATGAGCGTGCGGCCGATGCTGAATATTCGCAGCGGGAGCCGTGACGGTCGCTATACGCTGGTCATACAACTGATCCGGGAGCGCCGCCGGGGCGTGATCTTCACGCCCTACCGGTTGTTGCCCGAGGAGTTCGACCACCTGCGCGGAAAAGCCGCCGCCACATCCCGGCGCAGAACCCATACGGCGTTCATCCACGAGGTCAATGTTTTTCTGGAGAAACAGAAGGAAGAGGTGCAGCGCATCCTGTCCGAACTGCAGCGCGAAGGGAAACCGTTTACGGTTCGGGATGTCACGCAGGCCTACCACCGGCGTTACGACAACCGTTACGTGCATACCTTTTTCACACGGCAGATCGAGGAGTTGCGCAAAGAGGGGGCACAGGGTACGGCCAATAAGTATAATGCGACGCTGATCGCCTTCGAAAAGTTCGTCGGAAGCCGCCGTATCCATTTCGATAACGTGGACGAGAACCTGCTGCTTGATTTCGAACAGCACCTTCGCCAAATTCCCCTGCAACCCAATACGGTGTCTTTTTACATGAGTAATTTCCGTGCCGTTTACAACAAGGCTCAGAAACGCGGTTATGTAACCCGGGGCCGGTCGCCTTTCGATGCCGTGCCCATCCGGATCGAGAAAACTCGCAAGCTGGCCGTGAGCACCGAAGTGATCCGCCGTGTCGCGCAGTCCGAATTTCCGGACTCCTACAAGCTGAATTGTGCCCGCGACATGTTCATGTTCAGTTTCTATTGCCGCGGAATGTCGTTCGTAGATATGGCCTACCTGCAGCAGGAGGATATCTGGGACGGTATGATTCATTACCGCCGTCGCAAAACCGGCCAAACCTATTCGGTGCGGATCATTCCCGAGGTGCAGTCCATCCTCGACCGTTACCGGGAAGCATGTTCACCCTGGGCCTTGCCAGTGCTGCTCGAATTCGGCGCGGACGGTCTACTGCGCCCGCTCGTGTATAATGGAACGACGACGGACGAACGCAGGCTGTTCGACGAGAAACTCTATTTGCGTTATAAATACAGCCTGTCCCACTACCTGCGCTTTTTCCGGGATATGTGCAAACGCCTGGATCTTCCGGTCAAACTCTCTTTCAACGTTGCGAGGCATAGCTGGGCGAGCCTTGCCCGCAAACAGGGTATCCCGGTCTCGGTCATCAGCGTCGGTTTGGGGCACACGTCCGAAAGAACGACCCAGATCTATTTGGACGAACTGGATAACAGTACGGTGGATGCCGCGAACGAAATCGTCGCAGGGCTGCTGAAAGGTGCTGCCGGGAGGCGGAAAAAAAGCACGGAAAAGAGCCGGGGATGGTAAAAAAATAATAACTTTGCCGTAAAGACGGTTATTTGTATAGACGGCGGGATATACAGCAAGATACGGTCTTTTCCAAAAAGACTGTAAAAGCCTTTTTTTCACCTTTCTGAGGCGGCTTCCGCCCCTTGTTTCTAATGCAAAGATAGTGCTTATTTCGATATTCCGATCTACCCCCCCCCATACCAAAATCGGTCAAACACATATCTGTTTTTTGTCATTTTCACACCTGAAGGCTCTGTTCCTCAGGTGCATTTTGTTTTCAGGGCCGACGGCGAACAATGTAAATAACGCTGGCAGAAGCGGTAAAAGGCGAGGTAACTCTTGAATCCGAACATGCGGATCAGCCGGTCGTTGTCCCTGATCCCGCTCCGGACTGCATGTTCTATGTCTGCGGCTTTTTGTTTCACCAGCCAGCTGTGGTAGGACTCGCTGAACGTGTCGCGGAATTTGCGGATAAAGGAACTTTCACTCATGTGCGCCATCCGCGCCAGTTCGGCGATGCTTTCCGCATGGCGGTAAGAACTCAGCACGAATGTCTGGAAATCATCCTTGGGACGGATTACATCGCGGAAGAAACATCTCAGTCTGGCATCTCCGTAGAAGTAGCGCATCATCAAAAAAAGTTCGTGTTCCTTGACTACATGGTAACAGGATAGGTACATCCCGACGGGATCAAGGGCGGGCCCCATCCCCTCGAAGAATGCCAGAATCTCGGGTACGACCTGTAATACGGGCGAACCTGCTGCATTCGCAGAATCTATCGTCGCCATGCTGGCCAGTATGTCGTTGTTGCATAGTATCATCCGATTGTTGAAATCGAGAGTGACCACATCGCTTTCCCGGAGCGCCGATACTGCAATCTCCCTCTTCCGGGCTAAAAAGATGCACTGGCGATCCAGAAGATAATGGCTGCCGCTCCTGCCGATGCGTACATGTAGATGCCCCGACAGCAGGAAAAGAATGCGGTGCGAACGGTAGTCGGCCTGTGGCAGCAGTTGTGCTTCAGGGAGTAGCGTACGAGTGAATTTTGCAACGGAATGGTCTTTTGCGGCGGAACAGGTCATGCAACCGGCCGGGCAGTTGGTCGCATGGAATGTTCCCCATACGGGATCGGTGGTTTTTACGGACTGTTTCATCGTATATTCTCTTTATGTGGCTATTATATGCTTGCAATACAGTTGCTTGTATTTTAAGTTTCACAGTTTTACAAATCGAATCTGCTGGTTAAACATTTCTTCCGTGCATGTGTTTGCAATATCTTAATTACCAGTATGTTTGTCTTGTTGACGAATGTGCGCAGTCTTTTTGGAAAAGACTGTCACTTATCGAAGCGTTTTTCCTGTAATTATCTTTCTGTAATCCAGTCGCTTGTTTTTGTTTTGCTTTCCGCGCCGGGACGGAGATATATGACGGGCAGCCACTCCTGTTCCGGCGCTGTTAATGGGGAGTTGTTATATAATCGTGATTTTCGGATCGAGATAATAGCAAAGGAATATGAGAAGAACCATACTTATCTTTTTTCTTGCCATCTGTTGGGCCGGAGGCCGTGCATGGGCACAGGATATCGGTGTTAAGACCAACATCCTCTATTGGGCGACATCAACCCCGAACCTCGGTTTCGAGTTCGGTCTTGGCAAACGCACCACGCTCGACCTTGCGGGTGGTTACAATCCCTGGACGCTCGACCGGGAGGCGAACCGGAAGATCCGGCACTGGATGGTGATGCCGGAGTTCCGCTACTGGTTATGCGAGCGTTTCAACGGCCATTTCTTCGGGGTGCATTCGGGCTATGCCTTTTACAACCTGAGCGGGGTTCGCATTCCGTTCCGGGGCAAGTCCACCAAAGACCATCGTTATCAGGGCTGGGCGACCGGTCTGGGCCTCTCCTATGGTTATAACTGGATACTTGGCAAACGGTGGAACCTCGAGGCGACGCTGGGCTTCGGTTACGTCTATACGAACTACGATAAGTACGACTGTGCGACCTGCGGCAAATTCAGGGGCAGTCAGGACAAGCACTACTTCGGCCCGACCAAGGCGGGTATCTCCATTATTTATATGATCAAATAGCGCATCAGGGTATGAAAAAGACAGCCTCACTTATATTCATCCTCGCATTGCCGGTTTCGTTGACCGCCCAGGTCGATATTGCCGGCGAGTCCGTGAAACGGGTAAAACACAGCGTCGAGGTGGCGTTCGATATTCACACGACACCGAAAACCTTGAAAAATCGCTACAAGATGGTACTGACACCCTATCTCTGCAACGGTGCCGACACCGTATGGCTGCCGCAGGCGGAAATCTACGGTAAGATCCGTTATAAGAGGGAGCGGCAGGAGCAGGCGCTGTCCGGGAACCACACGTGGAGCCTCGCTCCGAACCAGATACTGGAAGGCGGGAGTTGCACCTATGCGGCAGCCGTTCCCTATGAGAAGTGGATGCGCACGGCGTCGCTGGGCATCAAACGCCGGATGGTCGGCTGTGCCTGCGACTGCCATGACGGCGACCAGACCCTGCTGGCGGATGTTCCGGTCTATACACCGCCCGTTCCCGCCGTTGCGGAGATCGCCGCCGATCCGGCCCGGTTCGAGGTTGTGGAGGCACACAGGCGCTGGGCTTTCGACCGCAATGAGATCCGGGTTTTCTTTCCGGTGGCGGATACCGAACTTTATCCCGATAAATTTGGCAACCAGGCTACGCTGGATAAGATCGTCGAAGGCATCCGCAAGATCGGCAGTACGGAAAAACTGCGTCTGAGCGGGGTGGAAATCACGGGTTTCGCGTCTCCCGAAGGCGCCCTCGCACTCAATACCCGGTTGGGCGGCGAGCGTGCCCGAGCCCTCAAAACCTATATTGCAAAGGCAGTCCCGGAGTTGTGCGACGCGGATTTCCAACTGATAAACGGTGTCGAGAACTGGGATGACCTGCGCCGTATGGTCGCTGCTTCGGATATGGAATGCCGTGACGAAGTGCTGGCAGTGTTGGACAACGATGCCGGGAACAACCGGAAGGTTGCCCTTCAGAGGCTGGCGGGCGGTAAGCCTTATCGCTATATGCTGAAAAACTTTTACCCCGAACTGCGCAATGCCTGCTATGTGGCCGTCTATTACGATGTGTTGAACGATGTCGCGGCCGATGCGATCAACGCCGCTAACACGCAGATCCGCGCCGAGAAATACGCCGAGGCACTGGAACTCCTGCGCGAATACGGTGACGATCCCCGTGCCTGGAACCCGATCGGTGTTTGCCACATGATGCTCGAAGAGGAGGACGAAGCTGTCCGGTGGTTCGAAAAGGCCGTCGCTGCGGGGTGCGTAGAAGCGCGGAAAAACATGGAACAGATAAGATAACGATACGAACAAGTCACTTCATTTCATTCTCACTAAATTCTTCAATTCTATGAAACTTTCTAACTTGATTCTTGCAGCTTCAATAGTTGCGATGACTTTCGCTTCCTGCAACAAGGAAGATGAAGCCGGCACGGGAGACAACTCGCTCAAGAGCGTGACCATTTCGCTGGCCAACGTATTGTCGGGCACCCGTTCCGCCATACCTGACGACGAGGGGGATCTGTCCGAAACCGAAATCAACCTGATCAACTATCAGGTATTCTTTTCCGATGGCACCAACCTCTATCGCGGGAAAAAAGCCGACGACCCGAAGACTGACGCACAGAATTTCTTTGTGGTCGGGGGCGATGTGGGCTTGGAACAATCTTTCCATTTCCTGCCTGCAGGTGTAAACAAGGTAATCGTTATCGGCAATGTTCGGGGTGATGACGGACAGGTGATTAAGACCGGTACGACGGGATTGACGGCTGCTGCCGAAACCGACCTTGCCGAGCAGTTGGCAATCGACGGGCAGCAGGATGTGGACGAACTCACGCTATACGGCGAATCCGAGGCTTTGACTCTGTCCGCCCAGCATGCAGACCATTCGAACCCTGTTTATAAAGCCACGGTGAATATCGAACCCCTCGTCGCACGTGTCGAGGTGACAGGCATCGAATGTAACTTCGGGGACAGCCCGATTTACAACGCGATCAAACTCCAGAAATTCGCGATCAACAATTACTACGTCCAGGCCGAGTTGACCGAAGGTACGATGTCGGAGTTGAAGAAAGCCAAAACTGACGAAACAGCGATATTCGACTATTTTGCAACCCTTACGGGAGATCAGTGGTACTATGAAAACCTGAACGGGGACCTGCTGACACCGGCTGCGAACAAAAACGAAAAGAAATCTTACTACCATTTCTTCACGGCCGGGAGTGTGCTTGTCGATGCTGTCACGTCGGATGGCTATCCCCAGTTGCTCATGCAGGCTACCGGCCATGCCGATGCCTCCGGCAATGATGCCGGCACTCCGCTGTACCTGGCGACCAAAGCACTCAAGGATGCGAGCGGGAACCTTACGAAGTTCGAACGCGGCCATATTTACCGGGTGAATTTCATATTCAACGACAGTGATTTCGAACAGCCTGACAAATGTATTGATGTTACCGTAAAGGTGGCCAAGTGGACGGTCCATGCCGACCTCACACCCGTATTCAACTGATTTATCCTTATTTCGCAGGCGGGATCGACCGGCTCTCCGGCTCCGCCTGCGTTTTTACAACACAAACCGACAGACTTATGAGAACAACGAATATCGCCGGGTGCCTGTTGCTTTTCGCAGGGCTTTGCGCGTCGTGTATCCGCGAAGATCTGGGCGATTGCCATAATACCGATAAGCTGGTGCTGAGCTATAAAGGCGACGGTTCGGCCGAGATTTTCGGGTCGAAAATCTGCCGTGTCGAGATGTATGTCTTCGATGCGGACAACGACTGCGTCGGCTCCGGGGTCTTGTCGGAAGAAGAGGTCGCAAACCGTACGGCCGTGCTGCCGCCGCTCGATCCGGGCGATTACCGGATCGTTTGTTTAGCTAATACGCACCATACGGAAGTCGACAATCTGGACTGTCGCCGGTTCGACCAGATGAGGTTCGCCGCCGGGGATTACCTTGCAGGAAAGGTGGTCGCCGGCAACGATTCGCTCTATTACGCTTCCGCATCCTATACGGCTGAGCCGTACGATGCCGGGCGGGAAGACCGGACGCAGGTCGTCGGTTTTGCCAGTTCGCACTATAAGGTGTCGGTCGAGGTCGCCGGTGTGCCAGCCTCCGGGCAGCGTGCAGACGGGACGCTCGTATTGGAACTCTGCAACGTGTCGCCCTGTACCGATTTCGAGAACCGCGCCTGCGGAGAAGCGACCACCTATCGTCTTGAAAGCAAATACGACGTCGGCAGGGCTTTGCTGACCGCCCGTGCCAACATTATGCGCCATAAAAACCACGAGGACGTGGCGCTTTGCGTGCGGCCCGCTTCGGGCGGTGAGCCGTTGGCCGAGGTCAACTTTGCCGAATTCCTCGCGATGCACGAGGATGTCATCGACTGCACCAGGCAAGAGGTGCTGATCCCGATCCGCATCGAGTTCAAGTCGGGGAGCGTGTCGATTACCGTTCCCGAATGGTATGTCGATGAAGTGAAACCTGAATTTTAAGGTATCGAGCCATGAGAAGAAGAACCTGCATATCGTTTTTCGTCCTGAGCGTCCTGTCCGCAGCGCTTTGCGTTTCGTCGTGCGACAGGATGGAACTGATGCCGCAAAGGCCGCAGTCGGACGAAGGAAAAACGGTCACCCTGCGCGTGATTGTGCCCGAACCTGTCGTCGTGGATCCCATGACCCGTGCCGGCGCCGGCGATTTCGACAAGATCCGCGATCTGAACATCGTCGCCGCAGATGGCGGAAGCGACGATTCCGCACTGTTCGAGGTCTATTATGCCGACGGATCGCAGAACGGAGATCCGGCCGTCGAGATGGAAGAGGGAAAGGATATAACGATCCACTTTTCCGAAGAGTTTACGGGTCGGTATGGGCTGACCCGAAAAAAATTTTATATCGTCGCCAATTACGGCCGAAAGATCGACAAGGCTGCGGTGACTACCGTCGGGCTTCTGAAAGCTCTGAAACAGGAATCATCCAAGGGTTTCCCCGGCATTCCTGTCAATGGTTGTATGATGTTTGCCGAAGCCGGGCATGCCGGAACCCATACCCATCCGGATACCGGACAGACAGGTTTGTCCCTCTCCGCCGAACTGCGGCGTACGGTAGCCATGATTACGGTAGGTATCGACGGGTCGAGGTTGGCCGCGGGTGTTTCCATCGTCCCGCGCAGGATCAGCCTGCACAGGGTGCCGGTGCAGTGCTATCTTGGCATGGCGAACAAACCCTATGAAGACGAAACCCTCGGCATCGAGGAAATCGGCGAGCAGAAGGGCGACGGCGGCGAGCTGAACTGGCCGATGGTCGTGGGGGACGCAACGCTCTCTTCTGACCAGGGGCAGGCTCCGTCGTGGGCAGCCTCGGCAGAGACTTACGCCGGCGGGCATTACGCCGGCGATGACGAGAGCCTCGATGTTTCCGACCGAACCATCGCCCCGCTTTTCATGTTCGAAAATGATCATGGAGGCGATGCTTTCGGCCACGGGGATGGCATCCGTGATCCACGCCTCAAACGTCCAGTTGCGTGCCAGATGGCGGGTGAATGGGGCAACCTGCTCAAGGATCGGTCTACTGCGACCTGCTCCTATCTCGAAGTCGAGGCGTTGTATTTGCGCCGGAATACCGATGGTACAACCCGATACGGGGGAACCGTCAGGTTCCGCTTCTTCTTGGGGGACGATGTCTCCCGGAACTTCGACGTGCTGCGCGACCACTATTATAAGGTCACCTTGCAGCTCGAAGGCAATGCCGTCACGGAAGGCGGCCAGGTCGATGAAAACGGGGATCTGACGGTGGATGGCTCCCAGGTTACGTGGCGCGTGGAAAGCGACCTGAGGAACGTCGTGATCGAGACCGGCGACATTATCGTAGGCGGTTCCGGCGAGTATTATCCCATCGACATCTCGGGGTTGGAGAGTCCCCGTATCTACGTGAAGACGGAAAATTCGTCCGGTGAAAATATATTCTTCGTCCATTCCTTTAGTGATTATGGTACGGGTGGGGGTAATTGGATCTCATTGGGCAGCTGGCCTACCCTAACGCAAGTATCCCGAACCGAAGACAGAAAGACTGTGCTATGGATATATATATCCCCTTGGGATCCGAACCTGGAGGATGACTATGACCAAGGGTTTAAGGATGGTATACGGAGTGTAGACGTGGTGCTAATGGACGATGACGGATATAACGCAAAAGAACTCACTCGTTTTAAGATAGTGCAATACCAACCCATCCGGTACGAGGCATACGGAGACTATATCGTAAAAGAATACGGTCATCAACCGATAACGATGTATATCGACCGGGTGGATCGTGAGGCGATGCCGTGGGGGTTCGACGGAGAGGAATTGGATTATAACGCCAATAACGGCTATGCCAATACGTACCATCTTATCAGCGAAGGGCCGTTCGATCCCGACATATACCCCGAGCACGGAGCGAACCACCGGGACGTTGCCGAGAAATACCTTCCCTGGGGTAAACAGCACGGTGGCAGCGCATTGATTTATGCAACGACATTGTGGGAGTTGCCGACTTCTTTTCTACCTCCTTCGGGCACGATCAACGACCTGCTTAATAATAAGACCTTCCCCGAGCATAATTCAGATCCGGGAATGAACAAAACCGACTTGCATTGGGCTGTTCCGAGCATTATGGGCTGGCAGGTCATAGAGAAAGCCTCGATTGCCGGGGATTTGGATCCGAACCACCCGGTACTGCCCTACATGCAGTACTGGACTTCGAATGCTGTGGTTGCCGATCCGGATGCGGGCGGTGACGGCACCGGGACGAAAGACAGCTATACCTACCAGTTCGGCCGGGGATTGCACAGTTTGACGGAGCTCGATACCTATCCGGCCGATCTGAGACAGGATCGTGCAGTGGCCATGCGCTTCCGGTTGGTCGCTATCCAGGATAACTAAGGTATGTGGCGATGAAGTTTCCCGTCGTTAGCCTCCTGGGTGCCGTCATTCTCCTGCGGGTCGGGGAGGGGGCATGCGGACAAGAGCCCCTGCGGGCAGCTGCATTCCGCCTGCCGGATGTCCCCGCCGTGCTGACCGAACCTGCCGAGCGGGCCGATTATCTGGCGCTGCATTATTGGGATCGCTTTGATTTTGCGGATACGACGCTTGTTCGCCGTCCGGAGATCACCGAGCAGGCTTTTGCCGACTTTGTCTGCATCCTGCCGTATGCGCCCCGTGCCGGCGCGGCAGTCGATTCGCTTTTTGCCCGTGCCGAAGTGGCGAAGGGGATGTTCTGCCATTTTATGGAGCTCGGTGATAAATACCTTGATGAGCCGGCTTCTCCTTTGTACAACGAGGAGTTGTACGCATTGTTCCTGCGGGCGCAGCTCGATAGCCCCCTATTGGAGGAGGTGGAGAAAATCGGCCCCCGCACCCGATTGGCGGTGATGTCGAAAAACCGCCCCGGCGACCGTGCCGAAGATTTCACGTTCCGGTGCCGTGACGGCAGCCGCGGGCGTCTGTCGGAGATCGGAGCCGAATATACGCTGCTCTATTTCAATGCTCCCGATTGTGCCGATTGCCGGCGTGCCAAAGCCTATCTGGCCTCGTCTTCGGCTGTGGCCGGTTTGCTGCGGGACAAGCGGCTGGCCGTTGTTTCGGTATGCATCGGAACCGACCCCGAAGTGTGGAAGGAGACGGTCTGCCCGACGGGGTGGATCGACGGTATGCTTATGCACGATGCGGTGTACGATTTGAGGACGGTGCCTGCTATCTATCTGCTCGACAGAAATAAACGGGTGTTGCTGAAGAATGCTGCGCCCGATGAGGTCGGATCCTGGCTTTCCGGCCGGTGAGTTGCCGGGCTGCCGGGCTTGCCCCGTCCTGTCGTTTCGGGGTGTGCTGCCGGGGGGGGCTTGCATCTGCGACCCGGGCGGCTGAAAAGACAAGAACGGAAGGAATCGCACCGCAAAACGATTTTGGCGATTCCTTCCGTTCCTATTTATATTCTATTCCGGCCCTTGCCCGGCAGGTTTTTCAGGGTTTGGCCTGGAATACGGCTTTCAGTTCGCCGTCGCTCAGCAGCAGCAGCATCGGCCCGTCCATATCGTAGTGCGTGGTGGCTTCGAGCGCCTTGGTGAAGGCGTCCTCCTGTTCCATGCCCGGGCAGGCCATCATCGTCGAGGCGATCGGCCCGATCCTGAGCGCGCCCTTGTCTGTGGTTTCGTATTTGCCCATCAGGCGGTTGCAGGCTCCGACCCCCGCAAAGCGGTTCTCTTCGGCGAGGAACGTCAGGTTGAACTTGCCCTCTTGGGGTTTGACCGCCCTGCCGTTCAACTGTACGAGCTGCCATTCGGTGCCGACGAGCGGCCGGCGGTTTTTCTTCTGGTAGGAACGGCATTTGCAGCAACCCGCGGCGAGTGCCGCTACGGCTGCGATAACCGCGATTCTCAGCAAAATCTTCATAGCATATTCTTAAATGTGTTGTGCAAATATACGGAATATATCTTATCTTTGTGTGGAATTTGAAAAACACCCCGCTATGAAGAAGATTATCGCATCGCCCCACGCCCCCAAGGCCGTGGGCCCTTATTCGCAGGCCGTGGAGGCCGGCGGAGCGCTCTATGTCTCGGGACAGCTCCCCATCGACGGAGCGACCCAAAAGATGGCCGAAGGCATCGAGGCCCAGACACGGCAGTCGCTCACCAACCTGCGCCATATCCTCGAAGAGGCCGGCTATACGCTCGGCGACGTGGTCAAGACGACCGTCCTGTTGCAGGACATCGGCGACTTTGCCGCGATGAATGCCGTTTACGCCGGGTTCTTCACCTCGGGAATGCCCGCGCGCGTATGCTACCAGGTCGCCGCACTCCCGATGGGGGCGCTGGTCGAGATCGACGCCGTCGCGGCGAAATAGCCGTTGCCGGACATCCCGTCCGCAGCAAATGTGCGCCCCATAAATGTGGGGCGCATGTTTTGCCTTTTTGTAAATAATTTGTGGATAAGTTTGGTGCCGTGCATTGGGTTATTCCATAGAAAAGAATGAATTTTGTAGAACCGGGTTTCGCCCGGATCGACGCTAAAAATCTGAAATAAAAGCAATAACAGTTATGTCTAAAGCCGTAAAACCCGAAGCGCCGCAGAAAGTCGATTACAACGATGCGGTTGCCGAGTCGAAAAAGTATTTCGACGGGGACGACCTTGCCGCGACGGTATGGGTCAGCAAATATGCCCTGAAAGACTCTTTCGGCAATATCTATGAAACGTCACCCCGACAGATGCACGAGCGTATCGCAGCCGAGATCGAGCGCATCGAGCGCAAGTATCCCAATCCGATGTCGCGCGAGGAGGTCTTCGGCCTGCTGGATCATTTCCGGTATGTGATCCCCCAGGGTGGCCCGATGACGGGTATCGGCAACAATTTCCAGGTGGCCTCGCTCTCGAACTGTTTCGTGATCGGGCACAAGCATCCGGCCGACTCCTACGGCGGCATCTTCCGCATGGACGAGGAGCAGGTGCAACTGATGAAGCGCCGCGGGGGCGTGGGGCACGACCTCTCGCACATCCGTCCCACGGGCAGTCCGGTGCTCAACTCGGCGCTCACGTCGACGGGTATCGTGCCTTTCATGGAGCGCTATTCCAACTCGACGCGCGAGGTGGCGCAGGACGGCCGCCGCG